>SDBU01009803.1_pt1 | contig 10707 bp, 9 predicted proteins | sample 2277071 | NCBI WGS metagenome assembly SDBU01 (sample SAMN10397929, study PRJNA504765) | marine sediment metagenome | isolation source: marine sediment core GS08_GC12, 126 cmbsf | place: Arctic Ocean: Gakkel Ridge, Loki's castle | collected 2008
AAAACTCTTTTATTTAAGATGATATTGACGATGCAATAATGCTTTAAGTTTATTTTGAGCAGATTTCTTGCTATAAAAAGATCGATGGGTTTAATTGCAAAATTGACAGCGGTTGGAACTTTTAGAAGAGCTAGCTCTAAATTTATAGTGCCAGATGTTGCCATTGCAAGTTTCATTTTTTTCATGAATGAGTAATTCTGATCTCGAGGGAAAATTTGAAAGTTTTTTCTATCTAAATTTTCATTTTCAAAGATTTCTTTAATCAAAACATCGTTTGTAGAGGATATTACAAATTTTAAGTTTTTGTTATCTTTTAGAAGTTTTTTTGCAGCTTTTAGCTGCAAGGGTAGATTTCTTTTTATCTCTTTTAATCGAGAGCCTGGAAATATACCGATTAGATCTTTTTGAATATCGTTATTTTTACTTGTATCTTTATTGATATCGTCGACAATATTTATTAAAGGATGCCCTATATATTCTACATCTAATGAAGTGTGAGAGAAATATTTTTTTTCAAAAGGAAAAATCGTAATCAAAAGATCTAAATATTTAGCCATAAAATCAGCTCTTTTCTTTCTCCATGCCCAAATAGTTGGTGAAATATAATGAATAAGGCTGTTTTTGTACCCCTTTTTTTTAAGAGATTTTTCTAATCTTAAATTAAAGTCTGGATAGTCGATAAAAATGCTAGCTTTTGGATTAATTTTTAAGATTTTTTTTCTTATTAAAAAGAAGCTTTTTATAAGTTTTGGAAGAGCAGATAAAATATCTACAAATCCCATCACTTGAAAATTTTCCATATCCATAAAAACATCTATGTTTGTTTCACGCATTTTTGGGCCAGCAATAGCTAAGATTTTCAAATTAGGATTTTTTTTTAGAAGCTCTAGGATTAAATTTTTTCCATGAATATCTGCGCTCGTCTCAGAGGCGGAGATAAAAAGATCATATGTTTGCATTTTTTCTTTTAAAATATTTTCTTTTCTTTGAGTGAGAGTCAATAAACTTTTCTCTCCATTGGGTATATATATTAGTGAGTTTTGGATTTAACTCGCAACGAAGATTAAAAAAATCTAGCGCTAAATAAAAAAAAGGATCTCTTGGAATCCTTATTCTGGTTCTTTTAGAGCTAATTAAAGGAGATATTCTAAATTGATTTACTAATATAGATATGATTTGAGCTTTCATTTTTTTAGATATATGAAAAAAAGGTCTAAATACATCGTCTATTACTTTTTTTGCTTCAATAGCAATGATACCTAAATGAAAAAAGATTTTTTTATCGACGTAATGTACTTGTAGTTTTTTCTCTAAAATATAAAAAATCATAGAAGAAATAAGCATGGATCTATCTAAAGCTTTTGGATGGTTTTTTATAATAAAATTATCTATAACTTTTATTAAATCATAAGATATTTTTTCTTCTTGAAAAAATTTTGAGAGTGTCGGTGTTAATAAATCTAAGATTTCATGTTTTGTAAGTAGATAAAAAAAGTTTTTTGCCGAGCCTGATTCTAGCATCTTAAAAAACTCTTCTAATATTCTTGCAGGGGAGCTTTTTAAAATTTCTTCTTTATTTTTTTTTAGAGCTGAAAAAGTTTTTTCCTCTATCTCTAAATCAAATCTAGCTTTGAACTTTAATAGTCTTATCATTCTTACAGGATCTTGAATGAATCTAATGTTAGCATCTCCAATTGTTCTTAAGAGTTTCTTCTCTAAATCTAAGTATCCTCCAACATAATCTATTACTGTTTGCACTCCTACATCGTAAAAAAGACCATTTATTGTAAAATCTCTTCTTAATACATCTTGCTGCGGAGTTCCGAAAATATTATCTCTTAAAATTAATTTTGCCTCACCCATTTCTCCTGCTCTAAAAGTAGAGACTTCTATAATTTTTTTCCCAAATCTAATATGAGCTAAACGAAATCTTCTCCCTATTAAAATACAGCTTCTTTTAAAAAGCTTTTTTATTTCTTCAGGTTTAGCAGATGTTGATATATCAAAATCTTTGGGTCTAACATTTAAAAGTAGATCTCTTACTCCTCCTCCCACTAAAAAAGATATAAAACCATTTTGACGTAGTTTTTCAATGACATAATAAGCTTGCTTATCAATTTTGAAAGTCGGAATACGATGCTCATCTATTGAATATACTTTTGGAGGACGCACTTTTTATTATTTTGGTTTCTTTTTTTAGATCGTAGTTTAAATATTTTAATTCGTCAATCTTAACAAAAGACAAAATCATTGTCATGAATCAATGTTGATTTTGGCTTCCTTCTAGATCAGCTTTTGGTAAAATTTTAACAAAGATACATATAATATCAAAATGATTAGAAAATTTAAAAATAAAAGAATTAAAAAATAACCGGAATTGAATAAAAGAATTCTGGACACGGCAAGTTAAAATTTTAATGAGATTATTTTGAGCTCAAAACAATGTACCTAGCTAGGGGGTTTACTGTTAGGTGGTTATGTAAAAAGCAGAGGAGTTTTCAAGTTGAAACTATCACTAAATATGATTAACTGCTATTTGGTGATAGATAGATTAGGGGTTTAAACTATCACCAAATGAGATAAATGTTGATTTGGTGATAGAAGTAATGTAAGATAGAACTATCACCAAAATAAGGGAAGAAGGATGCAGTTCTTTGGAAGGAATAAGGAGCTTAAAAAATTACAGGATTTGTTGGAAAAGCGCTCTTCGAGCTTAATTGTAATTAAGGGAAGAAGACGCATTGGGAAAAGCCGTCTAGCTCAAGAATTTAGCAAGTCTATGAAAACCTTCACCTTTATGGGATTGACTCCTGAAATAGGTATTACAGCACAAAACGAGAAAGAGAACTTTGCGAAACAATTAGAAATTAATACTGGTTTAAAGGGAATTAAGGCAGAAGATTGGAATGATCTTTTTTGGAATCTTTCAAATTTCACGAAAGAAGGTCGAATAATTATTATTTTAGATGAGATTAATTGGATGGGGACAAATGATCCAACGTTTCTTGCTAAACTAAAATCAGCTTGGGATTTGTATTTTAGCCAAAATTTTGAATTAATAATGATATTAACGGGGTCTATGTCAGGGTGGATTGATAAAAACATTCTCAGTAGTACAGGGTTTTTGGGAAGAATTTCACTTGATTTAACTATTGATGAATTGCCATTACATCAATGCATACAATTTTGGGCTGAATTTTCGACAAAAACATCAGCATATGAAATTTTTAAGATTCTTTCAGTGACAGGAGGAGTGCCTAGATATCTTGAAGAAATTAATCCGAAAATTTCTGCTGAAGAAAATTTAATGCAATTATGTTTTGAAAAGGAAGGTTTTTTGTTTAGAGAGTTTGATAATATTTTTTCTGATCTTTTTTCTCGGCGAGCAGGAATTTATAAAAAAATCATCCAAACTTTAATCGAATCAAATAAAAGCATCAAAAAAATTTGTGAGATAATCGAAGTAGAAAAGAGTGGAGTGATTAGTGATTATTTAGATGATCTTACAAAAATAGGTTATATAAGTAGAGATTATACATGGTCTTTAAAAACAGGAAAAGATTCGAAGTTTAGTAACTATCGTTTGAAAGACAATTACATAAGATTTTATCTAAAATACATTGAACCAAATAAAAGTAAAATTTCACGAAATATTTTTTCTCGTCCAGTTGCCTGGGATACGATAATGGGGCTACAGTTTGAAAATCTTATTCTTAATAATCGTCATAAAATAATGAAATTGATTGGAATCCCCCTCGAAGATGTTGTTAATGAAAATCCTTATTTTCAAACTAAAACAATAGCTCATGATGGGTGCCAAATCGATTATTTGATTCAAACAAAATATAATTGTTTATATCTTTGTGAAGTGAAATTTTCAAAAAATCATATCCGTAAAAATGTAATTCAAGAAATTGAAGATAAGATAGATCGTTTAGACATTGGAAAAAAAAGATTTTCCATTAAACCGATCTTAATCCATGTCAATGGTGTAGAAGATGGCATTATTAAAAGTGGCTATTTTTCAAAAATCATTGATTTTTCTCAACTTTTACATAGCAAAAGCATAACTTAGCGATGAAAATCAATACTTAAGTTTTTTTTGTAATGCTTAAAACTTTAAGATAGCTCTGAGTTTGATAATATAAATAGAACTTAAAAATTTACTAAAACTTCTTCTGCAAATTTATCAAAATCTCCAGCATCTATTAAAGATTTAAGAAGTGTTTTATCTTTTTTTGTTTTTTCACAAAAATTATCTAAATGAGGCAAAAGCTCATCTCTTTCATGACGTTCTTTTAAAAAACAAGAAAATCCTTTTATAGATTCTTTTTTAAAAGTTTCAAAAAGAAATAAAACACCAGTTTTATGATAGATTTTTTTTGTTCTTTCAATCCTATCAGGAGAGAGAAAAAATTCAAAAGTATTAAAAGGATGTATTGAGTTTGCTTCTTTCCCAAGTCTAATATTATCAAAAGCACTTAATAAAAAAGTTGGGAAATCTTCAATAGACAAGTTATCTAGCAATTTTTCTAGTATTTCTCTTTTTTTAACTATTTTATCATCTTCTGTATTTTCAAAGTCATCGATGTAGGGCAGCTCATCTGCAGGTTTAAATGAACTAAAATCAAAATTAGGCAAAGTTGTAAAAGACGGAAGGGATGATCTTAAACTATCAAAAGCAGCGCTAAACATAAAAAGTGTAACTTTATCAATTTTTAAAATTATTATAACTAATTTAATCTTTTTTTTTAAAAAGGACTAGAGAAAAATTTTTCTCTATTGCATCATAGTATGATATGAAAATATTAAAACATGCTCATATATTGGGTGGAGCTTTTCTGGTTGCCGGCACCTCTATTGGCGCTGGTATGCTTGCACTTCCTATCGTTAGCGCAATGGGAGGGTTCTTTCCGGCTATTGTGGTTTATTTGATTTGTTTCTCTGTAATGACAGCCACGGGTCTTTTATATTTAGAGATCGCTTTAGATATGAGAAAAGATTCGAATATTATTTCAATGGCAAGTAGATATTTAGGAAGATCTGGAAAAGTATTTTCTTGGATTATCTACCTTTTTTTATTTTATTGCTTATTAGTTGCTTATATCTCCGGAGGGGGAGCTTTTATTCAAAGTTTGGCAGGGGACTATTTGTCTCTTAGCGCTTCTGCTTTAATTTTTACGATTCTCTTTTCTATTTTTGTATATGTTGGAGCTTTGGCAGTTGATAGATTGAATGTCTTGCTAATAGTTGGTTTAGCAATAAGTTATTTTTTATTTATCTTTTTCGGAATTGATCATGTGGATTTTTCAAATTTATTAAATTCAAACTCTAAAGCAGCTATTTTCTCTTTTCCCGTGATTTTAGTATCTTTTGGTTATCAAGGGATTATTCCAACTTTAACTTACTACATGAAAAAAGATTATAAAAAGATAAGATTAGCGATAATTTCAGGGACTTCTCTCGCTTTTTTTGTCTATCTTGTTTGGGAATTTTTAATTTTAGGAATTATTCCATTAGAAGGAAAGTTTGGACTTAAAGAAGCTTTTGTACAAAATCAAGATGCTATCCAACCTTTGAAATACTACACAAATATCAAAGGGATCTATTATATAGGGCAGTTTTTTAGCTTTTTTGCTGTTACTACTTCATTTTTAGGAGTCTCTTTAGGGCTTTTTGATTTTATTGCAGATGGTTTTAAGATTCAGAAAAAGGGGATGAAAAAGCTTTTAATTGCTTTGATTACATTTTTGCCTCCTGTTGTAATTACATTGATAAATCCTAAACTTTTTTTGACAGCTCTAAATTATGCAGGCGGAATAGGCGGCGCTCTTTTATTAGTGCTACTTCCAACTATTATGGTTTATTCAAAAAGATATATTAAAAAAGAAAAGGCTTTACATCAGCTATTTGGAGGAAAGCCTATCTTATTTATAATCTGTGTTTTCGTAGTTTTTGTTCTTTTTGTTGAAGTATTTCAAGAAATTAATAGAATTCTTTCTTGATAGTTTATCTATTTTAAGATATTTATCAAAATATGGGAAGAATTATAGATAAGCTGCTAGTAATAACTACGATATCTGTTGCAATGATATTTGCAGTTTCTACTTTTTGGATAGATCTTTTAGTTCCTAAAAATATTGATAGTGAAAATGGATTAATTTTCGGAAATAAAAATGCAAAAGTTACTCTTGTTATGTTTGAGGATTTTAAATGTAAATATTGCAAAGAGTATTTCAATGATACTTTTCCAGAAATTAAAGAAAAATATATCGATACTAATAAGATTAAATACGTAATTATGCCTCTTTCTTTCATCTATGGCTCTAAACTACTTACAAATGCTGCTATCGGTGTATATGAGCTAAAGAGAGATCAATTCTTTGAGTTTATAAGTATTGTTTCAGCTAAAAAATCAAAGAATTTAACTAAACAAGACTTAATTATGATTGCTAAGAATCTAGATGGTATAAACCTAGAGATATTCGAAGAGTTTTTAGATCAAAAGATTTTCAATAACTATTTAGATGAAAATTTAGAATTAGCCAAAAAAATTATGCCAACATTTGAAGTTCCTGCGGTTTATATAAACTCTCATAGAGTTGAGATAGACAAAATAGAAAATGCTATAGATGAGAGATTAAACTACAAAGGCTATAAATGATTAGGTTTATTAAAAGATATTCTCTTTATTTTGCTTGGGTAATTGCTTTAGTAGCAACTATTGGTAGTTTATATTCCTCTCATATTTTAAATATTAAGCCGTGTGTTTTTTGTTGGTATCAAAGAATTTTCATGTTTCCTTTAGCTATTATTTTAGGAATTGCAGCTTATAAAAAAGATGGAAAAATTTTCCCATATATCATAGCTCTTCCAATAATTGGAGCTATGGTAGCTTTTGTTCAGAGTCTTTTTTCCTATCTTAATATTACATCGCTTGTTTGTGGGCTAGAATGCTCAGGGGAGACTCAAAAACTTTTTGGATTCTTAGATATGTCGATCGCAAGTTTTATTGCTTTTTCTGCTATTATTTTTTTTCTAATTCTTGCTAGGAACAAAAAGTAATTCTATATCTTTATTTTTTATTATAAAATGATATATGGATCATGTTTAATATAAAAATCCAAAGAGGGATTTTTCTTTTAAATCCTATTTCCATGTTATCAAAAGCTACATAGCTATCTTTTTCAGATCTTATTTGTTTGAAAGTTTTGTTTTTTCCGCCTATTTCAAAGATATATTTATTATCTATACAAAAGTCACCGTTTTTAGGAAGAGTAACTAAATGATCTTTTGATAGCATGCAATGGAAAAAGGTTTCACGAACAGTTCCTCTATCTGAGTTTTTAGAAGCTGATAGTGCATAGAGTTGATTAGGATTATCGAAATAAACCTTTTCAATCGATTCTAATTTACTAAGAGGCAATTGCACTGTTAAATTTTCATAGAGGATAATTCTCTCAAAAAAACTTTTTTACCCCAAGAAGAGAAATTAAAAAGAGTAGTTAAAACTATAGCTCGGCACCAAGAGGGTATTTTAAATTATTTCAAACATAGAATTACCAATGGAAAAGCTGAAGGATTAAATAATAAGGCTAAGGCTATGTTAAGACAAGCTTATGGATTTAGAGACATGGAATATCTTAAATTAAGATTATACAATTTACATAATCAAGGGTACGCGTTTGTAGGATGAACCATTTTAGTTTGTTAGAAAAACTATATTATCAACGTATGTGCATCTTTTCTTCAGCCTGTCTAATAGCGCTTGATATATAGTGAATCTTTCTACCTATTATCTTATATAGAAGTTCTTTTACAACCATACAGATTAAAAACCAGATAAGTATATAGGCCCAAGCATAACCAACAAAAAGCCAACCAATACCGACAAAATCATTAGTTCCAAGTCCATATACGGAGAAAAGAGTTCCAATAACTTGAGAGACTAAAGTTGCTAAAAAGAATTTAATCTCCGGATGGGGTTTTGACCAAATGGCCTTTGTATTCCTAGTTAAATAAATAGTCAGATTTCCCCCGCAGAGGATTCCCATAAAAGCTAAAGTTCTTAAATGATCAAATTTTGATGTTGCATCTGTCAAATATGAAAACCAATATCTATCTCCTAACCAATAAAGACCAAAAGTAGATACAACACCAACTATTGCAAGACCTACTGATATCGTAAGAATCTCTTTCATATTCCAAGAAGATGGATTTTTATCGATTGGCATATGATCGTATGCAATCATCATGATTGGTACATCATTTAAAAGAGCTATTAAGATAATCATAATAGCGGTTAGAGGATGATCATTAAAAACTAACATTGAGAGTAATAAAAACAGAAGCAGTCTACATGTCTCAGAAATTCTATACATTGCATAGCTTTTCATCCTGTTAAAAATCTTTCTAGATTGTTCTATAGCATGTGCAATAACTAAAAGACCTGGTTCAGTTAAAACTATGTCAGCTGCTTCTTTTGCAGCGTCAGTAGCGCCGCTTACAGCAATTCCAATATCTGCTTGTTTTAGAGCCGGAGCATCGTTTACACCATCTCCTGTCATTCCGGTTACATGACCTTTATGTTGCAGAGCCTTTACAATATCGAATTTATGTTGAGGGTAGACTTCGGAAAAACCATTTGCAGATTCATAAATAGATTCTTTTTCAACCTTTGCCTCTGACTCTTCATGACTTTCAAGCTCTGAGACGGATATTATATTAGTTCCAAGATCTAATTTTCCAGCGAGCTCTTTTGCGATAGCTCCATGATCTCCTGTTACCATTTTTACACTTATGCCCATTCCTTTTATATAGCCAAGAGTCTCTTTTGTATCATCTCTTGGAGGATCGAACATCGGAATTAATCCTAAGTAATGCCATTTATTTGAACTATCTGTTTTACCGACACCAAGGGTTCTATATCCTTTTGCTGCGAAGCTATCGATACCTTGCATTACTTTTTTAGTAAGAGCTTCATCTGCCTGACACATCTTAAGAATTATTTGAGGAGCCCCTTTTGCAGCTTGTATTATAGTACCATCTTTTAGTTTAATCCTAGCTACTGCTCTTTTAATCACCGGATCAAATGGTGTGAATTTTTCTCTCATGTATTCATTTAAAGCTTCTTTATTACCTAGTCTTGTAAAAATAGCGTCATCTATAGCATCTCTTCCATCTGGATTAGAAGCTAAAGCAGCCATTGTTAACACTTCCTCAGGATCTTTAGACTCAAAAAGCTCAATATCTCCAACTGTTAATTCATTTTTAGTAAGGGTTCCTGTTTTATCAGAGCATAAAATGTCCATATTAGCCAGCTCTTCTACAGCAGTTAGCTTTGAGACGATAGCTTTCATTTTAGCTAACGTTCCAGCTCCAATTGCCATTGTAGCTGATAAAACAGCCGGTAAGGCTATTGGAATTCCGGCAACAACTAGTACTAAAATAAAGATAACGATCTGACCGATACTTTCATGCAAAACATGTTTATATTCAATTCTATAAATAGAGACTACTAAGATAATAGCGCAAATTGTTAGAGTTAAAAAAATTAAAAAATCTCCAATTCTAACAACAGCTTGTTGAAAGTGTGATTTTGTTTTAGCTTCTGATACTAATTTTGCTGTTTTCCCAAAAAAGGTATTCATCCCTGTTTCGGTTACAACTCCTGTCATTTCACCAGTTTTGGCAATTGTTCCTGAAAAAGCAATATCTTCTAGTCTTTTAGTGACAGGAAGAGATTCTCCTGTTAGAGCTGATTGATCGACTGTTAAATACTCTCCGGCAACTAATTTTATATCACCGGGAATAATATTTCCAAGTTTTACATTAATAATATCGCCGGGTACTAGTTCTTTAGATTCAATATCTAGCCATTTGCCATCTCTTAGAACTCTTGCATGAAGCGCTAATTTTTTTTTGAGTGCTTCAATTGCATTTCCGGCTTTGAATTCCTGGAAGAAACCAAGCGCTGCATTAATTATGAGCATCGCTAATATAACTATAAAATCTGGCCATTTCTCTAAAACTCCTGAAAGAATCGCAGCTATTTCGATCATCCAAGGAATTGGTCCCCAAAAAAATTGAAAGAGTTGTTTGAAAATTGATCGTTTTTTTTCTTCTAATGAATTAGGTCCATATTTTTCTAGTCTTTGTTTTGCATTATCAGTTGAAAGACCTCTATTCATATCAACATCTAAGTTTTTCAAAACATCTTCATTTGACATTTTAGTAAAAGGGCTCATTGCCTCTGATTTAATATCTTTTTTTTTCTCTTCCATAGTTCCTCAAATAATAAATGACATAATATTTATCTTATTAATTATCACATAACAATATATTTGTTTTTAATCTAGCAAAAAGATCTAAAATAAATTGATTGATTATTTTGTTTGATTAATTACAATGAAAATTATAGAAAACATTTAAAAAGAGGGCTATATGAACAAATTAAATATAAAAGCTTTTACCCTAACTTGTGGTATTACTTGGGGGCTTGCAATGCTGTTTTTAGCATGGGTATCATCTTTTGGTTGGGGGATTAGAGATGTATCTGTGATAGCTGGTCTCTATCTTGGTTATGAGCCTACCTTTTTAGGCGGAATAGTTGGAGCTTTGTGGGGTTTTGTAGATGGTGCAATTGGAGGTTTTATACTTTCATATTTTTATAATATATTTTTAAAAAAGTTTAAAAATAAGTAAATG
>SDBU01009804.1_pt1 | contig 10707 bp, 6 predicted proteins | sample 2277071 | NCBI WGS metagenome assembly SDBU01 (sample SAMN10397929, study PRJNA504765) | marine sediment metagenome | isolation source: marine sediment core GS08_GC12, 126 cmbsf | place: Arctic Ocean: Gakkel Ridge, Loki's castle | collected 2008
GGTTAAGTTTGAAGTCGGTACAAACATCGGGGTCGGCAAAAGTATTTACTAACGACAAAAGAGTTAATGTGCCGTCAAAACTGTCCGTTATCGTATGTACACCAGAGTCGAGTGTGCCGGAAGTAGCGTAGTCATCGGCGCGTGGGCCAAACCCACTTTCAGTGCTTGCCCAGTACTGGGTGTGGTCGTCATCGGTCAGGCCGGTGAGTACGCCGTGGTCAGTAATGATGGGGTGAATTTCTATGGGTTACTCCTTTTTAAGATTTTGTAAGACCTCTTCAAAAAACTTGTCTTCTTTAAGTTGTTTTGCTGCAATTACAAATGCTTCATTATAGTTCTTTGCCCATTGTTTTTGTAATGCTATGATTTCAGCTTGTCCTTCGGTAGAAAATTGTCTAAGAAATTCAGGTATATCTTTTTTGGCTATGTTGCCTAATGGAGAATTATTAACCGCTGATTGTCTGAATGAAGCGCGTAGGTCTTTTAGCTTTTCTGGTTTTGTATCTTTAAAAATACCTACAATATAATCAGCAGCATCTTCGGGGTCGCCAACTAATACCTGTCTTGCAATCATCTCAAGACTAAGTGTGCGTGGGCCGGGAAGTCTTCCGGGTTGACCTAATACTATCCTGCCCGTTGTTCTTTCAATAGTAGTGAGTTCACCCTTTTTCTTTCGGAAATCAAAAGACCGCTTGCGCCACTTAGCATAGTTTTCCGTGAGGTTGTTCTTATCAAAAAACGTCCTGTCTATTCTGTCTAATACGCCTTGCGCTTGTTTAGCAGCGGGAACGTCTTCTAAGACGAATTTTTTTAATCCGTCAACAGTAGTAGCGGGGTCATTTTTGACCGCTATAGCAGTACGGGCAAGGCTCTCAATAGAACCTACTGTCGGGCCAAAAGTCCAGTCCGTTACACCGTAAGTAAGGTCGGCTAACATCCCAATAAGCCCACCATCAACCAAGGCGTTGCCCAGAGATTTTGATATATCTTTAACATTTCTACCATCTGGGTCGCGTAGGGTTGAAAGTAAGGACTCATCCTTATCCGTGAGAAAATCTCTGGCTATGTTATACATCTCACCTGCCAGCCAAGTTCCTATCATAAACCTCGCTAATCTTGACGGGTCGCGGGTCGCTATAGTGTACTTCAAAACGTCTTTGTATATAAACCGCATCTGGTCAGAAGACCATACCTTGAACTGTGTCATGCTTTGAACAAATGGCCTGTTTCCCCACCACATTCTTTTACTCGCCAAGGTTAGGGGGAACGCTGAATCCGTTACGGTTCGATGTAAGACCTCCGACATCACATCGTCGTTTATTTTGCCCTCTGCCAGCGCATCCGCAAGTTGCTCATTAGTCAGGCTTGTTAATACTCGTTTTCTGGTCTGTAACTGGGATTGGCCTATAATAGTTAGAAGTCGGTCGTACATCTTGCCAACAGTACCATCGCGTCCCCCCATTTCATTAAGTCTTTGAATGTCTTTTTGAAGCTGTAGTTGTTTTACAATGGCGATGTAAGTCTGGTTGCCCCGTTCACTTAGTGCAAATGGTTGGCCTATAAACTTCGATATAGCACCACCAGAAGCAAATCCTTCAGAGAGATGTCCGTGGCCCAACACGGCCCCTTGACGTATCATCTGGTCTTGTATTCTCTGAGACATCGGCATAAACTTATTTAGGAACGGTGGGAATTGAACTGTTGCTCTAATATTAGTGCCTATCGTGCCGTGAGTTAACCCCTTAGCATATCGGTCAAGCATGTTCCTTGTTATAGTCAGTGGTGATAGTGCAAGTTTACCTACGAACTGAACTGACCTTGCGCGTTTATTCCACGTTCGAGCAGCAACAGACGCTCTTGATTGACCATATTGTGCCTTAATGTAATCTTCTAAAAGAGTTGCCTGGTCATTACCTGTCTCGATTCGTATGCGTTCTATAGTGGTTCTTATATCTCTGAAATTACCATCTTTTGTAACGCCCCACTGTCGAGCGGCCTCGATATTTTCCCAACCGCCCTCGACGATTCCAGGCAGGACTTTATCTGGACTCCATTCTCTCATATCTAAGTCAAGGTCTAATAATCTCTTCCCCTCAAAATATCCCTCGGTTCCACGAAGCCTGTCTTTTCGGTACTTCTGGATAGCAGCAATAGCCAAGTCAACAGATTTGAAACCCTTTTTGCCTTTTGTTTCTTTGTATTTAGTAACTTGATTTTGTGCCCATACAAAAACTCTACGAGAACGTGCACCTTTTAACTCAGCCTCTTCAACAAACGCCTTGCCCTTAGCATTAAGAACTTGCGGAAATGCTTTGCCCCTCAACTTACCTCTGCGAAGCCCTACGGCTAAAGCCTCGTTCTGCATTATATCAAGCTGCGACTTAAGCATCTTGGCTCGTTCTATAAGACGTGCAGGTTGACCCTCAGAAGAAATAGCACCATCAATTAGTTGCGCAATGACAACTTTTTCCTCGGCGGTTACACCTTTAAATATAGCCCTGATATTCTGTGAAGTATTGCCGACGTTTTTGGCAGTACGAGCGGATATTTCCTGTAACTCGCGCTGGACTTTCTTGCCTGCTGTACCCCAGAAACTCACTGCGTCTTCTGCCCTTAACACGTTTCGCCGTATAGCATCTAATGTTCCAGTAGGTTCTACGGACGCTTCTTTGACATTGGCTTGTATAGCATCTGATTTAGTAGTGGCAGTGGTTTGCTCGACTTTAGCTACTTCTGTGGGTATAGGCTCAGCCTTAATCCCCGTAACAAGTTCTTCGCCTACTAATCCAAGTCTTTTTTCTACCGGTTCTGTCGGTTCGTCTTTGCGAAATTGTTTATTAGCAGCAAGACTCACCGCGCCCGGCACGGAGAATATGCCCGCCTCAACAAGCATATCTTCCCAAGTAGGGATTATTTCCCCAAATGAATCAAGTCCGGTTACTGCCCTGAGAATAGCACCAACTCGCTCTTCGCCCATTTCCTCAAGGATACCATCATACCCAACCTTGGTTGCACTTGCCTGCAAAAAGCCACTGAACGTCCTGCCCGCTTTATTGGCAATCCACTTATCTGCTAATGCTTGTGTGAACTTACCAAGTACGGGAAATTTCTTGCCTATCCCCTTACCAATAGCAAGAGCACCTTTTTTAAGTGATGGGCCGGTAATCTCAGACAAATTCTCAATGTATAAGTCTGTAAAACTACGACCTAAAGCGCTCCAAGGATTACGTTGGACATCGGCAAACACCTTTGTGCCGTCATCGGTTATCTCGATACCCGGTGTCATGCGTTCGGCAGCGCCTTGTAAAACACGCGGAACCATTACGCCTGTTCTCAGTAGCGTACCAAACCCCGCCCCAGCTACCTTAGCCGCCAACTTGCCAACGCCCTTGTTCGCATATCTACCCAATAACTTGGTCGCAGTTTTTTGAGCAGCGGTACTTCCTACTTTGAATATCGGGCCGGTCAAAAGAAACATTACCATAAAATCAGGCAGTTCCAGAATCCCCTCTGCTATTCTGCCACCTATACTCAGTCCTCTGTTTTGTGTTTCTTCAAGTTTAGCCATCCATTTTTCTATAATGATTAAGTCTTTTTGAAATTGAAACGCCCTGTCTACGAATTGCTCCGGCGTTTCCCAAAACAACCTTTCAGGTCTATCTTTATTGGCCGTTCTGGCCATAGCCTGAAAAACATGGCCTTGTTTACTAATCTTAAATAACGGCCCAACAACCGGCAACACCTCAAAAAAATCCTTATTAGCAAATGTTTCTTTAAACCCTACATTATTGACGACTTCGGGATTCTCTTGAAGCGCCGCAAAATTAGCATCAATATCATTAGGATCATTAGACGGAAATTCTTGTGCAAGTTTCTGAACTGCTTTATCTTTATCAAATGATTCTTGTGGAGTGAGTGTTTCAGGTATTAGGTCAGGAGCAACACCCAACTCCAAAAGTCTTGTATCTAATTCTTGTTCTCGTAAATCCAGCCCAGCAGGGGATAAGTCATCAACCGTAGCCAATGTAGCCAACCTGTCATCGAGAGCCTTATCTCTTGCATCAAGCTCTTCTTCGGATAATTCGGCCAATGTAGCCACTATTTAGCCCGCCTTGATTCCCTGATTCGTGCTTTCTCTGCCCGAACTTCCGCCTCGGTCATTTCACTAACTGGCTTCAGCGTTCCAGATATAATCTTTTTTTGCTCTTTGGCGACGGTAGTTTCTAATTCTTTAAGACTAAGGGTTTTTCTTTTTTGGTATTCTTGTAGAATTTTAAGCGATTCGGCAGTAAATTTTACTGGGTCAGATATTCCCGCTTTTTGCATTTCTCTAAATCTATCGTCAACCGCTCGCTCATACAAATCCCTATTACTTACTTCCACAGTAAATGTGCGGTTAATCCTTGTCTTTTCCTCATCAGTAAGACCAGCGCCCCTAAATAGATCTATTAACTCTTCCTCCGATTGTATACCGACAAATCTTTGGCTCATTAAGCCCCTGCCTTCGCTATAGGCATTAGTCTTAGCAGTAGCAATAATCTTCTCTTCTATTGCCTCCAAATCCGAAACAACATTGGCTCTATCTGCCCCGTTAAGTTGAGTAAAATTGAAAAGGATTATTTCATCGGCTTCTTCCCTATCTATCGTACCCGCCTTAAAATCGACTTGTGCTCTGCGTATTCTGCCAGCAGCGAATGGGTCTGAGTTCTTGGGGACAGTTTCGATTAACCCCTCTCTCATTTTCTCAAACGCAGGTGTTTTTAGCAACCCGCTCGAATGCAATCTATCTAATTCACCAACAGAAAGGCCGCCGGTGTAATATTTCTGTACCGTATCTCTTGTGGTTTTATCAATTAACTGTTGCCTTTCCCTATCTATTCTTGTGTCAAAAGAAGATTCGGCTGTAGATATTGCTGTTCTTAAAGTAGTTTGTTGTTTTTCTGGAATTACAGAATTTGTTGCTAACGTTTTGGCAACATCGAAGTTCCCTGTCGTTTCTCCTACTTCTATTGCCGCATGAACAGTATTTACCGCATCTTGGCTTCTTAGTTTCTCTCCCGCCTCTTGTGCTGCATTGAGTTTTAATAGAATATCAGGCGCAGAAACGCCGTTGTTTTTCATAGTCTCGATAAAATCTATTTTTCTTTGTGCAATGTCTTCTTTTGCAAGCCTGTAGTCGTCTGTAAGACTTTCTTCCGCCGATTTTATCGTGGCAGTGGCGATAACACGGGAACTCGCTATAAAAGCGTCTTCTGGAACAGTTTCTAAATCGCTTGCAGATATTAGTTGTTGTTTGGTAGATTCGTCAGGAGAAAAATCAAGGCCGGATATTTGGTCGTTAAAAGTTGATGTAATCTTTTGCGCTTCTTCTTCCCACTTCTCCGGCGGGGTACTCCCCTTCATAATTTCTATATCTCCATCTCTTTGTTTGCGTAACAAGTCTGCCTGTCTTGCGGACAAAGAGTCTAAATTCGCTCTGTTCTTTACCCGTATCGCTTCTTTTCTGGCAGAACCTCGCTGTACTTCTCTTGCGCCCGCAAGTAAAGCCTGCCCTATCGCGCCGCCGACATCGTCTTGCCTTACGTCTATATTTGCCCGTACAGCGGTAGAGGGTGTGAAACCGAGTTCTTCTCTTGCCGTAGTTATTGGAAATTCTGCCATAGTCTATCCTAATTAAAGCCAGTTAAAAGTGTACCACCTTCGGTTCCAACAGGGGTGGTTGCTAATTGCGTCCCGAATCTTATATTCGCCGCCCTGCCTGCTGCCTTGCCGCGTTGTTTGGCGAGCTTGCCCGAAAGTCTGTCAAGTTCGGCTTGATTCAAAGCTCTTTGGGCAAGCACTTCACCTTCAAAGCCCAAAAGTAGGTTTTCGAGTTCCAATTCAGCGGCCTGTTCAGCAATAAGGTCAGCGGCAACTGGCGAAGCTAAGCCCGCGCCGAGTTTTGCTTCTAAGGCGCTTTTTATCGCCGTTGCTTTCTTAACCTGTCGCTTTTGGGCAAAAGCACCTCTTAGCTTTATGGCTTTCGCCTCCTGTTCCTCAACAGCAGCGTTAAATTCGGCTATGTTTTGGGCGGACTTACCCGCTGTCCTTAACCCTTTTGCACCGCTTAATTCGTCAAATATGCCTGACATTATAATATCCTAAAAATATAATTATTTTTATCTTGTGTCGAATTTGTCATATTTACGTCCATAAAATACTATTAACATAATCGAGAATATAAATAACCGTCACCTCTGTCTGGAAAATATTCCTTCATTCCATCCGGTGTTTCGTTCTTAAAACCTAAAAATTCTATCATCTTAATCGCCTCTGTAAAATCAGGTCTCATCCTTGCTTGCGCCCGTCTGATATTGTTGTCTTTTAACAGTTCTTCCAGTTTATCCCTGATTGCATGTATGGCGATAATTCCAAAAACTCCCTCCTTTTTACAATCGTCAGTCATTATCAGCCATACCCAAGCAACGCCCTCCCATATACTCTGTAAGCCATATACCGCTACAATCTGATCTTCAAATATAGCCGTATAACAATTATCATCAGGCACCTCTAAATACGGATAGTCCTTAACCGCACCCTCGAAAGGGTTTTCTCTGACATAATTTAAATCGTCTTGTGTGGATTGCCTAAATTCCATTATCGCCCGGTTTTCTGAACCCTTGGTATAATAGCACGAATCGTCGCAGGTAACGGATCTGCCTGTGATATAACAAGCGCATCATCAGTATTAAACCCACCGTCAAAAGACACTGTAATATCACCGGAAAACAGCCCCTCTATCTTGCTTGCGTTCCTCCACCTTACATCGTCCCAGTCAATATCGAATAAGTTATTGTTAGAAGCACCGTATTTTGCGTTCAAAGTATCGTGAAAACTAAAAACAACTTCCGATATTCTCTTAATACTGCCGTGTGTAGTTCCCGTGGGCAGATTCAAGTCCATTCTCATCGGGGTTGCCTGCGAAACAAACGGAAGCCCGACCCTTACGTTTCTTGCCTGAGTAGAGAGCGATATTTGCGCATCAACAACTCTTTGCTGTGCCAAGACCTCGCCGTCTGCTAAAATAGCGACCGTTTTCCCCTCAAGATGTCCCAGATCGGTTATAGTATCCGTTAATATACTATTGTAAATAATACCACTATCTACGAAGTATGCGTTTTCTTTTCTAATATCGAGGTATCTCGATTGAAATTGTTCTATGTATATCTTATTATCGCCGTCAATAGCCCTTACGACCGAAATCCAGACCTCGTCTTCACCGGAAGCGGGAATCACCATAACCGACTGTACTAACCCATCCGTAGGGTGCTTCGCCCAGGCGATGACGTTTTGTTCCCGCTCGTAACTTAGCGTAAGCAAACTACCGTCTTCAAGTACACACCATAAAATCGAATCGGGATTTCTCTGATGGGCATAACAGACTATCCCTGACACCGTGATATGTTCGGCAAGGGCGGTCAGGTCATGTGCGACGTATTTCTGGTCTGTATCGTTAAATGTAAATTCTCTCACTTTCCTACCGACAAAATCGACGAATAATATCACAGAGCCAACTTCTATAACCTGTATATCCGCTCCGCCGAACGCTGTTTGTTTTTTCATATCCCAGTTTTTCGGGGTCAGGGATTCATCCAACGGCGCCCTTATGCGCCATTCACCGCCCGCCGTACCGGCGGCAAGAGTTTCGAGTGAGCCCAGCCATTTCCCACGGTTAGCGGTTGGAAGTCTCAATGCGAACGAGTCCGCATCGTTTATTCCAGCCTCAAAATTCTCGAACTTTCCCGTTTTGGAAAGCCATATAGTCTGCTGGTCCGAATTAGTAAACCCATACACAACCCGCTCCTCAAAAAATGCTACCGCAGAAGGATAGCCCCTCACGTCTGACCATGCCCCCTCCGCCCATCGCTTCGTATCGGTTGTTTGGCTGACCTTAGCGACAACCGTTATCTCAGCGGTCGAGCTTGAAGCGATTCCGTTTATGCGCACAATACCCGAAAGCGTACTCGAAGTTGCTGCTAAGTCCGCATTAACAGTACCACTGTTATAAGCCGTTACGTTTATTCGGTACTGGACATTATTTTCTTCCTCAGTCGCCGCAAATTGAACATTCCTATCTCCGGCCCCAGCTTCTATCACCGATATATATTCCCTGTACGGCTCCCAGCCTGCGTCGTTTTCGTTTCTTTCCAATGCGACAGTAGCGTCCCAGTTCCCATGTGTGTTAAAATTAAAATCCCCTTTTATATCGAGTGGAACTTTTATAACCCCTACGCTTGTCGCAGTGCCGCTAACTGAACTGGTATTAACAACAAGACTTGCAGCGATAGTACCGGAACTGTGGACCGTTACGTTTATGCGGTATTGAACATCTTCAGTAGTCTCCGTAGCCTTGAAAGTCTGTTTGTTGGCATTAGTATAAACTTTAACATCTGTACTGGTTACCCATCCATCGTCGCTTCTCTGAAGTTTTACCGTTCCTCCCCAACCAGTAGATGTAACCGAGAAAATATAATCCCCGAAGACATCGATCTGCTCACCTATAATTCCGGTCTGTGTACCGGTTTTCTTTCCATTTGTCTGCCTGTTGACGCGGGGATGAGTGAGTTTAAATAAAGCCCCGACATGCCCGCTTTGAAATGTCCCCGACGAACGGGTGAGTATTCCAGCATCTCCCGCTTCGGTTACGTCAACATCCATTGTAACACCATCGTCCTCCGCAATATCATTACGTTCGATAAACGGTCCCTTTTTGAACTCGATGTCCTCTAATACAAAAGTTGTCGGCGTAGTTCGCTTTAGCTTTGCTTGCGGATAAGAAGGATGGACGCCCCACATAACATCGGCGCTTTGTTCCGTCTGTAATTGGTATAAGTCAGAAGACTGATACGGAGTTACTATTTCAACATGGGTATCCCCGCTTAACAATGGCTCTCCGTCAAAATAGAACCTTGCGTATTCATTGCCAAACTCTACCGGATATGCTATATTAGAAGAAAATATAAACGGCATCATTCGTACTATATCGAGAGGCGCTAATGTATTTACCGATTCTATTGTTAAACTCAATGCGAGTGCGGAGACTACAGCAGTCACATTTTGCTGAATTGCAACGGAAACACTTCCAAGAGATAACGATAACGATAACACCGATGGTTCAATGGTAACACCTACAATAACAGATGGGGCTTTGAGGGCAAGAGTACCTTCCAGTGCCGTTATTGTATTTGTTTTACTTATTATGACCGATGGCGCATTTAAAGTCGCAGTTAAAGCTAACGCAGTTGGAAGTACTGTGATGTCCGTTACTTCTGCTTCAACTATAACGATAGACGGCAACAAAAGGCTTAGTGTTAAAGCTATTACATCAGGCGCGACCGTTATAACAATATTTGTTTCCTTGAACGCGGCAACGGACATGCACCAGTCGTCATCGCCGTTATATACACCCCCGCCGTAAACGCCAGCACCATATGTTTGAGTCTTCCATCGCATTGGTACTATGCCGGTAGTTGGTGATATACGGTATTGGTTACTGTCAGAATAAGAACCATTATCGGTCGTATTCAATTCTGCGCCTTGAGGATGAAGAACAGGTTTGGGAACAAAATCTTCACCATCACCAAAAACAGCGACAATAACATCCCCGTTCACGGTAGGCGTAACCGATACAGTAGGAGACGCAGACAATCCGGTATTGCCGCCGTCGACATCTATATCACTTGTAAAACCGGCAGGAACATTGTAACTCGACGCCTGAACATGCAAAGTTAAAGAAGTTGGATTGGGCACGCTGATTTGAAGTGCAGAACCTGTGTCAGGTTGCAAAAGATACCATAGTTCACAACTTGTCTCAGGGTTTGTAATGTACTGTCTTGTTTCATCGGCCTGAGTCAGCTCAACGCTATTATATGTAGGCGCACTGCCGGAGCGCTGTACTGAGCCACCGGTTACTATACCCAGAACAAGAAGTTTGGCGTTTGCTCCACAAGTATAAGCACTGGTAAGCGGGTTGCCCGCACCGCTGAACCGTAAATTATTATCTGCTGTATGTGCCAATTAAATGCCTGTTAATCTATGTAATCTATTTTGACACGATAGTTTTTTAGCCGAAAGTTTGTTCCTACATTAGTAAAAAGGACAGCACTTGAAGCAAGGGAAAGAACAAAAACATCAGTTGTACCGACAGAAAACCTGTAATCACTTGCAATATATTCTGAACCATTGGATATAGAACCTGTAAAACTAAGAATTTTATTGAAATCTGCTACACCATGAGCCACATTTGTTTGGTTATCATTATCCGTTGTTCCAGTGAAGTATTTAGTATGGACGACAGTTGGAGTCCCGCCTACAGATCGTTCACCTCCGTTATCTACATACAACTTATTAGCAAGTTCGGCGTCAGCATCGGGCGCGGCAGAGGTCGTTTGTGCAGCCCCATCATTTATCTTGCCGTCATCGGCGAAGGATACATCCAAAAACGCATTTAGTTCAGTTCCATACGTACCGTCAGACCCGCCTGGCGTTGGTTTCTCAGCCATAGTCTATCTCCTTTATTCTGCGAGGGTTATAATACCAGAAGCGTCAAATTGTATAGTAAACGTACCGGCTGCGACTGTTTTTGCTCCGCCAAAATCTATCGAAGCAATAAGGTCGCTACCTCCACCTGAGCCGTATATTACCGCATGATACGCCGTAAAGGTCGCA
>SDBU01009805.1_pt1 | contig 10706 bp, 11 predicted proteins | sample 2277071 | NCBI WGS metagenome assembly SDBU01 (sample SAMN10397929, study PRJNA504765) | marine sediment metagenome | isolation source: marine sediment core GS08_GC12, 126 cmbsf | place: Arctic Ocean: Gakkel Ridge, Loki's castle | collected 2008
ATTTTTTTATCTTCCAGGGGCTGTCTCAGGTCTTCAATAAGCAGCCTGGAAAACTGTGAAAACTCATCCAGGAACAGTATCCCTTTATGTGACAGGCTGATCTCTCCCGGCCTGGGACTGGTTCCTCCGCCGATAAGGCTCATCCTGCTTATAGTATGATGAGGATTCCTGAAGGGCCTTTTCTTTAATAGGTCACCGGTATAACTTTTAGACAGGCTGTGTATTTTTGTCACTTCTATGCATTCTTTCAGGTCTAGATCAGCCATTACCGAAACGGCCCGCCTGGCAAGCATGGTCTTTCCACTCCCCGGGGGGCCTATCATCATAATATTATGCATTCCAGCAGCTGCTATCTCCAGCGCTCTCTTCGCTTTTAGCTGCCCCTTTACATCAGAAAGATCAAGATCAAAATCAGTTTCACGGTTTGGATCCCGGGCATCTTTCTTTTCTATATAAATAAATTTCTTTAACTTTTTACTATCCTCAAGTGCTGCCACAGCATCCTTTAACTCCCTGCAGGCAATAATATTTACACCTGGTATAAAAGAAGCCTGGCATGCAATATCATAAGGAACAAATAAATTCTTTTTCCCAAGAGTGGAAGCTTTTTCAGCCATGGATATAACTCCTCTTACAGCATTTATTTTTCCATTTAAAGACAGCTCACCGACAAAGCAGGACTGGCAAAATATCCTGCTGTTGATCTGGCCGCTGACTGCAAGAATTGAGAGAGCTATGGGAAGATCATAAAAGGAACCTTCCTTTTTAATATATGCAGGCGAAAGGTTTACAGTTATTTTTTTTATGGGAAATTCATAACCGCTGTTTAGAACAGCTGACCTCACCCTTAGCCTTGATTCATTGACGGCCTTACCCGGCAGCCCTACGATGATGCATCCGGGAAGTCCCCTTGATATATGTACCTCTATGGTCACCCTGATGGCATCTATACCGATCAGGGCAAAACTGTCTAACTTGAAAAACATGTTTTGATTATATATGCTTTTACATATATAATCAATTAAATAACTATGTTTTACTATTTAATCTGGATTCCTGGTCATCCTGAGGCAAACTCTGGAAATCAGGCAGGGATCCATGGCTCCGGCTGTGGCTATTATAGTACTATCTTATTTATCACATAAATATATTTACTGATATTATTAGATCTAATTTATAGATATATTTATATATATTTTTATAAACATTAGTATAAATGAATATATAATTAAATTTTATAATATATAATTAATTATTATGCTATGGTATTAATTAATTTTAATATTACAAAAGGAGTAGAAATGAAAAAAAAGTTTACACTGGCACTATCCACTACAGTGATCATTGCTTTAACTATCCTTTTTCTGATACCAGCGGCACTTCCCGGAAGCAGTGATGGAACAACCAGCATCACGAGGCTGTATGGCGAGACCATCTAAGGGCCCTGGAGCGATACCCCTACAGAGAATACAAAGTTTGTTCTTGAAATAACAACTACAGACGGGATCACTATTACGGTGATCCAGGAAGTCGAATTCCTGTGGGAAAGCCCGGAAGGTACTTTTGTATTCAGGGGTAAACCAGGCGAGCAGGGTGATCGCGGTCTGCAGGGGGATTTTCCAATAATACATGCAACATGATCAATGTACTAAACGGCATACAGATCACTCAGCAAATAAAACGGGGATTTATATCCAGTTATAGATCTCTCGTTTTATTACTAAAGCACTCCTTCTTTTTATAAAGATCTATTTTCTGATCTGAAAATATTTAATGCTTGAACACTAAATTTGACATAACCCAACATCAGGATAGTATTATTAGCATTTAGGTGATTTTAATAAACAAAAGCCAGGATAACAATCAATATTATCCTGGCCTGTTAATGGTTGCTCCCGGTCATGGCATTTTAGAGTTCATATATGTCTTCCCTGAACACCATTTCCATTTTTATTTTTTCAAAGTTTTTTTCTTTTTCAAGAAGGTAATAACTCTTCTCGTAATCACTTAAGAATATATTATCCCAGTATTCAAAATCCCTTGGATCCTTTATCACTTTGACCATTAATTCTTTTTCCAGGGAATTAAAAATTTTTTTTTCTTGCTGAATGGTCAGGTCGTCCTTCCAGCTTTTAGACGGTTTTAAGGTGATCTGCCTGCCTGCAGGGGTAATATCTGAAGCATCTATTATTGCTTTTATTACCCTGAGTTTCTTTTTTTCATCCATCACTGAACCTGTCCCGAATTTAGAGAGATATCTTTGACTAAAAAATTTAAGATTTTATTATTATCCTTACAAATACTACAAAATATTATTGTAATTATAACAATAGTTTTTAATAGTTCAATTGATTATAGCCACTATTGATCCAAAAACTAATTGAACTGCTTTGATCTTAAAATAATAGCCTGTTTTGCAACTTTTTGATAAAATTATTAAAGGCTGCTCCCGGAGCCAATGAATAAACAAAATATAAAAAGGAGGCTTTCCCTTGATTAAAAAAATATTTTCTTTTTCTGTCCTTATGGCTATTGTCCTGCTTTTTAGTCTTACCGCTTCCTGTAAAGTAACTTATGTTATGAATGAAGAAATAAAAGATTCAGATGCGACAATGGAAGAGGATAAAGAATATTCTGCTGTAGAAGAAACCCCGGAAGAGACAGAAGAAGCTGCTGCAGAAGAGATCCCTGAAGAATCATATGAAGAGATTGCTTTAGAGGAAAATGAATCTGTGGAGGAGTCCGCAGAAGGGACCCATGGGGAAAACACAGTTGATGCCCGGGAAGAACCTGCTGAAGAAATATCTGGCGGGCAAGAAGATGAAACAGCTGAAGGCTTTTTTTTAAATTTACTTAACAGTTTCTTTGAGGCAGTAAAAACAGATACTGAATATATATATTTTAGCAGTGCGACTGCAGCCATTGTGGGGACTGAAGAGGAATATAAAAACGGGACCAAGAGTGATTATTATTTTATGATAAAGGAAAGCCACTCACACTGGGAAAATATTGAAATTGAAACTGTTGATATCAATGGTGATACAGCAAATATTGGTATTATAGGCGACAGGCTGGGCGAAGGAACTCTTTATGAAGGCGATAAGGTCACATTCAGGTTTGTAAAAGAAAATGGGGAATGGAAAATTGATTTCTCCTGATCTGGAGCCAGGCCTTACCTTACTGGCGTATCAATAGTTTCAAAATCCTTTTCCTTCGGTGTATTCTGCAGGGAATATATCCTTGAGTCTTTTTTGTTTTGCTTTTTAAGCAATTTATCCTTATACATCTGTTTATCTGCCTCTTTTATTAAGGAATTAATATCCTGGGACATTTCTACCTTGCAGGCAACTCCCAGGGAAATACTTAATGGGAGGGTCCGGGTACTTTCTTTTATGCAGGCTAATTTGATCCTCTCAAAAACCTTTGATGCCTCCTCAATGTTTGTGGTAGGAAGAAGGACCCCAAATTCGTCACCACCATATCTTGCGATAATATCTTCACCCCTGAAGCAGGACTTCAGGATCCCGGCAATTTTTTGCAATAGCATATCCCCCCGCTTATGGCCGAAATTATCATTTATTACTTTAAGCCCGTCAACATCTGCAATAACCACACTTAATGGCAGCTGCCTTTTCTTATCCAGTCTTTTTATTTCTTCTTCAAAAAAAGCCCTGTTATACAATGTCGTCGTCTTATCATGAAAAGAAAGATATTTTATTTTTTCATCACTTATTTTCCGGGATGTAATATCCCTGATTATCACTGTATATAAAATCTCACCTGACTGGTCCCGGTCCTTGCTGGAAGTCATTTCCATCCAGAACTCATCCCCGTTTGCTTTTTTAAATAAGGCCTCCATATTATTGTTTGTTTTAATGCCTGAAGCAAGGTTCTCTTTAAAAAGTCTTAAAAAATTCTGGATATACTCACTGCTGACATCCTTCCTGTTTTCATAACCAAGTATCCTGGCAAAAGCTGTGTTTATATCGAATCTGCTTCCCTCCAGATCTCCCCTGTAAATACCGTCAATTGAGTTTTCAAACAGCAGCCTGTATTTTATTTCACTATTTTTCAAATTCCCTTCGGCAATTTTTTGTCCCGTTACATCCCTTATTACAATTGTCCTTCCGATTAATATCTTCTGCCAGTTAAACAGGCCCGATAGGCTTATATTGTAAATTTTTTCTGTCTTATCCCCGGAGACCCTAAGTTCCCTTCCGGTTTTATCCCCACCCTCAATAGCCTCTAGCTTTTTATTCAATCCTGGAAATACAGAACTTAATTTCTGGCCGACCATTTCACTGAAGTCCCTGTCAAAGAATTTCTGGAATGTCTTATTGATATATAAAATATTATCCCTCATATTCAGTAATATGATCCCGTCTTTCATGCTATCTACAATATTGCTATTATCAACATCTACGACCTCTTCATCTTTTCTGCGGTACATGATCGTTGAGACCAGCATACTGCCGCAGGCTATTGTATATGGTACTATTTCCAGATGCGGATAGGGGTCATATCCCATCAGGCTGAGCAGTACGATCAGAATAGGAAATAAAAGCAAGACCAGAATAGCTATTGAAGATTGCCACTGGAATTTATTACCGGAGGCCCTGGTCGTCTTATTCATAAAAATCACACCAAAAAGTATGAGCAAGACTGAATATGATACTATTATCCAGTATCCTGTCCCGAAATCTTTTTCAAGTATTAAAAATGAACCAGACATCTGTGTACGTACTTCCCTGATTATCAATCCCTGAAAATTATTGGTCATGAGCATGATACCTGCTACGGCAGACGGAAAACAGAGAAAGAAAATGCCAGTTTTATTGACCCACTTTTCCCTGCCTGAGTAATAAAGTGAAAAAATCAGTATGGCTGCTGGCACAATAAAAAAACTCAAGAGCTGGATTTTACTGAGTAAAAGCTTTATCTCCGTATCTATAAATCCCAGTTCCAGATATTTCATTACTATCCAGAACAGGCTTCCCAGAACAATAAAGAACCTTATTCTCCAAAATTTTTTTAATCTTGAAGTCGCATAGACCACGATTAAAGCAGCCAGGAAAATAATTATAGTTGCTATTAGTTCAGTGGAATATGGTACATATTGCCATATCATGATTACCTTTTAAAAACAAAAAACCGACCATACCAGTCGGTTACGCTGCCGGTTGAATTTTCCCAAGCGTCCAATTTTTGAGAAAAATATCATAATACCAGATTTATGTATTAATAAATTATTTAATGGTATGAATAGACTATAAAATATTTATATATTTGTCAATATAAATTTTTATATAAATATATGTCTATTATAAATTATATTTGATATATAATAATTAATATATATATTTAATTAATTATAATAAATATAAGGATATAATTATATTTTGTGCAGCCTAAAGACCCATCTTTTATTTTTGTAAAATGATAGATGATGATCCGTAGACTTTAAACCTCAGGCAAAAGGCCGATAAAGACTTTTACCAACTGTGGATCAAATTGAATTCCAGAGCCCTTTTTTAATTCATCGACTGCCTGTTTCCTGCTCAATGCTTTTCGATAAGGCCTTTCATGTGTCATGGCATCATAAGCGTCAATAATAGCGATCACCCTGGATATCAAAGGAATTTTTTCTTTTTTTAGCCCCCTTGGATATCCTTTCCCATTCCACCACTCATGATGATACAGTATGCCTTCAGCAATTGGAGCTAGTTCCAGTGAAGACTCTGCAATATGGTATCCGACTTCGGGATGCTTTTTAATGACCTTCCATTCTTCAGAGGTCAACTCTGAAGGCTTGGGAAGAATACTATCTGCAATAGCAATTTTTCCTATATCGTGCAGGGCGACCAGCAGATTTAGCTCATCAAGCCTGCTGGAATTCAAGTTTAGCTTTTTACCAAATTTTGCAGTAAAATCCTTCATCCTCTTTATATGGTCCTCGGTCTCATAATCTTTTTCCTCCAGGGCCTTTTCAAGTGATGCTATTACAGAACTTCTAGCGCTCTGATGTTCGATCAGTTTATGCCTGTACATCAAGTCCTCTGCGTCTTTTAGGACTTTCTCTATATTTTGTTTGACATCCTTTTTTGTCGCAGATCCTATAGAAATGCTCAAAGGCATGATCCTGGTACTATTTCTTTTACACGCTTCCTTGATCCTCTTAATGATCTTTAATGTATTATCTTCACTGGTATTTGGCAAAAGTATGCTGAATTCATCCCCGCCCCACCTGGCAATAATATCGTCTTCCCTGAATTGCTTTTTAAAGATCCCGGCAATTTTCTTGAGTAATTCATCACCCCTGGAATGCCCAAAGGCATCATTTATAAGTTTAAGCCCGTTTATGTCCCCGATGACTACGCTCAGGGGAAGAGCCCTTTTAGTATCCAGCCTTTTAACTTCTTCTTCAAAATAAGCCCTATTATAAAGATCCGTCAATTTATCATGGAAAGAGAGGTATCTTAACTGTTCCTCGACCTTTTTGACTTCGGTAACATCATCGTAAATTATAAACTGGCCTTTGTTTCTCATGGTCACCGGCCTGAAATTAATTATTTTGGTGGATTTATCCTTGCATGTCACTTTAAAAGTCTTTGATCTTGCCCTGCCGATTTTCATTTTCTTAAAGTCTTCTGCCCACCTGGCAATAGCTTCTTTCCTATATTCTCTATCAGGGTATGCTTTTTTAAACCAGTCTTTTTCAGTAGGAATATCTTTTAATGTATAGCCCATCATCTTTGTAAAGGTCTGGTTTATATATTCATACTGCCCGTTACTATTGATAATCGATATTCCAAAAGGAGAATTTTCTACCAGGATCTCAAACTTTTCAATCTCAGATGAGAGTATTTCCTTATAATCTCCGGGCTTTTTAGTACTCTTAATGACCATAACAATTTTGGGTTGGGATCTGTGCTTAAATATTAATACTATTTAATAAAACTATTATAATTATACTTAATTTATCCGGTTTGGCAAAACTTTAATGATTAATTCCTTTTGGCAGATATTGATATAAATAATTAAAAAGCATTTTTTATATGCTCTATTTTTATCATCCCCGCATCACGGAAATCTGCCAGGCCGATATCACCTAAATTTGAAGCATTAAACCCTTTATGCAGTATTTCGAGTGCTTTCTTTTTCATGAATATTGAAATAATGTCAAACCTGATATCACAGTTCGCAGCGCCTATACTTCTGGATAAATAAAGACCGGATATTTTTCTTATCCGGCTGGTCTTCTGGGGGCCTATTGACTCCAGCGGTTCCCCGTACAGGTCTGTTGTCCTGGTTTTTACCTCCACAAAGATCATTATATTTCCCTTGCGGACTATAATGTCTACTTCCCCATATTTGCAGCCAAAATTTTTTTCGACCAGCTTATACCTGTGACCATCCAGATATTGCCATGCAATGATCTCGCCGATCGTCCCGGTATCTTTTCTGCTGATCTTATTCAATGCCTTAATTTAAAACACCTTTAAAAGACATCCTGTGGACCCGGGAGGGCCCAAATTTTTGTAGAGATAATAAGTGCTTCCTTGTTCCATAACCCTTATTGGTATCAAATCCATATTCAGGATAATGCCTGGAAAGTTTTAGCATGATATGGTCCCTGATAACTTTGGCGACTATGGAAGCGGCTGCAATAGATATACTGTGCCTGTCTCCATTTACAATAGGCATAAACCTTGGATCCAGGTCCCTTATGTCAAATCTTAAATTGATATAATCAGACAGCACAATATCTGGCTTTATTTTAAGTCCCTCTACTGCCTTTATAAATGCATTGACATTAGCCCTGCTTAATGACCCCTCGTCAATTTCTAAAGGGGAGATCCTGGCAACCGACCAGCATGTACAGCTTTTTATTATTTTTTTAAAAATTAAATTCCTATTTTTTTCACTCAGTTTTTTTGAATCATCGATGTTTTCAATTTTTAATTTTCTCTTATCCATGATCACAGCTGCAGCTACCATCGGACCGGCAAGGGAACCTCTCCCTACTTCATCCACGCCGGCAATCTTTTCATAACCTGACACGGCCAGATCGTCTTCATAGCTGCAAAGATCTATAAGTCTTTTTATCTCTTCTGGTTCCATAGGGATCAGGGGGTTCTACCAGCGGGATGGCGGCCAGTATATGACCAGTAACTTTCCAAAAACAATATCTTCTGAAACATTACCAAAGAATCTGCTGTCATAGCTGTTATTTCTATTGTCTCCCATCACAAATATTTTATTTTCTTCTACTATAAAAATCTGGTTCATATAAGATATATTGCTATCTTCAGGTAAATAATCCTCTGCCATCTTTTCCCCGTTTATATAGAGCTCTCCTTCGGAGGTCAGGGATATTTCGTCTCCTTCAATGCCGACTGCTCTCTTGACCAGGTCTTTACCTTCTTCAATGGGGGAATGAAATGCAATGATATCTCCCCGCTCTATAAGGCCAGATTTAAATGATAGCTTATTGATTATTACTTTATCCCCGACTTTTAGGGTAGGCTCCATAGAAGGAGTAGGGACAATAAATGGTTCAAAAATGAAAATTCTTATGAGAGTCGCAATAATGACTGCAGCTATAATCGTTACAATATACCCGAATACTTCTCTAAATACTCTTCTTTTCCGGTTACTGTCGTCTTTATTAACAGGCATATAATATAAGTGTAGATTATTTGGCTTTACCTAAATCATTAGTCTTGACTACTTGGTTTTGATCCGGGCTTTCTTTCCGACTCTATCCCTTAAATAATATAATTTTGCCCGCCTGACAATGCCTTCGTTTATTCTCTCAATAGACTGGACCACCGGAGAATGCATCAAAAAAGTTCTTTCGACACCTACATTATTAAAAGATATTTTTCTTACGGTAAAAGTTTTATTTATTCCAGCTCCCTGCATTTTTAATACTATTCCCTCAAAAGTCTGGATCCTGTCTTTGTTTTCTTCACTGATCCTTATTTTGACCTTTACTTTGTCTCCAGGCTTGAACTGCGGCAGGTCACTTTTTAAATATTTGTTTTCAATTCTATCCAGCGTGTTCATTTTTATCTCCGACTTTAATCAATTTTATCCTCATAAATCAATTTAATATAATTAATTTAACGATTTTTGTCAAATAAATCCGGGCGTCTTTTTTTTGTTATCCTTAAGGATTGTTCCTTTCTCCATTTAGCAATATCCTTATGATTTCCGCTGGCCAGGACCTCCGGCACGGCCATTTTCTTGAATGAGGCAGGCCTGGTGTATTGCGGGTGGTCAAGCAGGCCGCCTTCAAAGGACTCTAGATCCAGGGACTGCTTGCTTCCAAGTACACCCGGCAGCAGCCTGAGGATCCCATCGATCAGCACCATGGCCGGGATCTCACCACCGGTTAGGATATAATCCCCTATTGATATTTCCATATCGACCAGGGAGTCTATTATTCTCTGGTCGACTCCTTCATATCTTCCACAGATAAGTATAAGGTTTTCATAAGCTGAGAGGTCCTTTAATACCGGCTGCGCAAGCTTTTTCCCTTTTGGTGAAAGAAGGATTGTTTTTTGATCATCTTTGTTCCTGACCTTATTTCTTTTTTTAATATGACTAATGGCCCTGTTTAGTGGTTCCGGCATCAGTATCATCCCGGGACCGCCGCCATACGGCCTATCGTCGATTTTTCTGTGTTTATCCATAGAAAAATCCCGCAGGTCATAAATATTTAAAATACAAATATTTATCCGGAAAGCTTCCCTAAGTACCCCATATTCGGCAATCTTATCGAAAGCTTCCGGGAAAATAGTTATTACATCGATTTTTAACATCCTGGGACTCCGGGTTTAAAAATGAAAATATATACGGCCTGGTTTATCCTTATAAATATTCAGGAATTTTATTAAGTAATATTTTTTTTTCTTTTATGTTTACTTTTTTAATATATTCATCGATTACAGGTATATATAATATTTCTCCACTTAAGATCTCATCCGGGACTTTGCCTTCCTCGACCCTGACCAGAAGATTTTCATTAGGGGAAAATCTTTCTACATCAATTACTTTTCCAATATAAATATCTGCATTATCAAAAACCTTGCAGTACAGCAGATCATCGACCCAGTACTGCCCTTCTTTAAGTGCCGGGCTCTGGCTCCTATCCCTGAAAAGATCCCTGCCTTTCAGGGCCAGGGCTTTATCCCGGTCATCAAATCCTTCGAACTTCATTAATACCCTTAAAATGCCTTTCACCTGTTTTGACCTGATTTTCTCAATTTTTACTGATTCCCGGCCCTTTTCATCCAGGAATAAAGTACCGCCCTCAGAAATAGATTTGGGATAATCAGTAAGCAATATCACAGCTACTTCTCCCCTTATGCCGTGAGGCTTGCCGATTACCCCAATTATTCTTGCGTCTTCAATATTTTTAGACATGTATTTTATGTCTGTTTCTATAAAAGCTATCTAAGCATCAATTATTAATTAAGCCGTCAATCTATTATTTTAACTATAGAGGATTTTCCCCTTTTAGCAGATGCAGCTCTCATTATGACCCTTAAAGCGTTTGCAGTTCTACCCTTTTTGCCAATTACTTTTCCTAGATCGTCTTCAGCTACTTTCAGCTTGAATATTACAGTTTTCTCATCTTCCTCCTCTTCTGTAATTTCTACATCATCCGGACTGTCAACCAATTCTTTTACCATGTACTC
>SDBU01009806.1_pt1 | contig 10706 bp, 8 predicted proteins | sample 2277071 | NCBI WGS metagenome assembly SDBU01 (sample SAMN10397929, study PRJNA504765) | marine sediment metagenome | isolation source: marine sediment core GS08_GC12, 126 cmbsf | place: Arctic Ocean: Gakkel Ridge, Loki's castle | collected 2008
GGCTTTTGTGTTGGTGCTGGCTCTGAAGGTGCGGTAGCACACGATGTTAATAGAAGTGTTGCTAGGACTAAGATAGAGCCAGTTATTCGGGATAAACTCCAATTTGCCACGAATTCCCCCTCTCCTTTCTTATGATTTTATCGCATTGTAACATTTAGTCTGGCAGATGGAAATGGCCTGTCCTCATATACTATACCACTTTCTAAGTTAGAGCTACCGCAATTTGAGTCTCAGCCTCAAACCGTACAGACTAAAAGTAGACTATAGCCATAGTCTTTTAATGGCCTCTTAAGCACTATAAAAAGGTTCCTTTTTCTACACTCAACATTCTAACGGATTGTTACATCTGGACCTGTTAAAGGCGTTGACAACCAGCGCGCAGCGTTCTAATATGACAACATAATAACAGAACTCGAAAGCTGTGTTGAGATGACTAAGGTTATCCCCCTATTATTTATGATGGTTTTGTTTGTCTCAGGATGCACTGGTACAACGCCAGATATAGCACCTGCTTCTACTACCACTATTGTATTTACAGCGCCTGAGGAGCTTCCGTTGGCAAATGTAGGCGTTCCTTACAATTTTTCTTTTGCCAAGGCAACAAATCCAACAGGTGGGAATCCCCCCTATACCTTTCTTCTCGGCTCAGGCGTAGGATTTCCCCCATTCGGTCTTACCCTGAACGTAGATGGCACACTAAGCGGTACACCCACGGCGGTAGGAACTAGGACTTTTGAAGTGTGTGTCAAGGACCTAAGTGGAAATCAGGCCTGCCAAATGACATCGCTGACTGTAGAATCAGCACCAGCGGTTTGGACGGGGATATTTGAGATTATTGGCAAAGAAGACCAAAATTCTATTGGTGTAAATTATGCACAGGAATACCACATAGTTGGTGATTTCTCATTCACCATTCTGAGCGATGATACTATTGAGGGAAATGGTACCGCACAAGGGGAATACAGTAGTTTAGAAACCAGCGGATCTGGTGACCGATATGAAGCAGAAGCCAGCTTCACTACAAGTTTCTCAGTCACAGGATACAACTACGAAGATATTGAGTCTGTTATTCAATTCAGAGATTTATCACCCCCTGAGTTCACTTTGACGGGAATGACGTATTGGAAATCGGGGGAAGTTAATGGGCCTTACGAGTTGAGTACTTACCCAATTTTTTACGGTTTTACCTACATGGATATCGGTATAGAAATCGTGGACGGAGCGACGGAAGAAGATACGGCTGTTTGGGGTGGCATAGGAGAAATTAGCCGGACAGTGAGCCTAAGCAGGGAAGATTAATATATTCCATCCTACTTTATAGCGAATTGTGACCTGGTAATAAGATTCCTTTTTCGCCTTCTATCGTCAGGCGTGACCGTTAGGCATAAGAATAAGCGGACCTTTTTTAGTGGCTGTTAACTTACCAGTTATTGGTCATTGTTACCTATTTCCTCAGAGCATTTGCTCTGGTGGGTCAGGGGGGAGGGGATTAACTATATTGACATTTAGACTCAGTATTATTATCATCTTTTTACTATCTTAGGATGATATATTATGACGTTAGACCTAGTAAAAAACTTTAGCCAAGCTAAAGAAAACATCCATCGCTACAATTCAGATCTACCAAATTCTCCAGTTCTCCAAGGAAAACTTAGTAATCATACAGCTTAGTATTATAGTCCTAAGTATAATGAGTTGGCGCCGAGTAAGTTTATTGGCTTCATTGGGATGAGTGGCGAACAATACGCAGTTTCAGAAGGCTCTATATTTGATGGCGGTAGGACTGAGGGTGTATTAATCGATTGCTTTGACGTGATTGATGAGAACCATCAGTTGTATCTGAAGCTCCAAAGACAGGTGTCAAGACTACTCAGAAAATATGGCAAGTCACCAAGATCTAACTTCCGGCTGAATATCCCAAAGCGCCGATATTTACAGACGACGCAAAGAGGCGGGCGTAACCCTAATTGGACAGTGGACGAGCTTATATTGGCCTTAGATATCTACTTTAAATTAGGATCATTGCCATCAAATGAGGGCCATCCAGATATCGTTGCCTTTAGCCGGCTGCTCAACAGACTACCAATTCACCCAAGAACGCACAGACAAGAGGGTTTCAGGAATCCCAATGGCGTCTACATGAAGCTGTGTAATTTTCTCCGCCTTGATCTTACATATACAAGTACAGGGCTTGACGCTGGCTCAAGGTTGGATGAAGTGGTCTGGAATCAATACGCAAACAACAGAGATGAACTCACGGCGATGGCAGACATCATCAGGAGTAAATAGAAGAAGATCACACGTCCAAGCCCAAACACTGAAGATGCCGTCAACATAGAAGAAGACGATGAATTCCCTGAAGGAAGAATCATAAGACGCCTCCATACCACAAAGGAGCGGAATGCAAATGCTTCAAGGAAAAAGAAACAATATGTGCTCGCAATGACAGGGGCACTTAAGTGTGAAGTATGCACCTTTGATTTTCAGCGGTTTTATGGGGATGATGGCCAAGGTTTTGCAGAATGCCATCACAAAAAGCACCTCCAGCACCTAAATAGAGAGGTCAAGACCAAACTTGAAGATCTTGAGATAGTATGTGTAAATTGCCATAGGATACTGCACAAAATACGACCATGGATATCTATGGTTATCTGTTTCGTCTCCTAGCGGAAGCTTCTCCCTTAAATTCTCCACACCGGCCCACACTTCGTCCTGGATATTACCTTGGCCTCTTCTTTGGTGTAATACCCGTTCAACCGGTTCGGGGGCAGTGCCGCTTGTACTCAATATTGCGTCACGGGAGATGCCACGGCTCCTCTGGACACAAACTACTGAAATCTTATACGCCTCCTCGGCGAGTACAACTACACCCTGGGTAATAATGTGGGTTTGAGTTTCCCCACTGATCATCCAAGCTGCAGGAATAAAGATAGGCTTCTCCGTGTTATTAGTCACAATAACTTCATCTATTCTACCCGTGTCTTTGATAGACACTCTCTCACCTGCTTCACTAAGGGTGATGTAATCTCTTTGACGACGTATTTGTCTAGTAATGGGGACTATTGCCACAATAGAATCGGACCTTGGGCGGTAGGGCTCCTCTAGACTAAAGCCACTCGTCCCATTTGTGATATTCCCGAGAAACTCGTTCAAGATTTCCATAATCACCTCCTCCACAGACAATGCTTTTATGTCCCACTGTTATAGCAGTAAATATATACAAAAAGAGTACACATAATGGACAGACTATTGAAGATTAGTTATAATTGACTAAGTATGACGAATAATTTACTTATCCTAGAAAAAGAAATCATAAAACCAGAAATACCCACCTTTATGATAGCTGGTTTCAATCAATGGGCTAATGCAGGAAACGTGTCCAGTGGAATCCCAGAATATCTTATCGAAAAATTGAATACAAGAAGAGTGGGACATATTCGTAAAGGTGATTTTTACATTTTTCAACTACCTGGAAACCATTTTATGTTTAGACCTCCAGTCAAGTATGTAGAGGGACATGAAGAAGATTATCAGGAAGAGCCGATTAATGATTTTCATTACACAGAAATAAGCGGAAAGGGACTTGTTATATTCATTGGTACTGAACCCAATCAACATGAAGATGTGTATGTAAACACTCTCCTAGATGGTGCTAAAGAGCTGGGTGTAAAAAGAATCATCGTGCCTGCAGGTGTAGGAGGCGAGGTTCCGTTTGATAAAGAAAGACGTGTAAGCTGTACTTATAGTCTAAAGCAGATGCAAGAAGAACTCAAGAATTATGCACTTACATTTTCGAATTATAATAGGAATGCCACAATCGGTATGGTCATAAATCATTATAGTAAGGAAAGAGGTATCGAATCTGTTAGGATGAGTGCACGGACGCTAAGTTACCAAATACCACTTACAATTTCTAGTGACAAAAGGGCAATGTATGACATATTAAGAAGAATTAGGTATATGTTTGACATCGATCTTGATTTATCTGATCTGGAGAAAGAAAGTAACCAGCAAATCTCTGATTTTGAGAACGAATTAAAAAGATTCTATATGGGGAATCCTGAGCTAGAATCTCAAATAACAACCTATATGGAGCAAATTGGAGAAAGATTCCAAGAATTAAGATTTGAAGAACGTACAAAAATTCCGGATGTTTTTCTGAAAGAATTTAATGATCTTCTCTAATTGTTTAGGTTAAACAATGAAAGTGCTGTTGGGGCGTAAGCAGTATTAAGCTTTCTCATTGTTTCCAAGGTAAAAAGGGCATAAAAATCATTCTTAAGAGTATTAAGACCTACGGTTGGAATAAGCCCAATAATACGATGAATCAAAATATTAGTATATCAATCAAGCACATTATGATGTGAAGATAAGGGTTCTAATCATGGAGCCCTTATCTTTCATCTTTAATATACTCTGGATTAAATAAATCTCGGGAAATTCTATAACTGCTTGAACTGGTACCTAGCGCGCCACACGATATAATTTCCTTTTGCTAACTAGTAGCAAAAATGGTTCCTTTATTAACCTTTTAGACATACTTGGAGGGGACAAGTCTGTGTCTCTATTTTTGATTAGTGTGGTTATTAGGGTAAGCTATGCAATAGGTGTCTTCAGTTGTTCAGGTGCTCCTCCTGATGTAGTAACTGCGTGATAGAGAGAAGCGAAGGCAAGGCGAATCCACATAACCGCGAAAATGATGCCAATACCGAAGCAAATTAGACCTGCGATAGCAAGAACAACAGCCAGTACACCTATGAAGAATACCTTCCACGCATGCCCACCGGTCATTCGCCAGCTTTCTTTTACCGCCTCGATGGCTTCCATTTTTCGGTCCACCACCAAGTAAGGTACAAAAGCTAGCTTACATGCAAATACGATGCCCGGGATTATTAGGAGCATCAACCCAATAACGATAATTGCTCCCACTAGCAAATTCGCTAATACTACATTTAGATAGTTATTGAAAGCCTCGAACATATTCTTGATTTCTAGTTTCTTACCTCTAGCTGCTCTCAGGTTTACGAAGGAAACACCATAGTCAACTGGGTTAACAATCAGAAGTCCATAAGCAAACCCGAAGATGCTTAATATGGCAGCACCAGCGCCTGCAGTATCTGCGTCAACACGGAATAAGCCGAGAGGCACACCAATTACTATTCCAATAACCATTATAAGCAATAGTTCTAAGAAGCATTTCTTCAGCTGTCCCCATCCATTACTGTAGCTTGAGCCTACTCTTGGCCCCCATTTGACAGAACTGCCTAAACCAGCTTCATTACCTTCGCCCATGTCAATTCCTCCAATAGCACATGATTTGGCCACACAGCCTACAATTTAGCGTTCACTGACCCGTTTGTCAATCTTCCCATTCCTTGCTAACAGAAAATGAGGGGTATTCTATAACTTATTCAATCGCCCTGCTTATCGAAGCTTTAGAATTACCTTCCTTTATCTGTCGAAAATCCTGACGCAATATGCATCAAGTAACGAAAAAACCATCGTCTCATTAACAATCTAGACAACTTTATATTAAAACCGAAAGAGTATAATTATTGCTCTATATGCCTGCAATTTTGACTTCTAAGGTGCTACAATAGCTAGTGTTGATTAAACGCCTCATATAAGAAGGGTTTATTGTTGTCATCTATTTTCCAAATTAAGGATAGGATCTTCTACGGTTGGGTTGTAGTGGCATCTGTTGTTGCCAGTAGTTTCATTATGATGGGGGTAAATTCCTCCTTTGGCGTCCTTTTCAAGTCGTTAGAGGGAACCTTCGGCCTAACCCGAGCAACAACTTCAGCGATCCTTTCCGGTCGTATGGCTTTTAGCTGCGTCTTTGCTTTTTTAGGTGGTTGGGCTATGGACCGTTACGGGCCCAGAATCGTCTTTTCTATTATGGGCTTCTTTATTGGTCTTAGCCTGATATTGACTGGCCAAGCCACATCTACCTGGCAGTTATTCATAACCTATAGCCTATTGTTAGCCATAGGAGTTGGGGCTTCTTACGTAGTGACGGTATCAACGGTCCTTCGATGGTTTGATCGAAGGCGGGGGCTAGCTCTCGGTATCACTGGCTCAGGAGGTGGTCTAGGGATAGCTTTTGTAGCGCCGCTTTTCGCTTTTCTAATAGGTAGCTTTGAATGGCGTAACGCACTAATGATACTGGGAGGGATTGCATGGCTGGTTATACTACCGGTTTCCCAACTTTTGAAAAAGGATCCATACGAGATTGGTGCTTTACCAGACGGGACTACGTCAAGTTACCAAACCCCCAAGGTTGAGCAAAGCACCACCTCTCCACAAAAGGTCCCCCTACTTCAGATGTTTCGGACAAGGAACTTCTGGCCTTTCCTGTTTATCTGGTTGCTGATGGCTTTTAGTGTGTCTTTCGTGATGGCCCATATTGTTCCCCACGCTATCGATCTAGGCTTCTCGACTATTGAGTCGGCAACAATCCTTAGCTTATCGGGTATAGCCATGATTGCCGGTAGATTGATTGCTGGCGTCATCACAGACAAATTAAGTGCCAAAGTAATTGCGATTATCTATTCTTTACTCCAAGTTGTAGCACTTCTATGGTTAGTCTGGGTACGGGAGTTGTGGATGCTTTACCTTTTCGGACTGATTCATGGTTTCGCTTGGGGAGGATTCGGCACCACAATCACCGTACTTATCGGCAGGACCTTTGGTGTGGATGATATCGGCAAGGTTCTGGGAATGCTTGAGATTGGTATTTTTATTGGAGCAGCTATCGGTCCGTTCCTCGGTGGACTCATTTTTGATGTTAGCGACAGCTATACGGTAGTTTTCCTGATTATGGCCGGCACAGTACTGGCCAGAATACCGCTCGTGGCTCTGATCAAGCGAGAGACAAGGAGGGGTTGAAGGTAGTAAACTAAAATATTGTCCTTCCGTATCAAGCTAACTTACACACAAGCAATCGTTTCTTTTTTTACTTAACAGATGGTGTAATGCAAGTGGAAATGAGGATGGACTAGTGTATGATTTTTGGTAGACTTGAAAAACCAGAACATACCGTAGGAGGATATTGTGGACATTATCGAAGCTATACGGACTAGAAGAAGTATTCGTGCTTTCAAGTCTGACCTTATTTCTAAAAACGTCTTGGAGGAGTTATTAGATGTTTGCCGTTGGGCACCCTCTGGAGGGAATACACAACCTTGGCATTTTGCTGTTTTTGGAGGTAAATTGCTAGATGAAGTAACCGTCCGGCTTGAGGAGAAAGCTAAGACATCATGGAATGGTGATACCTATACAAACACAAATCCGGATCTACCACGGGAAGGCCCTTATCCTGAATTTTTAATACCAAGACAGCAATCTTTGAGAGATCTGATGGACTCTGCCCGATATCCTCCAGGGACTAAAGATCTAGAGGTAAAACAACTTGAGAACAGAGCTAGAAATTTGCGCTTCTTTGACGCCCCTAACGCAATAATCATCTACGCAGATGACAGCAGCCCTACTACAATTGAGGCTATCGGCATATTGAGTCAAACTATTTGCTTAGCTGCTCTTGCCTACGGACTAGGTACATGCATTATGGGGATACCGGTTTTATGGCCCGAAATATTTCGAGAGTTGCTTAGCATTCCTGAAGATAAGCCTATCGTGATATCAATAGCCATTGGTTATCCCGACTTTGAGGTTCCGCTTAATACCTTTCCACGACCCCGCGAGCCATTAGGCAATTTAGTTGAGTGGCATGGGTTGTGAACTGATTAACTGACTGAATCTCAGCATTTGGAAGAATAGAAGCATTCCTTTTTTAACTCACAGTATCACGCCTAAGCTCCAGGCGTAAAGTATGGCGCACCTTTTTTATGTATCTTCAAGGCAACAGAATAAAGGAGATCCAGTACTCTAGCATTTGTATTTCAATAACGCTTGCGCCAAAACCCTATGGGATCACGTTCAGGCATATGAGTGGGGTGTTTTAGTTTTCCTTCTGCAGCATCAGCAAACCAACTCATCCATCGTTCAAAGAACTCTTCTTCTTGCCTTTGGTCAATCGGAGTGAAAGGCCATGATATTTGAAATTCAGTGCCAAAAATTGGTGCAAGAGGTAATTTGCGAAACTATGTAAGAAAAGGTAAGTAATGTTACCTTCCTAGTGTCGACAAAGTAGATGTGGTTTGTTGATGTAATTCCAGTCGGGTATGATTACGCGTGATAATAGCAAGACCTATAAAAGGAAGGCAATGAAATGAAAAGAATTTTAAGCAGAATTCATGGAAGAAAGTCTTACTTGGTAGGCTTATTGGTGATAGTAAGCCTGCTGCTGGCTTCATTGCTGGTCACGATAGTTGCCGGGGCTGAAGTTGAGGAAGTAAGCTGGTGGAAACTGGACGAAACCAGCGGGAGTACTGCCTATGACTCCTGGGATGGCAATGACGGCACAGTCTATGGGGCCACCTGGGCAACCGGGAAGGTTGATGGAGCGCTTAGTTTTGATGGAAATGATTATGTTGATATAGTATCTAGCCCAAGCCTTGAAATGGGAAATAGGGGAACAATTGAAGCATGGGTGCAAAGACCAGATTGGAATCCTTCTGTCCCTTCTTGGGGAGGTGCGATTATATTCACTAATAATATATGGTATCAAAACACAAATAGCGTTTATTTATCTGATAATTGGGGTGGAACAGGATTGCATTTTAGATATGGCGGAACATATCAAGATGGGCCACCTTTTGATAATTACGTGCATTATGCAGGTGCAGATAGTTGGCCAGCAAATTCCTGGCACCATGTAATTGTAACTTGGGAAAGTGATGGAGTAAATACTGATTTGAAACTTTATGCTGATGGACAGTTAGTTGATAGTAAGAATGTTGCTTTATTCGTTAATCTTCCTTCACCACAATGGAGCATAGGTAAATATGTTGGTGCCGCCCATATGGAAGGTTGGGATGGCCTTATCGACGAGGTCAAAATTTACAACCGCGCCCTGACCGCTGAGGAAATCCAGGACCTCGCTAGTGGTTCGGCAGATACTACGCCGCCGGTTATCACCCCCACGGTGACAGGCACTCTGGGCAATGACAGCTGGTACACCTCTGATGTTACCGTGTCGTGGACAGTCACCGATGATGAATCCGAAATCACGTCCGTCAGTGGCGATGAAGCGACCGTTATTACTGAAGATACCGCCGGTATCCCTCTTACCTGTGAGGCAACATCTGCCGGCGGGACGGCATCCGTAAGCGTGACCATCAAACGAGATACCACGGCGCCGGTGGTAACCATCACTACCCCGGTTGACGGTGATGAATACCTGACATGTGAGACAGTGGATGTCGACTGGGAAGCGTCTGACGCATTATCCGGTCTTGCCAACGCGCCAACGCCTATGATGGGCCTGTTGACACTGTAACCTGCGGGTTCCAAGACCTTCACGGTGACGGCAACCGACGTGGCGGGTAACTAGAAGGTGGTCACTAACACCTACGAGGTACTGACCCCGGCAGGCGCCATTGAAAGACTGATAGACAAGGTTAGGAGCTCAGACCTACACAAAGGAACTGAGAATTCGCTAATCGCCAAGCTGGAGTCAGCTATCAAGTCCCTGGAAAGAGGAAAGGACAACGCCGCTGTTAATAAACTCGGTGCTTTCGTTAACGAGGTTGATGCGCAAAGTGGCAAGAAGATAAACGCTGATGATGCCTGCGATTTGATAACAGATGCGCAAAGGATTATCGTTGCCATCAACAGTAGATGCTATTAACACTCAACTCATGGCCGATGGTCTAGAAATAGCATAAAGAAAGTTAAACGTGGAGGATCTGTCGCAGGACATCCTCCACGTTTTTCATGTCTCATATTTCGCTAATGTAATTACCAAATTGGTAGCGAGGGTTGGATTCGAACCAACGACCTTCGGGTAGCGAGCCCGACCAGCTTCAACCGATGATACCCCATCAAACAAACTATTTAATAGTTACTCATCGCCCTTTCTTGTATATCTTATCGTTGGTAAAAAGGTGCGCTGAATTGTATGCCTGAAGGCTAGGAGTGGAACCACGAAGTTAAAAAAGGAACCTATTTTGCTAGTTGATGATACGTCACTCCTGTTAGTTCCCCTGATACTTCCCAGAGTTTACGTGCTACAGTTTTATCATGAGATCTCTTACTTGATTGTACTTTAACTGACGTTCTGCGCCCTATCATGCCACCAAACAAGCCGGAGGGGCCAAAATAATCACCTCCCTTGACATCAGGTGACGTAGCAGCATAAAGTGTCGGCAATGCCCCTTTCTCTGCGCTACTCATAATAAGAAGCATAATCATATTTAACATCTTGTTGGTATATCTTAGTAAATTAGTGGTAGCTCCACCAGGATGAGCGGCAACTGCTAATGCATCAATTTGGACAGCCTCAAAACGCCTTTGTAACTCATAAGTGAACAGGAGATTGGCAAGCTTACTCTGGCTATATGCAGCATACTTGTTATAGCCTTTTTCGGCATTAAGGTTATCAAAGTTAATCTTGCCACCCATGCTATGAGCCCCACTACTCAATGTAACAACGCGAGCCTTGGGAGTGTTTATAATTATATCGAGCAAAAGGCCCGTCAAGGCAAAATGCCCAAGGTGGTTGGTACCGAATTGTATCTCAAATCCATCGGCTGTCCTCATAAGAGGTGGAATCATAAGTCCGGCGTTATTTATCAGTATATCCA
>SDBU01009807.1_pt1 | contig 10706 bp, 12 predicted proteins | sample 2277071 | NCBI WGS metagenome assembly SDBU01 (sample SAMN10397929, study PRJNA504765) | marine sediment metagenome | isolation source: marine sediment core GS08_GC12, 126 cmbsf | place: Arctic Ocean: Gakkel Ridge, Loki's castle | collected 2008
AGATAAAGCTGAGATGATAAAATAAAAATACTATAAATGGAGCAAAATATAGAAATTTAATATTTGAAAATGTTGAAAAAAGTAGCATACTCAATGTTGCAATAAAAAAAAGTGAAAAAATTATAGCTTTTATAAAAGGTTCTTTTTTTTGTGCCATTTTATCGCCGATGTTATAATTGTTTTTAAATCAGAGTTTTGAGCTTTCCATCCCAAAATCTTTTTCGCTTTTGAAGAGTTTGCAAATAAGATAGCGGGATCTCCCTCTCTTTTAGAGCAGCGCTTCACATCTATCTTTGTATTAGTATGCTTCTCAATCTCATCTATAATCTCTAATATTGAATAGCCATTATCAGATCCAAGATTCAGCTCTACTGATCTATTTGTAGAAAAAAGATAAAATAGCGCTTTTAAATGCGCAGATGCTAAATCTTGGATATGTATATAATCTCTGATAGCTGTACCATCTTTAGTATCATAATCAAATCCGTAAACATTTAACTTATCTATCTTTTTTAAAGCAGTATCTATCGCTAAAGGAATCAGATGAGTCTCTTCATCTCTATTCTCTCCAACCTCAGCCTCTAAATCAGCGCCTGCTGCGTTGAAATATCTTAAAGACACATAATTAAAATCGTATGCTTTTTCATAATCTTTTAATATCTGTTCAATCATATATTTAGTTCTACCATATGCAGAAATTGGATCTTGAGGATGGCTCTCTATTATAGGAGAAAATTTTGGCATCCCATATGTTGCACAAGATGATGAAAATATTAAGTATTTAACGCTATTTTTGAGCATCGCTTTTAATAAATTTAAAGTAGCTAAGACATTGTTTTCATAATACTTTTGAGGATCTTTAATCGATTCCGCCACTAAAGCATTAGCAGCAAAATGCATAACAGCTTTCGGTTTATATTTTTTTATTGCTTCATCAATTTTTTGAAAATCTTTTAAATCTTCTTGAATAAGCTCTCCCCATTTGACAAAGTCTTTTCTTCCAGTAGATAAATTATCAAAAGTAATCGGATGAAAATTATTTTTATAAAGCTCTTTACAATTTTGAGAGCCAATATATCCAGCTCCACCGGTGACTAAAATATTCTCTTTCAAAACTAATAAGCTCCGGTTGGAAAAAATATTTTAGGAATGGTTTTACAGATTAAATAGAGATCTAAAAAAAATGATTGCTTATCGATATACTCTTCTTCTAGTTTTAATCTCTCGTCAATTGTAATTTCACTTCTTCCAGATACTTGCCAAAGCCCAGTTATTCCAGGCCGTACAGATAAAATCTTTTGAGTCTTATCTTTTAAATACTTTTTAATTTCTAAATGGAAATTTTCTTTTTCCCCAATAAGCGCAAATGGACGAGGTCCAACAATAGATAGATCGCCTTTTAAAACGTTTATAAATTGAGGAAGTTCATCTAAAGATGTTTTTCTTAAAAATTTTCCAATAGCTGTTATTCTAGGATCTTTTTTTAGCTTTTGAAATAACCCCCACTCTTTTTTTAATACTGGATCTTGATTTAGAAGTTTTAGTAAAATATTTTCAGATTGTTTGAACATTGTTCGAAATTTTATACATTTTATCACTTTTCCTCCTCTTCCAATCCTGTAAGAGAGATAAAATATTGATCCATCAGATGTAATTAGTATTAAAAGTGATATTATCAAATAAACAGGAGAAAATACACACAAGATAAATAAGCTAAAAAGAATATCGAAAATCCTTTTCATTGGTCTGTGTTTAAACGGATAGATATATATGTTTTTGCAAGCCATAGTATAATTTGTTTTTCGCTCAAATAATGTATAATCTTTATAAGATAAATTTTCAATGAAATTATTATTAAAAAGTTTGTAAAATTGTTTCGATAAATAATAATTTAAATTATTGAATTTTTTAATATAAAACACTATAAACAATCTTGTTTTTAAATAAACAAACAATATATCATCATAGGCATTGTAATTTAGTTATAATAAAACAAGGAGATAATTATGGCATCGCGAGCAGCGGCTGGCGCTTCTTTTGCAGCTGAAATCCAAAGACTCGGAGTAGAAAAAAAGGGAACTGAGCTGCATGAAATTATATCTGAGGGCAATGAAGCTCAAGCTCTAGATAAATTTAAAAATGTTCCTTTTCTTTCAAGATTTAATTTTTTGAATATTTCAGATGCAAATGGTGATAATGCTCTTCATTTAGCTGCAGATAAAAAAATGATGAAGCTAGTTTACGAGCTATTAAAAGAAGTTCCAAAAGATCAAAGAAAACCTCTTTTAAATCTTGAAGATTGTGGAGGCAGTTCAGTAATTGAGACTATTGCTTTAAATATTTCGGATGAAAACAAAGAATATTTAATTAATATTTTTAGAATATTTGTAAAAGGTGAAGCTAGCAGCTTTTTAGATAGTCATAACGTTGGAAAAATTTTAGATAAGCATACAAATCAAGAGTTAGCAAAAAAAATTAAAACATTTTCTTTTGTAAAAAAATTTAATATCGATGAAAGTGATGCAACTAAAAAAACTAATAAAGTATTTAGGCTTTGTAATTTATTATAGATAGTAGCATTTTAATTGTGCATCAAAGAGAGCTTTTCTAAAAAAGCAGTTTGGTAAGGCAGTTGTTTTAAAATATCTAAAGCTTTTTTTTGTAAATCTATTGCTAGATCTTTTGCTTTTTCTAACCCCAATATTGTTACAGCTGTTGCTTTGTTTTTTGTAATATCTGAAGATTTGGTTTGACTATCTGAGATATCATCAAAAATCTGAAAAGAGAGCCCCATATTTTTAGCAAAATCTAAAAGTTTTAATTTTATATTTTTTGTAGCTTTTGCAATAGTGCATCCAAAATCCACAGCTGCAATAAACAGCGCGGCTGTCTTATTTAAATGCATAAATTTTAGTTTCTCAAAATCTATTTTTTTTCTCTCCCAAAAAAGATCGGCAACTTGCCCAGCTATAAGACCATCAGAGCCTGCGTATTTTGACAAAGTATTTATAAGGTTGATCTTTTGCATAGAGGTTAATCTTTTAGCCTTTGAGATTATCTCAAAAGCATAGGTGAGAAGATAGTCGCCAGTGAGAACTGCTAGCCACTCAGGAAAGGCTTTATGAAGTGTTGGTTTTCCTCTTCTTAAATCATCATCATCCATACAAGGAAGATCATCATGTATTAAAGAATATGTATGAATAAGCTCTAGAGAGCAAGCTGGATCTAAAGCTAAATTTAGATCTTTATCAAAAGCTTGTACCGTTGCCAAAACCAAAAGAGGTCTAAGTCTTTTGCCAGAGGAAAAAAGAGAATAGCTAGCTGCATCAAAAAGCTTTTTATGATATTGATTGCTTTTTGGAATCAGCTCTTTTAATCTTTTTTCTATTAATTCTAGTTTTTCTTTCATATTTTTAAAGATTGTAAAATTATTCAAATTTATTTGGCATACCAATTCCGATATATTTAAATCCCTTTTTTTGCATATCTTGTGGGTGATATTGATTTCTACCATCGAATAGCAAAGGAGTTTTCATCATCTTTTTTATAGGCGTGAAATTTAAAAATCTAAATTGTTTCCACTCTGTTAATAGAGCTATTGCATCAGAACCTTCAGCTGCATGCTGCTCATCTCTGCACCAAATGATATTTTTATGTTCCTGAAAAAGCTTTTTAGCATTGTGCATTGCTATTGGATCGAATAGTCTAAGTTTTGCTCCTTTGTCTAAAAGCTGATTAATAAAAGTAATAGAAGGTGCTCCTCGCATATCATCAGTATCTGGTTTAAATGAAAGCCCCCAAACTGCGATGGTTTTATTTTTAATCCCACCATTTTTTGTAAAAAAATTGATTATGCTTTTTGCTAAAAGCTTTTTTTGCTCAACGTTTATCTCATCGACTTTTTCTAAAAGAGTAGGTTTTAAGCCAACTTTTTTAGCTAAATGACAAAGCGCTTTTATATCTTTAGGAAAGCAAGATCCGCCATAGCCGATTCCAGGATATAAAAAGCTATAGCCAATTCTAGTATCCGAACCAATGCCTTTTCTAATATTGTTTACATTAGCGCCAACCTTTTTACAGATATTTGCAATCTCATTCATAAAAGAGATTCTAGTAGCGAGCATCGCATTAGCTGCATATTTAGTCATCTCAGAAGAGAGTATATCCATAACAATCAATCTGTCTTGTTTAAATGTAAATCCATGATAGATCTCTTTCATGATTTCAGTTGATTTTTCTGCTTCTGTTCCTATTACTATTCTATCAGGTTTTAAACAGTCTGAAACAGCAGATCCCTCTTTTAAAAATTCAGGATTTGATACAACATCAAAATCTATTTTAACATCTCTATTTTCAAGTTCTTTTAAAATGATTTTTTTTATTTGAAAACTCGTTCCAACTTCTGTTGTAGATTTTGTAACTACAACTTTATAATCATCGATATATTGTCCAATAAATTTAGCTGTTTGCTCAATATAGCTTGTATTACATGAACCATCTTCGTTCGAAGGTGTCGGCACACATACAAAACAAACAAGCGCACTTTTAATAGCTTTTTCATAATCCGTTGTAAAAAAAAGCCTTTTACCTTTTTTGTTTTTTTTCACCAGCTCTTCTAAACCCGGCTCATATATAGGAATGTGAGATGCATTTAACATTTTTATTTTATCTTCATCTATATCTAAACATGTAACGATATGTCCCATCTCAGCAAAACATGCCCCTGTTACGAGTCCAACATATCCTGTTCCAATAATTGTAATATCCATAAAACTCTCCAGTAAAGATATAAGAATGCCAAAAACTATGATTTTCTGAAAATAAAATATGTTCGAAAAAAAGCTTTTTAAATTTTTCTAATCTGAAGTACTCTATTTTAGTTTTATTTTTTTTTCTTTTACACAGGAGTTTTTATGAAAATTTTTATATCCTTAATCTGCTTTTTAACGTTTTCTTTTTCTGCATTTACTGAAGATAACTTTGATGCATATTTTGAAAAAGTTGAAACCTCTGCATCTTATCTAAAACAACAAGTAGATGCAGCACCTACACTTTTAATAGTACTCACAGCAGGCGTTAAAGGTCCTTTAGATGAAATGACAAATATCGTTGAGATAGATTCTAAAGATATTCCATTTTTTCCAACAGCTAGAGCTCAAGGTCATGCAGGCAAACTTATTTTTGGTAAATTAGATGATCAAGATATTGTTTTGATGCAAGGTAGATACCACTACTATGAAGGCAATAGCCCTCAAGATGTTGTTTTTCCATATTTCGTTTTAAATACTCTAGGCGTTCAATCTGTCATAACCTTAAATGCCGTTGGAGGGATCTCAGAAGCTTTAAATCCCGGCGATATTATGTTAGTTACAGACCATATCAATTGTATGTCAGAAAACTCACTTAGAGCTCTTTCTGTTCAATTCCCAGAAAAACAATTTGTCGATATGACAGATGCTTATTCATTTGAATACCAAAACTTAGCTAAAAATATTTCTTATCAAAATGATTTCAATTTAAAAGAGGGGATATATTTAGCAACACAAGGCCCAAACTATGAAACTAAACAAGAAGTTAAAATGTTTAGAGCTTTTGGAGCAGATGCTGTAGGTATGTCTACTGTTTTTGAAGTCTTAGCTTGCAATTTTTTAAAAATGAAAGTTTTAGCTTTTTCATGTATCTGTAATAAAGCTGCAGACTTGCACGAAGGCACAATGAGCCATGAAGAGGTACTAGAAGCGTTGAATCAAATGAGTCCTAAACTATCTAAACTTACAACTATTTGTGCGAAAGAGATTTTAAAAAATAGATAAAAGAGTCTTTTGGCTCTTTTATTTTATATAATAAAAAAAATTTTAATAATTAAAGCTCAATGCCTTATAATAAAAACTATAAATTATATAATTACTTGTTTATTTCAATATAAATATGTTATAATAAATGTATTAAAATAATAAATTATGGCAATAAAAATGAGTGCGGTACATTTAAAAACCTTCCTCCCAGTTTCTTTTCAATCTAATCCAGCTTGTATAGATTTAATAAGGCATGTTCGATACTATAATACAACGAATGATAGTCAATTCCCAGTAAAATTGATTAAAGATCTTTTTATACCAGATGATATATTGAAATCACACCAAGATCTGTTTTCTGAATTTTTTCAAACAGCATTTCTCCAAGAAGATCTAGATGTAATTAGAGCTCTAGTAAATCATGAAACATTAAAAAACATAGTAGATCCAAATTTTCATGACGAAGACAAATTTACACTTTTAATGTATGCAGCTCAGAATGGCTTGGATGATATTGCTGCTAAACTACTGGAAAATGAAATATCTGAAACTTCAAGTCAATCTTCATCTCAAAAACCAATAGCCAATGTAGATTTTAAAGATAAAGATAGTATGACAGCATTGATGTATGCAGCTGCAAATGGAAATAAACATATTCTTTCATTGCTAATAGATAATAATGCAAATATAAACGTTCAAAATAATGAGAACAGAACCCCTTTAATGTGCGCAGCTGCTGCAAAACAACTTGATTGTTTATCTTATCTATTAGAAAAAGGCGCTGCTGTAAATATTGTAGATGTAGAAGGAAATACCGCTTTGATATATGCAGCTGCATCTGGTAAGAAAGAGCTTGTACTCAAGCTACTGAAATACAAAGCAAATCCTCTTATAAAAAATTTACAAAATAAAAGTGCTGCTGATATAGCTAAAGCAGAAGAATTTAATGATATTGTAGATCTTCTAAAAAAGGCCGCAGAAATAGAAAAGTCAAAAAATCTAGAAAAAGAAAAGGAAAAAACTACAAAAAAATTAGCAACACTTTCTCATGCAGTAATGCTAGAACTAATTGAAGGTGATACATCAGTACCTGATTTATTTCGAAAAGAACCTAAGCTCGCAAAAAATAGAATAGCGTTAAATGGTTTTTCTCCTATATCACATGATTCTTCTATACCAAATAATACAGAGTTAAGGAAATTGCATCCAGATTTACAAAAGTTTTATAAATTACGTAAGATTAATGCAGCTCACCCATATCCACCTGTATATGATGAAGATTAATTAAAGTTATTAAATAGAGACCTTGTTAGAAAACTTTCCATTTTCCAAATATAAAATTTTATCACACAATGTTGCTAAATCTTTATCATGAGTCGCAACGATTAAGCTTTTTTTATACTTTTTTACTGCTTCTGTACATTCTGAAGTCCATTCATTTGTCATATTATAATATAGTAAAATTGAGTATATTAAGAATTGCCCATAAGGTAGTACTTACTACCCTATACTTAGCCTCGATCAACCCTTGCCTGAACCGTACTACTACCCCCCTACCTCCTAGTATAACCCCAGTTCAACCCACGTTTTACCCAAGTTCAACCCAGTGTTTGACGGGGTACAACCAACCGAAAGAAAACACATAGAAGAATCCACCGACAATGAAACAGAATCAAGGAAAGACCCCTGCTGAGGCTAGTGGAATCAAGATTGAAGGTGACAACAAATGGATTACTTTAATTCAGAATGCAAAGAAATCTATACCCTGATTAGTTCTCTTTGGATATGCCAGTGGAAGCAAGAATTTGTGATACACCAATGAAAGCAACTATTGAAAAAGATTTAATGATATTACGATTTTATCCAAAAACAGACAAGGCAGTATATCCAGATCAATCAGATTTTATTCTAAAATTTGAAGATGAAAAAGACAAGAAAAAACTGATTAAGATACTAGCCACAGAACATGATAAAATATAATACAATCCATTTTTTTCTTTATGTTCCAAATTTTAACAAGTAGGTCTCGAAAGTAAACACAAACAAAATTCATAATGAGGTCTCATAGATTACTCAGAACCTGAAACAGATTATCTTTTATACTGCTAATCACGTAGAAAAACTATGAGTCAGGATGAGGAACAAAAAATAGATGAAATTTTGCAAGAAGATGCAGACCTATTGGAAGATCTTGGCAACGAAAAAAAGGTTTAACACTTGATCACAACTGTTAATGAAACTTAATTCTTGCAAAAAAATCTAAAATCATTCTGATGTCTGCTTTACTACCAATTCCATATCTTCAACATGGTGTTGAGTTAATTTGAGTTCGGACTCGATAACAAATTTAAGGATTAATCCATCATGTGCATCTCTGTTAAAGCATCTTGCAGTTATTCTGCCATTATTATAATTAGTCTCTGACCTATCTACCTGAAGCCTTCTACCACACCTGAGGCATTTTGGTTTTTGTAGAACTATGCTAAATTTTTTTCCCATTCTCTAATACCTCTGCCATTAGGGAGTACTATTGAAATTCTGGCATTGGGTATTTTATCAAAATCCTCCCAACATTGTTTCATTACATTAATTAAAAAATCAGTGCAACGACATTTTTTCATATATTTTTCAACCAAATTTAATGCAGTAGTGTTGGATGACTCATTACCGTTAAACCATCTAGCGAAAATACCTCTATCAGATTTTTCATTTATGAATTTCAACATATATTGTTTGAATGAAATTCTTCGTCTTATTGGCCTGCCCAAATAATCACCGTTGAATTATTAAAAAGAATTTGTAATATACAGTCATGATTGATTATCTTTTAGCAATTTTTATTGCTCTTTTTCTTCCTCTTTTTCCTTTTCTTGTCTGTTTTATCACAAATCTAACCATAAAAATAATCCCTGCTACAGTAAGTAAAAGAATTGTGATTGTGGAATAGTCTATTTGTTCCCTTAGATCAATTAGAAGGATGATCTCAGAATTAATTACATCACCCTCTCCACCATGAATTGCCTGAACTGTAATTGGGATTGAATATAGTATTGGGTCTGCACAATTATTTACGTTAGTTGGAGTGCATCTTGGTGGTGTTTCGACCTTATACATAATAAAACCTGACGATGGTGTATCCGCATTGGCACCTGGTGTTCCCTCTAGCATAAATGATGGGTTAGTGCTTTGGGCAGTCACCTGGATTGCACCTGCATTTAATAAATTAACATCAATTCCAACAATTTCAAGGTTTTTTAATGTTGGCCAAGTAATCAAAATTTGATATTCTCTTGTTGCCTCAAATGGGATTACATGGCGAATATCAGTTAATGAAAGTAGTGGAATTGCACCAATTACTGTTTCTTCACCTGCACCACCTGGTTGGGCACCACCACCACCACCACCACCACCACCACTAGGTGCACTACCAACATCACCACTTCCATCATCCAATGATAAGACAAATGCAATAGTTTCACCCTCAGAACCAATATCCACATCAAATGAATTTGATGTAATTTTTGGGTCAGAATAACTAGTAGTTATAGATACACTATCTGCTGTAAAACTGTCTGAATTTCTTTTAAAGTTATTATTCAAAATTTCTGCTAACATAGTTGATGAATATGATGTAGGATCAAAATCCAAGGAAGACCAGGTTACTGACCAACTTATATCGTCATTTGAGTCGCAGGTAGGTGTACTAAAGACAGTAATATAATGTCCATCAGTATCATTTACTTTGATATTTACATCATCACCAGCACCAGTTGATGCACAATCAACACTAAAAATTAATGTTGGAATAAATATTGTTCTAGCAATATCTGAATCATAGTTTAGTGTTTTATTTACAACATAATTATCTGTTAATTCCTTTGTGGTAAAATTATGCATTATGTTATCATCAAAGGTTTCAACAACAAAACCTGTGGAGTTTGGTGATGTTGTAAAAGTTCCTGTTGAATTAACAATTGTGAAATCTGCGGATGTTATTGCAGTAGAATTGTCATTTTCTCGTAAACCTATTGTTGTTATTGTGGCAACACTATAAGTTACTTCAAGTTCCACTTTGAGTTCATCCCAATCAACTCTATGTTGGGAAGTATTCCTTACATCATCATCAAATGTGATTCCAAAACCCCACCAATCATCAACCAATCTTGAGGCGAGGTCAGTTCTTGCATCAGAATTCATTGTAAAAATCAATCCTTCACCAGTGGATGTGCATTGAGAATCAGTACCAAAAATAGTTCCATCTCTAATATCCGCAAGTTTGGCATCATTTGATGCGCCACCAGACGGTTGATTTGTCATATCCCTGTATTCACAACTTCGCGGATTTAGGACTGATGTTACATTGTATTTTATCCTTATCTGGCTGATGCTTGTAGCATCATCATCGATTGATGAAATATCCCATTCTGGTGCTGGAAAATCACAACCATCTGCTACAGTAGATGCTGAAAGTCTTATTCGTATTGATGTACCACCTGTTGATGCATGTGATGTTGTTAGGCAAGATGTATCTACTGATGCTTCACTGACAGATTGATACCTTTGTGAAGTTAATGAAAAACCCAGTGTTGGGTCTTGGGTCATTATCTCATTTTGATTTAGTATTGTAGGATTGTCTGTAAATAAAATTTGAATGTCCACAATCCCCCCAGTTATTGTAACTATTACTTTTTCAAAATTTGTCTTTGCTTTTTTGTAATCAATAAGAAACACTGATGTGTCTTTTACCAGATTGATCAAGTCCTTGGGGATTTCTCCTTTTGTAAAAGTATATGTTCCATCAGTATCTAGTTTTGTTCCATTAATTACAATACTGGAAACATCTACATCCTTAAGCCATTCAACAAATCCGAACTCATGACCATCCCAAGAAGGTTTTGTGTGCTTAAACGA
>SDBU01009808.1_pt1 | contig 10703 bp, 6 predicted proteins | sample 2277071 | NCBI WGS metagenome assembly SDBU01 (sample SAMN10397929, study PRJNA504765) | marine sediment metagenome | isolation source: marine sediment core GS08_GC12, 126 cmbsf | place: Arctic Ocean: Gakkel Ridge, Loki's castle | collected 2008
TCGCACATGCTGGATTGTCAACTCTACGGGTTGAATGCAGGTGGGCATCACCTGACCAGTTTACTGCTTCACATAGTAAATACCTTATTACTTTTTGTAGTCCTTAAACGGATGAGTGGGGCCCTTTGGAAGAGCGCTTTTGTTGCCGCTCTGTTTGCCTTACACCCCCTTCACGTGGAATCGGTCGCTTGGGTAGCAGAACGCAAAGATGTCTTGAGCACCTTTTTCTGGATGCTGACAATGTGGGCCTATGTCCGTTATACTGAACGTTTAAGCCCTCAAAGATACTTCCTGGTGCTTTTGACCTTTGCCTTTGGCCTCATGTCAAAAGCCATGATTGTGAGCCTGCCATTTGTCTTGCTTCTGCTGGACTACTGGCCACTGGGCCGCCTCACACACCGGCAAGCAGATAATACTCGTAGCCCCCAAACCTCTAAACACACTGATCCTGCTCATCACAAGTCGACTGTTCTTGGTTTGGTTTGGGAAAAGATCCCCCTGCTTGCCCTTGCGGCAACTGTCAGTCTTGCTACGTTGTTTGCCCAGCCCAGTGCTGGTTCAGCCGGGCTGTCACTAAAGATCCGCATAGCTAACGCTCTCGTATCCTACGTAAGTTATATTGCAAAGATGCTCTGGCCACAGAAGCTGGCGGTTTTCTATCCGCACCCGGGTGATACGTTGCCAATGTGGCAAGCCATAGGGGCTGCCTTTTTTCTGATCTGCATATCTGTTTTGGTGATTCGCACAGTATTGAAGCGCCCTTATCTGACAGTGGGCTGGCTATGGTACATTGGAACCCTGGTGCCGGTCATCGGACTGGTGCAGGTCGGATCACATGCCATGGCTGATCGATATACATATGTACCGCTCATCGGGATATTTATAATAATTGTCTGGGGTGCTTCTGATTTTTTTCCACGACTGCCACACAGAAAGATAGTGCTTGTAACAACGGCAACAACTATTCTTTCAGTCCTCATGGCAATCACTTTTCTGCAACTACGATACTGGAAAAACAGCTTTACGCTTTTTGAACATGCCCTTGAGGTGACTTCCAACAACTATCGAGCATATTACAATCTTGGGCATGCCCTGGCAACCCAGGAGCGGATTGATGAAGCCATCAAGCATTATTTAGAGGCATTGCGCATAAAGCCTGATTTGACGGACGCACACATCAGCCTGGGCAATGCTCGGGCAAGGCAGGGACGTATTGATGAGGCCATCGAACATTATTTGCAGGCTTTGCGCATAAACCCAGATTTGGCGAACGCACACAGCAATTTGGGGGCTGCTATGAAAAGCAAGGGGCGCATTGATGAGGCCATCGAACATTATTTGGAGGCATTGCGCATAATGCCTGATCATGAGAAAGCACACTACAATCTGGGCAATGCTCTGGCAATGCAGGGGCGCATTGATGAGGCCATCGAACATTACTTGGAGGCATTGCGCATAATGCCTGGTTATGAGAAAGCACACAACAATCTGGGGCATGCTCTGGCAACGCAGGGGCGCATTGATGAGGCCATCGAACACTATTTGGAGGCATTGCGCATAATGCCTGATTTGGCGGACGCACACAACAACCTTGGAAATGCATTGACTAGGCAGGGAAAATTCAAGGATGCCATTGACCATTATTCCCAGGCACTGCGTATAAATCCGGACTTTCCAGAGGCCAAGCAGGCCCTTAGACAAGCTCTTGAAGAAACTCGAGCGCCAAAGGAAGCATTTGGCCTTCGTACAGGCCGGTAACACAGCCGGCCATGGGTCTGTGACACATGCTTGAAGGAGATTATTTACCCTGACGGAGTGAAAAAAACAGGCCCATATTGTGAAAATATTTTCCCACAACGTTTTTCGAGTCATCGACATATCATGTTGAAATCACACAACTATCGGCTCCTATGATCATTTATTGCAGCTCAGTGCTGTCTGTGTCCTTGATTTTGGTCGCCATCTTGCCAGGTCCTACCTCGCCAAACGCCATAACTACCTGATCATATCTCCATTTTCCCCGTGGCATGCCTCTTGCGTCAATCCTATATAAATTTCTCGTAAAGTCCAACGCCCATGACATACCGGTTGTAAGGTTTGCAGGTTCAGAGCACTCGTAAAGAAGCGTCATGGGCCTTGGAATGAACTGAAATCCTTGTCATAATGAGAAGTTAGTTCGGGACATCCCGTGGAACTGACAGGGCGGAGCCGTATGTTGAGGGATGGGGGGCGAATGGTGCAAGGCTCAAGGCGCAGGGCGATGAAGGATGGAGTCAGAAGACAGGGGCGAGGGAAGCGCTTCGGTTGAGGAGCGTTGCACTTGAGGAGTGGTCGCCGGAGGCGACCTTGAGGAGCACTTCGTTTGAGCCGGATCCGATCACACTATTCTACCGAATTTTTTCTTGAACCGAAAGCCGCCTGCGGCGGAAACATTTTTCAGGGGTCTGATATCAATATGCGGTCCCAACGTTTAAATCTTGCAATCTGTCTGTTTCTCACCGTGGCAACCCTTTCAACCTTTTGGCAGGGACGAAATCACGAGTTTGTTGTCTATGATGATCTTCTATATGTCGTGGAAAACTCCCATGTTCAAGCTGGCTTGACCTGGAAAGGAATCACCTGGGCTTTTACTACCAACCATGCGAGTAACTGGCATCCCCTCACATGGCTATCACACATGTTGGACTGTCACATCTACGGGTTGAATCCGGGTGGACATCATTTCACCAACATCCTGTTGCACGTATTGAACGGTCTCATGGTCTTCCTGGTATTGCGGCAAATGAGCCGGGGATTGTGGCAGAGTGCCTTTGTTGCCGCCTTATTTGCGCTGCACCCACTTCACGTTGAATCGGTGGCGTGGGTGTCAGAACGCAAGGACGTCTTGAGCACCTTTTTCTGGATGCTCACTATGTGGAGCTACGTCCGTTACGTTCAACGCCCAAGTCCTGCAAGATATGTATTAGTGCTATCGGCCTTTGCATTTGGCCTGATGTCAAAGCCAATGCTTGTGACGCTGCCGTTTGTGTTGTTGTTGATAGACTACTGGCCTCTGGGACGTTTTCAGATGGGACTATCGAATGACGCTGACGTCCGAAAAAAGGACAAGCCAGACACTCTCAGCCGCGAAAAATCCCCCTTCCTCCACCTGGTTTGGGAAAAGACCCCCCTATTTGTCCTTGCAATACTCTCAAGTATTATTACCATTGTAGCTCAGAACCAAGGCGGTGCGGTCAAGTCCCTGGAAGTGTTTCCGCTGATGACTCGGGTAGCAAATGCGCTCGTTTCATATCTGGGCTACATAGGCAAAATGATCTGGCCGCACGGGTTGGCAGTTTTGTACCCGCACCCTGGCAACAGCCTTTCTCTGTGGCAGCCTGTTGGGGCCGGCTTGTTTCTCCTGGGGATATCGTTTGGGGCAATTCGAGTGGCCAGGACGTGCCCCTATATTCCGGTGGGATTGCTTTGGTACGTTGGCACACTAGTGCCTGTGATCGGGCTGGTACAGATCGGAAACCAGTCCATGGCAGACCGTTACACCTATGTGCCACTCATAGGTCTGTTTATTATCATTGCCTGGGGCGCTGCTGACCTCTTATCAAGGTGGCACTACCAGACGATCCTGGTTGCCGTATGCATCGGGGTACTGCTGCCAGCCCTCATGATATGTTCACGGATTCAAGTCCGACATTGGCGTGACTCTACTTCACTCTTAGAACACGCGCTGGAGGTGACTACTGACAACTATATAGCACACAACAACCTTGGAGCTGTACTTGCTGCGAAAGGAAAGTTTCAAGAGGCAATCTCACATTATTCCCAGGCCATTAGAGTGAAGCCAGGCTATGCGGATGCGCACAACAACCTCGGAAATGCCCTGGCGGCGGAGGGTAAGCTTCAAGAGGCAATCTCACATTATTCCCGGGCCATTCGGGCAAATCCAAACCATGCGAAGGCACACTACAATGTTGGGCTTGCATTGGCTAAACAGGGGAAACTGGACACGGCTATTGGTCATTTTTCCGAGGCAATAAGGATCAAACCCAATCTTGCGGAGGCATCCAATATTTTGAGATCTTTACGGCAAGTTCGGAAACTTGGAACGGTATCAAACACTCCTACTGGTAAATAGACCCTAATGTTGTATAAACAACATGGCAAAAGGTCCACAAAAGCAACATTGACGGCTTCGCAAAAAGTCCATCTGTGGCGTTGCGCTTCATCCGGAGCTTTTTGCTGTGCCGTCAATTTGATGACTTTTTACGAATTCATCAATACTAGCAGTTGAGAGGGGCACGAAACTCTTGGCAGGAAATATTCAAACAAATCAGTGGAGGTTCATATGGAAAAGCAAGAAGAGGTTAAAAGCAAATACGTTGAAAAGACGACAATGCTGTTCGTTGCCTTCGCCACTTTGGTTTTGGGCTTTATCTTAGGTTTTGTTATCGGGCCCTATAAAGGCGACCCAGCTCCGTCTGCTACGACGTCAGCTCAATCCGGACTGACATCTCATGGCCAAGACCTCGAGGGCGAAGTTGCAGATAAGATATCGGCTCTTCAAAAGGAGGTGTCCTCAAATCCCCAGAATGCCGTGGCTTGGACTCAGCTCGGTCACTTCTATTTTCGTTATGTGACTCGGTATGGGTATGACAAGGTGATCGAATCTTATGAAAAGTCACTGGCACTGAATCCGGATAACAGATCTGTTTGGACGACCTTGGGAGTAGCATATCGCCGCAACGCCCAGCCCATTAAGGCCCTTGACGCCTTTGATAACGCTATAAGGATTGATCCCCGTTTTGAGGCATCCCACTTCCATAAGGGTGTCGTGTTAGTGTATGAAATGGGAGATCGTCAAGGCGGTGTCCAAGCTTGGGAGGAACTCCTTAAGATTAATCCTGCTGCTATGGCCCCAGACGGGAAACCTGACAGGGACCTGATTGAGCAAGTCCAAACACAGCAGAGCCAACAAGAAGGCCCCTGACGTGTGGGGCACGCGCAAGTATTGTAACTGTTTGAGGGTGAACGTCAGAAAATGGCCTTGCCATTTTTGTATGGAAATGGAGTGGGCATTAATACTAATCATTGATAGGAGGATATGATGAAAAGAATTCTGATTCTATTTGCAGTTGCTGGTCTTTTTGTATCGTCATGTGACAAAATGCAGCCACAGAAACCAAACCCTGCTGCAGAAAACGAAATCACAAGGGCAGATCTTAAGACAGAAGATGACAAACAGAGTTATAGTCTAGGTTTTTCAATGGGTACAAATATTAAGAAAAGAGGTGAATTGAAAATTAATATTGACATTTTTCAACAAGGTGTAAGAGACGGCCTCACAGACAGCAACCCGCTTCTCACCGAAGACGAAATCAAAAGAACCATGATCGAAATGAAGGCCAAAAAACGAGCAGAATATATGACAAAAATGGAAGAAAGAAGAAACCAAGGTGAGGCAAATAGAGAGAGAGGAGCAGCATTCCTTGAAGCAAACAAGGCAAAAGAAGGTGTTGTAGTACTTGAGAGTGGACTTCAGTACAAAATCCTCAAGAAAGGAAGTGGCGCTTCTCCGAAAGCAACAGACACCGTAAAATGCCACTATAAAGGAACAACAATTGACGGAAAAGAATTTGATAGCTCATACAAACGCGCTGAACCTGCTACATTTGCTCTCAGCAGAATTATAAAGGGCTGGACAGAAGGTCTACAGCTCATGAAGCAAGGTGGAAAATGGCAGTTTTTTATCCCTCCGGAACTGGCTTATGGAGAAAGAGGGGCAGGACGAGATGTCGGACCTAATGAAGTACTTCTTTTTGAAGTTGAACTTCTTGGAATAGAAAAACCAAAGACAAAAGAACCAGTGATCTCGGGCGTTGAGAGACAAGATTAACGTGTCTCATTGGAGACGTCCATAAAAGCATCAATTCGTGATTGGAATATCCTTTTATTAGCAAGCAAAACGTGGATCCATTTTGTACCGCTTCCCATGCCTCGACCTTCAACACTGGGAACCTGCCTGACGGCAGGTCTTTGCGTGGAGGGAGGCTGCCCAGTCAAACCAATACGATTTAAGGCGGTTTTGACAAAGTGAAAAACTGTTTAGTTCTTGGTTCCGGGCGAAGCGGAACCAGCATGATTGGGGGAATCCTTCACAATGCCGGTTATTTCATGGGAAAACATTTTCATTCCCCAAGGCATTCGAATCCAAAAGGCTTTTTTGAGACTGTCGAAATAAATTTGATCAACGAGATCATTTTGTCAAGATACGACACTCCCAAGATTCCCTTTTTCACAAGATTCCTCACAAAGAATACTATTTATCGTCCGGCTCGATGGCAAAGATGGCTCATGGCACTGCCTTCAGAAGTCAGCATTGCCACCGACAGCAAAAGGGTGGGAAGACGAATCAAGGCAGCAGTAGCACACAAGCCCTTTGCCTATAAAGACCCGCGTTTCAGCTACACCCTGCCGGTGTGGAAACCCTATCTTGACAAGGACACGGTGTTTATTTGCGTTTTCAGGGAGCCCAACGTTACCATAAAAAGCATCCTCAAAGAGTGCGCATCAATGCGTTATCTAAGGAGCCTTGAAATCGACGAACAAACAGCATACGAATCCTGGTTCAGCATTTATTCTCACATCCTCGAAAACCATCTGCATGATACATCCAATTTGGCCTTCGTTCATTTCACCCAGGTATATGATGGTTCAGCGTTGCCAACGCTCTCGGAACGCCTGGATGCGGACCTAAAGCATGACTTTGTTGATAAGGCATTGAATAGGACCAAGTCCGATTGCGCGGCCCCTCAGAAAATACAGAGAGTTTACGGCAGACTATGTGACCTAGCTGGATACGTATGACAAGAAATAGAACACGCTTCACGTACTTTTCCAGGTTTAGGATTGAAGGCCGTGTCGGAGGTGGGGGTAGACGTGCGCTGCAGATCATAGACGAATTCACCGAAGACAAACTGAACTGCATCTGTGCCTACAGCTACGACTTGCGGGATTGGTCAGTAAGACTGAGCAAAGTAACTAGTAAGCCCGGTATAACAGGGCTGGTAGCAAATTACTCTAAGAAGCTTCTGCCGTATCTTGTCTTTGGGCCTGACTACCTGAAATGGACAGAGCAGGGCAGAAAACCATTTCTGGGGTTTTGGAGGTTATCCCAAGGCTGGAAGAAGGAAGCACGTAGGTTGGACCACAGAGACATTGTCATAATAGATGATCCATACTATTTTCGCCAATTCATATCCCATCTGAAAGGACGCAAAATTAGAGTTGTGGGGTTGGTTCACAATATCGAAACGTTCTTTCCAAGCTACTGCAAAGACAAATACCGCCTTGATCTGACAAAAAAAGAGCTTTCGGTCTTCAGAAAATGCGATTTGGTTGTTACTATGTCAAGGGAAGAGAACTACTTTCTTACGAACAATGGCATAAATGTAGTTTTCCACAAATACTACCCGCCGGAGTCCATTGAAGAGGGATTGCTCAACATTAGACAGGCTAGACAACAGTCGAGAAAGCAACACTTCGTACTGCTTGGCAGCGCTGGAAACCCTGAGACGAAGAAAGGCATGGCAGAGCTGACACGTATTTGGAAGGATCACATACCGAATGAAAAACTGTGTGTTGTTGGATATGACACTGAGTTCTTGAAACAGTACAGCGACAACAAAACGGTTGTCTGTCTGGGCGAAGTTTCGGATGACAAACTTACGCAAATGCTCATCGGCGCAAAGACCGTGATCGCATACCAGAAAACCGGCCCGGGTGCCCTGACCAAGATTCCTGAAATGCTGCTGGCAAATATTCCAGTGATAGGCAATTTCCATGCATTAAGAACTTACCATGGTCTGAATGGAGTTCATGAATTTGACAGAATTGACGAGCTTACGGCGATAGTTGGTGGGATAAGCAGGGGCAGGCCCAATATAGCTTTTACATACGAAAAACCCGGCAGTTTGAAAACAAAGATAGAACAGAATATCGGTCCGTGACCTTAGGGCTCGCGCAAAAACAATGTGCAGAGGTCTCGCTTAGGATTAACTGAAGGTATTATGGATTTGTCAGGTAAACCGAAAATCAGTGTGATAATGGTTGATGGCTCATTTAGACAAAGCTATCACGCTGTTGATTTCTTCTGCAGACAAACCATTCCAACAGACGACTTTGAGTTAATTTGGGTTGAGTTCTATGACAGGGTCAGTTCAGAACTAGCCGAAAAACTTTCCAGGTACCCTAATGCTAGAATCCTTACGCTCAACAAGGAGGGCATGTATCATTCCTCATATTGCTTTAATGCTGGCATCATGGAAAGCAGGGCAGAACTGGTGTTTATCCCAGATGCAGACGTGGTTGTTGAAGAGCATTTTCTCGAACAAGCACTTAATGAGCACAAGGCAAACGAGAAACTTGTAATGTATTTCTGCCGGGCAGAGGAGCCGAAAAGAAAACGTAAGAGTCCTGTTGACCTTGACCACCTTAAGAAAGTCTGCGTATTTACAAATCCCTCTAACTACGGTGGTTGTATATCAGTCAAGAAAAATTGGTTTTTGGAAATCAATGGCTATGAGCAGCATCCTATATTCGGATCTGGCTTCCACGCAAATGGCCTGGATGTCTACACCAGGTTTAGAATATTGGGGCTCGATATCATATGGCACCCTGCCCTCTTTCTTTATCATCCGTGGCACCCGCTTAATGCTGCCGGCTTTCCTGCATACGAGGTGCAGAAGATTATTCCCAATCACCGATTGAAACACTCTAAATATTTGGCCTTTCAGGGGCTCGATCCGTCCAGGAATGTAGATGTCCCTCCTGAATTAAACGGAAAGCTGGACCAGGCCAAGAATAAGTACAAGCTAGATGAGTTCTTTGACTCCTGGCACAATTTGAGAGTAGATCCGGACAAATCTAGACAGGAGCATCTCTACCGGCCTGGAACAACAATGTATCGATTGAAAAAGATTGCCAACCATCCTTTGTTGCGCAGTGTGGTGACTCGAATAACGTCTGACAAATGAGTCGTAAGAAGAAAAAAGCAAGGAAGCAAAAAGCACCATTTGGCAGTAGAAGGGCAAGAAAGAAGACTACTCCCTCAAGTAAGTCACTATTTGATCTTGATAGTCAACTGCAGAAAGCTCTTCAATATCATCAATCAGGCCAACTGCAAGAGGCCGAGAGACTTTATGAGAGAATACTCGAGAATAGTCCAACTAATTCATATTGCTTGCATGGACTGGGCCATATCGCTTATGAGGTTGGAAGATATGATAGGGCCGCGAACCTAATCAAAAAAGCTATCCAAAACGAGCCTGATAATGCATTATTTCACAATAACCTTGGCATGCTGTTCGTAGCACAGGGAAACGTCGATGAAGCAACCCCTTGTTTTCACAAAGCCCTCCAACTGAAACCCGACTTCGCTCAAGCGTACGGTAATATGGGTAATGCATTCGAATGCCAGGGCAAGTTTGACGAAGCCATCATATGCTATCAGAGGGCCATACAGTTCAAACCGGACTATTCAGACGCCTACTATAACATGGGCGTTGCCTTTGATGCACAAGGTAAGTTAGACGAAGCAATCTCGTGTTACCAAAAAGCCCTGCAGTTCAAACCGGACTATACAAAAGCATACAACAACATGGGTATTGCCTTTGATGGACAAGGTGAGCTAGACGAAGCAATCTCGTGTTACCAAAAAGCCCTGCAATTGAAACCGGATTACGCTATGGCCTACTATAACATGGGCGTTACCTTTGATGGGCAAGGCAAGTTAGACGAAGCAATCTCGTGTTACCAAAAAGCCCTGCAGTTAAGTCCGGACGATGCTCGAGTGTACAGCGGCATTGTCCACGAATTAAGACAAACGTGCGCCTGGCAAAAACTTGGTGGTCTGACAACCAAGCTCGACGAGTTGACAAGAGAGGCTCTGGATAACGGAATAAAGACTTGCGAATCCCCTTTTGCTAGCGTTACAAGACACGCTGATCCGGCCCGCAATCTTGCCGTGGCAAGATCCTGGGGCTCGGATATCATCAGATCTATGTCCAACTTGAGAGTTGGCTTCTCGTTTGATGATAGGAAGCGTAGCAAATCAAGAATCGCTGTTGGCTACCTCGCACATAGTTTTGGCAATAATCCTATGGCACATCTTATGCTCAGCCTATTCGGACTGCATAACCGCGATGAATTTGAGGTCTTTTGCTACTCCTACGGAAAGTGTGACGGAAGTCACTACGAGGCACGAATACGGCGAGATTGCGATAGATTTGTTGAGCTGAACAGTCTTGGTTATGTTGATGCAGCCCAATGCATATACGAAGATCAGGTCGACATCCTTGTCGACCTGAAAGGATACACGGAAGGCAATAGGTTGGCCATATGTGCGCTTCGTCCAGCACCTGTGCAGGTAAGATATCTCGGCCTGGCTGGCACGACAGGGGCCGACTTTTTTGATTACATCATCACAGATCGAATCGTCACCCCTGAGCATGACGCTGGCTACTATGATGAGAAATTCGTTTATCTGCCTCACTGCTATCAGGCAAATGATCATACCCAGGCGATCTCAAACAAGGCTTGGCAAAATGCGGATTTTGGATTGGCCGATGACAGTTTCATATTCTGCTCGTTTAGTACTGCTTACAAGATTGAATCTATCATGTTCAACATTTGGATGAAGATCCTTCATC
>SDBU01009809.1_pt1 | contig 10700 bp, 8 predicted proteins | sample 2277071 | NCBI WGS metagenome assembly SDBU01 (sample SAMN10397929, study PRJNA504765) | marine sediment metagenome | isolation source: marine sediment core GS08_GC12, 126 cmbsf | place: Arctic Ocean: Gakkel Ridge, Loki's castle | collected 2008
AATTCAGCCGCTTTCAAACGGGCGTAATGGGTGGCGAACCGATCCGGTGGCAGATCAAGACCGAAATCTTCATGAATGGTTGCGGGTTTAACTTCAAATTCCAGATCGATCTGCTGTAAAAGGGCTTTACGACGGGGGGAACTTGAAGCAAGTATAATTGGGGGTATCATTGGTATTTCGCAAGTTTCCCGATAATTGATACCTTGCTGTTATTATCGCTGGCTTGCAGGCGGTACAGGTACACACCATTGGCCAAGTGGCCGCCGTACTCGTCCCGGCCGTCCCAGTCAAGATGATGATATCCTTCTGAGAAAGATTGTTTCGGTAGTGCTTTAATCTTACGTCCTTGTAGCGTATAAATAGTTACGGCAATTTCGGCCGCTGCAGTTATTTCAAAGGTAAACTGGGTAGTGCGGGCGAAAGGATTGGGGTAGTTCAGAACATGGTACAGCTTTAGCTCCGGTGAATCCTGTAGAGCAAGTGTGATCCTTGATTCAGACGGATTGTTGGCATTATCCCAGGCGGTTACTTTCAGGTCTACCGAATTCCCGGACAGAAAATTTGAATAATCGATTACGCCCTTGGTAATGCTGTTAATGTCATAAATAAAATCATTTGTAAAATCACGATCCGTCTCGGATATTAGATCGGTAATTATGATTCCATGCCCTACCTCACCGGCCATGTTTATCCCGATCGGATCGGACAATCTGATTATTAAACCCTGATCTAGAATTAAGTGGTCACCGGAATGGAATATACGACCATTGCGATCCTCGAAAGTGATTATTGGTCCTTCGGTATCGGATAAACTGGTACCACCGATAAAATGCAAACCTTCCCGATAGCCCAGCGCTTCCACCGGTGGATCATCCACCGATTGGAAATAAATCGATAGTTTCCCGGGGTTGTCAGAATAGGAAATATCTTTGGGAATACGGATTTGCCCGTCGAAATTGGTTTCGTTGATGGCAAATTGACCACGGAACAGGGTTCCTCCGGGTAAAGTATATGTCAGGTGTTCCGTTTGACCGCCAATTCGATACTCCCGGGTCACGGTGCGGTTCGCATCCTGTATCATTATATAACCTACACCACCTTGAGTTGACAAGGTTTGGGACCCGGAAAATTGAGCAGTTTCCAAGGTACGCAATGTATCGGGTTTCAGGTCAGTGATGGAAATGGTATCAGTCGGTATCGGTAGCGGCATGGCCGGATCACCGAACAAGTGAAAATATTTCCCGGAAGGATCACCCGTTTTTACAATTTGCAATACTACTCCAATCGGCTCACTTGTAATCTGGCGATTGTGAAACAGACGTTGGATAATCTTTTTAATATATTGGAAATTGCTGGATACACCAATCGGTCTGCTGGTAGTAATGATTGCAATTGCAGCATCACCTGGTTCACGGATCAAATCTTCGGAAAAAGCTTCGGCCTTGATATCATCGAAATGACCCCAGGAACAGGTGGCGGCGATCCAGATCGGCAGACGACCGCCTGTGACAATCGAGTTCAGGTCTCCCCGGCTCTGGTCTAATAATCGTTCCTGAGCCCACAGGTGCGGACTGCCGTGACCAATATAGCTGATTATGGCAGTACCACGATTGATCAGGTCGAACAAAGCCTGGGTGGCCGACGGTTTCACCACACCATAAGATGAGGCATCGCTGACTTCGGGATATTCCATCATGTATAATTTCTGGACGGTCACTGCCGGGGAAATGTAGGGGACCAGTTTTTCCGAATTCTGGGTGTGGGATTTTCCAACGGAAATGCTGCCGTAGGTCGGCTCCGGGCGGGCAGCATCATCCGCGACCAGGGTGACCCGTTGGCGCCATAGTCCCGGAACCGGATTATTTTCGTAAGCGATGATTTTATCTACGAATGCTTCAACATCGGCAATGGAATGCGAGGGATACCTTCCGACAGCAACTTCCGGTAAAGGACCATAAATGGTCACTAACTGGTCGTCGGTTGAATAATAACGCTCCTGTGAACCCTCCAGAAATAGAGTTGGCACTACTATTTTTGACTGGCCGGTAATATTACGGTAATCGTGATCCGCATCACCAATCAGGAATAAACAAGTGGGAGGAGTTACGGACCAGTTCTCAAGCGCCCATTGCACGAATAACCTGATTGCAATCGGATCCGGGTTACCGCCGGTAAATTCACGATATACCTGTTCCAGAGGAGCAAACAGGGAACTTCCGCGGTGCTCTACCAGTGGTTGCAGGGCGGTGGCATATTCATTCGGACCAATGATAATATGGTCGACGCCGGGTCCGGTATGACGCAGGGAATTGAAGGCAGCATTAGCTACCACTGCTATTTGATTAACCTCCGGAATATCGGCGGTAGTAAAAACTGTTAGATGCCCTATGGAATCGGCCACCGATTCAACAGCGACGGTAAAACCACTTGAACCAGGAACAGTAGTTAACTGTTTTGGCAGGGCAGGATTGGTAATATCCCAGACTATTGGATCAGAAGTAGATGAAAAATTAAGGCGTACAGCATTCCCGGCCGGATCAATGAAGAAATCGTAGGGATTACCAGCGAAGGTTAATTGGCGGCTGGAACGCAGGGTGAAATAATCGAAATACGGTTTGGATGAAACGGAAGTGGCGGCATTTTCCAGGATAAACTTACCTTCCTGCCAAGTGGTATCGTTGGAAGTGTCTGTGTATTGTATCGTTTTTTTACCACTCGAAAACCATGTTAGACTTGTAATCGGTGTGCTAAACCTGGATTGATAATAAACCTTTATCAAGTGACTTGCACTACCGGCCCCGAGCATACGAACCGTGATCTGAGGATCGATATCTGGGGAAGGGGCAGTCAAATTAAAATTTATGGTATAGGATGATCCATTAACAATCTGCGGTCCGACCCAGTAGGTCCCGGTTTCATATGGATTAATAATATCGATTTCCTGATGATGATATACTACACCATAATCGGTTGTAACTGTCGGATTAATATTTGATTCCCGGTTTTCGATCCGGAGACCGCGCAAATTGTTATCGTCCGGAATTAGCAGCCAATAGGTATTTTCAGTATAGAATAGGCTCTGGTGGAATTGAACATTTTCATTTATTATATCAAATCCATTAGCCCCCTGACCATAGAATATGATTTGATCACCGGCATCAAAACTGCCATCATTTTCGCCGGTAAAAAAGATTGCGGTTTCAATCAGGTTCTCCGGGACCGGTTGGTAATTAGGCACGATTTGTTTACTTAGATCCCGGCCCTGGGTACTGCCGGTAAACAACCTGAAACTGCGGGGGTCTTTAGCGGTTAGCACTGAAGAAAAATTTTCGAAAAGGTCGTAGGGTAGGGCTATAATTCCATCCTCGGCCACGGTGAATCTAAACCAGGTACCGGAGGGGTATTCAGTGATTTTTGTAAGTTTACGGACCCGAACTATACCCCAATTACGGGCAACATCCCAATTCACTATCCGGTGCACCAGCAGGACCTGGTCCGCAACAGGGATTTTTCGGAGATTCTGTTTATCATCGGAAAAGGTCAGGTTGATTCGCAGAGAACGATAATACTCACCATGACCGGCATAAGGTGATATTTGCAGAGAGGCGACATTCAGACCCCGCAAGCTTTGTTTTAACAGCCAATTGACACCGGTAGTGTTCAAATCGTCGGTATTATCCGGGAAGATTTGTTTATCTTTGAAAGTAGCATTCAGTTCGGGATACTCGTCCCCAGGTAGTCCGATTAGAAGCTCAAATGGTTTAATATCATCGATGGTAGAAACATTAAAAGTAAAATCGATCAAAAGCTGGTGCTCATTGGAAATTCGAACCGTCCAATCCGCCCCGGCTACCAAATATCCCGTAAGCGACAAAAGAGAAAAAATGATTAATCGTATTCGCATATGAAGTTTAATTTAATTATTTTAAGCAGTAATTGAACCGGATTATCCTATCCGATTGGGTTCGTATTAAAAATTACTGTGCTAACGACCGATAAACGTATACGGTTCCCTCGCGCCGGAAGGCAGTTCAACCGGGAATGGGGAATATTAATCGTGCTATAAACAGCCTCCCGGTGATTAGATTGTTCTACGATTAGGTGATATTAAATTGATTAATAGTCGGATGTAAATAATATTTCTTATCAATTATTAAATATGGAATCTTTTCAATTTGCGATAAATTTAATAGTTCCATGCATCAGTTACCGTAACAATACGACAAGTACTTTGTGTAATGTGCTACCTGACACGTCTCATCTGGTTAGAATTGCTTTACATTTTGATGCAATAAATTGAATTAAAGGGAGTAAAAAAATGACTAAACTTTGGGATGACCTGAAAAAAAATCTTACACAATGGAGCAGTGTCGCCGTGGAAAAGGCGGAAGAGATGAGTAAAATTGCTGTCGCCAAGACTGAAGAATTGACCAGAATAAGTAAGATAAAGATTGAAATTCGTCAGTTACAACGTGATCTGGATAAGACCTTTGAAGAATTGGGACGTTATGTTAGCAAGAGTGCCGATAAAAAAACCCTGAATTTCACTAGTGATAATGAAGTTTCGGTATTGCTTGGCAAATTAACCGAAACTGAAAATGTCATTGCCGAGAAGAATAAGCTGATCCAAAGCATCAAGGAAGAATATAGTCTAAAAGAATCGGAAATTAATGCCGGTACTCCCTCAGCGAAGGAAGATAATGCGGCTACTGAAGAAGCCCCGCCTGATGAAAAAACTGAAACAAAGCCTAAAAGTAAAAAGACCGCCAAAAAATAATCTGTGAAAAAAGCGGATAAAACATCCAAACTGTATAATGCACTCAATCTGTATTTGGATGAAATAAAAGGTCTGGAACCGCTTTTACCCGAGGAGGAAATCCGATTAGCACAAGCTGCCCGGCAGGGAGATTCCATGGCATACAGAGAGATTATTCTGCATAATCTACGGTTTGTCGTCATGGTTGCTAAAAAACATCAGAGTCAGGGGTTACCGCTCGAAGACTTGATAAATGAAGGCAATCTCGGGTTAATTAAAGCGGTTCAACGTTTTGATGAAACACGGGGTTTTAAATTTATTTCATATGCCGTTTGGTGGATCGATCAAGCAATTCGACAAGCAATCTCTAAAAATTCGCGGGTGGTACGATTGCCTGTGAATATTTCCGATTCGATAACCCGCTTGAAGAAAAGATCAATCGAATTGGAACAGGCCTATGAACGGGAACCGACGATGGATGAATTAGCTTCCATCAGTGAAAAGACCACCCGTGAAATAGAAGATCTGTATAATGTAAATGTTCACAAAGTTTCTTTAGATACGCCGATGGATGATTCCGATACTACCTTGTTGGATTTTCTTTCCTTTGAGATTGAACGTCCGGAAGCACAGATGATGCGGGAATCATTACATAAAGAGATCGAACAGGTCTTACATACATTAGACCACCGTGAAGAATATGTCATTAGGAAATATTTCGGAATTGGCAAGGAAAATTCAATGACGCTGGAAGATATTGGTAAAGAAATGAAACTTACTAGGGAGCGGGTTCGACAGATTAAAGAGAAAGCTTTGCAAAGATTACGGCATGCTACCCGTTCCCATTTATTACGAATATATATTGGTTAAAGTATTTGCCATTATTTGTCATCTAATTTAAACTCGGGCATATAGCGGGCTATATCTATCCATGTTAAACAAGCATTCACGCAGCTCAAAGCGAAGTTTGGACTACATACTCATCGCTCAAAATGATTATGGAGTGCGCCAATGGCAAATTTCAAATCGTAATGCCTTTGCAGTTTTAGGCTTGGCAATAGTGCTTGCAGCGGCAACTTTATTTTTCAGTGCCGACCTGTTGACAAAATTCGTTTATAATAATAAAATACACGAAATGCAGAACCACTACCAGGGGTTGACCACTACAATTTCGGATTTACGAACCCAGTTGCGAGTGTTAGATCAGCATATTAATGATATTGAAGCCCGAGATGAAGCCTTGCGTAACTATATTGATTTGCCGGTAATTGATGCGGACATCCGGCAGTTGGGCATTGGTGGTATTCATCTGTCAAAATCAAATTTCATCAACGAAACCTCGCCTGCGATGGAGTCTGTCCTGAATGCCGTCGAAATGGATGTAGAGAAACTTTCGCGGTCGGTCAGACTGGAGCTGGCGAGTTATTCCAATATTTATGACAAGATGATTCAGGATGCTGAGAAAATAGGATCAATACCCTCTATTCGCCCCGTAGACAGCGGTTATTTGACCTCCGGGTTTGGTTATCGTAAGGATCCGTTTGACAGCAAAATTCGTTTTCATTATGGCCAGGATTTTTCCTCTAAAACCGGTTCATTAGTTTTCGCCACATCAGATGGTGTGGTATTGGAAACGCGTTATCGCGGTGGCTTTGGCAAAGTAGTGAAAATCAGTCATGGTCATGGTTATGTAACCTATTTCGGTCATTTATCCCAATTTAATGTGACCAAGGGCGAAACCATACGACGGGGACAGTTGATTGGTAAGGTTGGGAATACCGGACGTTCGACCGGACCTCATTTGCATTATGAAGTCCATTATTATAATACGCCCCAAAATCCTTTGGATTATTTCTTCAGCGGATATCTGGATTGAACCGCTGGTTATATAATAAATCCATTTAATTCTTCTCCCCCTTCAAAACCCGATGCCTAAGACTTATTACATAGAAACCTATGGCTGCCAGATGAATGTTGCCGATTCTGAATTGATTGCGGGTTTGTTACAACAGGAAGGTTATCGGGCAACCGGTGATATTCAAGTTTCTGATGCTATTTTTGTGAATACCTGTTCCGTTCGGGAACATGCCGAGCAACGGGTTCATTCCCGCCTGGGAACATTTAAAAGTATTAAAGAGAAAAATCCAAATGTTATCATTGGTGTTTTGGGATGCATGGCTCAAAGTCTGAAACATCAATTGCTGGAAGATAAACCATGGTTGGATATTGTACTGGGTCCTGATTCCTATCGTCGGTTACCAGAATTGCTTAACCGTCAGGTAATATCAACCAATATTGTGGACACCCATTTATCCCGTTTTGAAGTCTATGATGATCTTTTTCCCAGTCGCAAGGAAGGAATCAATGCCTGGGTTTCGATAATGCGTGGTTGTGATAAATTCTGTTCTTTTTGTATCGTTCCCTTTACTAGGGGAAGAGAACGCAGCCGATCAGTTGAGAGCATCATTACTGAAATCCGACAAGCAGTGAACGATGGTTTTGTCGAGGTAACCTTGTTGGGACAGAATGTAAATTCATATCAACATGATAACCACGGATTCGCCCAATTACTGGAAGAGGTTGCGGCCGTGCCCGGCCTGAAACGAATCAGATATACTTCACCCCACCCTCAGGATATGACTGAAGACCTGTTGTATGTCATGGCTGAACACGACAATATTTGTAATTCCATACATTTACCATTGCAGGCTGGGGCTGACCGAATTTTGAAGCGCATGAACCGAACCTATACCCGTCAGCATTTCATGGAGCTGGTCGACCGGATACGCACGATCCTGCCCGCTGTGGGCCTCACCACCGATATTATTGTGGGCTTTCCCGGCGAAACCGATCGGGAATTTGAACAGACCCTGGAAGTTATGGAATATGTTAAATTCGATTCGGCGTTTACCTTCAAATATTCAGCGCGGAAAGGAACCAAGGCGGCGGAGTACCAGGATCAGGTGAACCCGCAAAAAAGTCAGGATCGTTTGGAACAATTAATTAAATTACAAAAGCGGCATACGTTGATTCGTAACCGCCAGGATGTGGGTAAAGTGCAGACAATATTGGTAGAAAAAGAGAGTAAACGTTCATCAGCGAGCTGGGCCGGTAGAACAGATTCTAATAAATGGGTTATCTTTGAAAAAGGAGCAGCCCAAATCAAAGATTTTGTTTCCGTGGAGATTAGGGATGCGCGGGGCGTAAGTTTGCACGGAAATATAATTGGAGAAAAGCGGAAATGAAGCTTGTAAAAATATTCGTATTTCTGGCAGTCATTCTGGTGATGCTGGTATTTCTGATGCGGAATGCCAATCGTGTGTCGGTCGATTTAATTCTGGTACAGTATGACCAAGTCAGTCTGGCAGTAGTAATGATATTTACTGTGGCTATTGGTATTTTAATCGGATTTGGAGTTTCATTATCCACCATCCTTGCTACTAAAGCTGATAATCGATCCACCCGGTTAAAAAACCGGCAGCTGACTGATGAAATCAACAATCTCCGTAATGTTGGTATCGATGACGATATTTACGATTCAAGCGAAGAGGAATAAAAGACTTGAATACGTTGACACTTATAATATTAGTCCTGCTGGCCGCCCTGATTGGAGGAGCTTTCATCTGGTTGCGTCCTCGCAGTCAACCGCAAACCCAGGCAATTTATACGGAAGCATTATCAGCAATAATTCGTAGACAGGCCAAGCAGGCAATTGATTTGTTACGCACTGTAGTCAGGAATGATTCGAGTCATGTGGAAGCATATATGCATTTGGGTGATTTATTACGTGAACAAAATCTGGCCCAAAAAGCTTTAAAAATCCATCAGTCTTTAACTGTCAGACCTGATTTACCATCGAAATTTCAAATAGAAATCTATAAATCATTAGTCTTGGATTATCAAAGTTTGATGGATTATAAGCGGGCTGCCCGGGAAGCGGAACAGATACTGCGTATTGACCGCAAGAATCTGTGGGCGAATGAATTTTTGTTGAAAGTGGCTCTATTGAATGAAGACTGGGACAAAGCCCTGCAATTGGCTAAAACAACCCAGAAAATTGAAGGCCGGATTGATGTTAATGAATTGGCCGAAATTAAATTGAAGGAAGGTCATTACCAGTTTGCCCAGGGCAATCAGCGGGAAGCAATCGCCTGTTATATCAAAGCCAATAAAATCGCCCCGAAATACGGTGCACCGCTCTTCGAACTTGGCGAATTGTATTTTAAGCAGGGTGACTTGGAAAACGCGATAAAATTCTGGGAACGCTATGCCTTGTGTTGCCCGGATCAGAGTGCAAAAGTTTATTCCAAAGTTGAAACAACTCTGTTTGAGCTGGGTCGCTTCAGCGAGGCGGAGCATTTTTACCGCCGAATTTTGAGTAAAGACGCATCAATCCTGGATGCTATGGTTCGTTTGGCCAATGTACTGGTGGAAAAGGGCGAGCAGCGGGCGGCAATGAATCTGGTGGAAGAAACATTGAATAAATCGGCCGGCTCGATCCCTGCTAATCTGATGAAACTGAAATTGTCTTTAGCAAAAAAGAACTCCCACCAGTTATCTCGTCAAATTGATAAAATATTGGAATTGATATCTTCCGCTAGCGATCGATGAAATTACGGTTGCTCTTATCTGTCCTGCTGGGGTTAGTTAGTACTGCTACGCAGGCACAGGATTTACGATTATATTTCGCACTATTACAGGAAGGACGGGTCGCTGAAGTCCGGCAATCGCTGCCGGAATTGCTCAAGCAGAATCCCAATCACCCGGGTGTAGCTTATCTTCAGGCTATGACCGTCACTGATGGTGACACCGCACTGCAATTATATCAAACCATTATACGCAAATATCCTCAAAGCGAATATGCCGCCGAAGCGGCCATGAAAATCGGCGAATATCTGTATTCACGGGGGTTATACTCCCAAGCCAGCCGTCAGTTACATTCAATACCCGTTATGTATCCACAATCTAACCATCTTCAGCGGGCTATTGATCTGATGGTCAACAGTTATTTTGCCACTGGTGAACTGGATAGCGCAGCCCACTATCTGGCGCGTTTCAAACGGAAATACCCACGCTTGAATTACGATTACGGAATCCCCGGTTTGGATGATATCGCCGTACCGCCGCCCGAAGTAGAACTGGTTAAATTGAACCAGGAGCAGGTACAGCAAAAATTACAGCAGAGTAAAAAACCTGTCGCTAAAACCATAGTAGCCGATACGCCTCGACCCTGGGTTGTGCAGGTTGGTGCCTTTGGCAAATACAATAATGCCACATCGTTGAAATCGATGCTGGCCCAGAATGGGTATGATGTAGAAATAAATGAAGTATCGAGCAATAACAGGCGGTTGTTCGCCGTGCGGGTTGTGCGCTATGCCAGTCGGAATCAAGCCCGGAAAATCGGGAATGAACTGAAACAAAAATATAAACTAAATTATATGGTCATGAATCGGCCGGAGTAGATGGTTAATGGTTAATGGTTAATGGTTTATGGTTAATGGTTTATGGTTAATGGTTAATGGTTTATGGTTAATGGTTAATGGTTTATGGTTAATGGTTGATGGTTAATGGTTAATGGTTAATGGTTAATGGTTGACTTGTCCTCCGTAGCTTAAGTGTAGGAGGATGGAGGTGCTTGAGTTTTGAAAATATGGGAATGATTGTGAGGCTGGTGCCCGCCGCGGTCTTCAAAACCGTTGGGGTGTGTACTCCACACCCGCTGGGTTCGATTCCCAGGCGTTCCCGCTAATCTACACGTTTGATTCCCAGGTCGACTCACCGAAGTCACGACTTGTCGTGCGCAGGTGAGCGTTCCCGCTAGAATAATCGCTTATATTAACTGTTGTTATCCGCCTACGCAGAAAACCACGGGCTTTGCCCGTGGATGAATGCGTGCAGAATCGTCCAAAAATGAAATATTATTGCTACGGCGGATGTCGCAAGT
>SDBU01009810.1_pt1 | contig 10699 bp, 12 predicted proteins | sample 2277071 | NCBI WGS metagenome assembly SDBU01 (sample SAMN10397929, study PRJNA504765) | marine sediment metagenome | isolation source: marine sediment core GS08_GC12, 126 cmbsf | place: Arctic Ocean: Gakkel Ridge, Loki's castle | collected 2008
ATACCGGCAACCCCAGGTTAATCGCATTCCTGAAAAATATCCGGGCCACTGATTTCGCCAGTATCGCCCTGACTCCAGCCATCTTGATCACCAGCGGCGCATGTTCCCGGCTGGAACCAAGACCAAAGTTACTGCCCGCCACGACAAAGTCTCCTTCCCTGACTTTAGAAACAAAGGTAGGGTCAGCATCCTCCAGGGCATGCTTGGCTAACTCGGGAAGGTTGCTTCTGAGGTAAGCATATCGCCCGGGGATAATGTGGTCGGTAGAAATGCTATCGCCGAATTTGAAAGCTTTCCCTTTCAGCACCTAGATTACCTCCCTCGGGTCGGTTATTTCACCGGTGAGTGCCGTTGCCGCCGCTGTCGCCGGACTACCCAGATAGATAAAGGCTTCCGGGTTACCCATCCGACCCTTGAAATTACGGTTAGCCGTTGACAGGCAGGCTTCCCCATCCGCCAGCACTCCTTGATGGAGACCAAGACACGGCCCGCAGCCAGCGGGCAGAATAACTGCTCCCGCCTCAACCAGAGTTTGCAGGTACCCCATCGCAATCGCCTCAAGCAGAACCCGCCGCGACGCCGGGCCAACAATCAGCCTGGTGCCGGGATGGTGTTTCTTCCCCTTTAAGATACCGGCCGCAACTGCCAGGTCTTCCAGTCGCCCATTGGTACAGGTGCCGATAAATACCTGCTGGATTTTAATTCCCTTAAGCTCACCGACCGGCGCGGTATTATCTACAGTATGGGGTTTAGCTATAGTGGGTTCAAGGCCAGTTAAATCAATACTAATTATCTGCTCATAGACCGCATCAGCATCAGGGAAAACAGGCTGATAATGGTCACTCCGCCCCTGTGCCACCAAGTAATTTCGGGTCGTCTCATCCGCCGGGAAAAGCCCGACTTTGGCGCCCGATTCCACCGCCATGTTGGCAATGGTAAAACGTTGCGACATTGGCATCGCCGCTACGGCATCGCCGTAGAATTCCAGCGCTTTATAGGTGGCACTCTCAGCACCAATCTGACCGATAAGGTGAAGGATGAAATCTTTAGCCCCAACCCCTTTCTGAAAATCGCCTGAAGCCACTATCCTGATACTTTCTGGAACACGGAACCATGTCTTGCCTAAACCCATGACCACGGCGACATCGGAGGAGCCCATGCCAGTGGCAAAGGCACCCAGCCCGCCCGCCGTTACCGTATGTGAATCCGAACCAACCACGATATCGCCCGGCCGGGCCAAGGACTCACCGACCAACTGATGGCAAACACCCTCACCAAGGTCAGACATAATGGCGCCAGTCTCTTGAGCAAAACGGCGCAAGAGCAAGTGGTCATTGGACAGTGCCTGATTCGGGCTGGGGACGGCATGGTCAAGAAACACGACTGTTTTTCGGGGATTAGCCAGACGTTTAAATCCGCTTGACTGAAATTGCCTGACGGTTAGTGGCCCGGTAGTATCCTGAACAAAAACCAGGTCCACCTGAGCAATAACAATATCTCCCACCCAAGCATCACTACCCGACTTTTGGCTCAAAATTTTTTCGGCCAGCGTTTTGCCCATTACCTTTACCACCCTCAATTAAAGACTGGAATATGGAAAACTGAAGCTGAGGGAAACCTTTTCTTGCCGGCTACATCGGGATATTGCCGTGTTTTCTTGCCGGGCGGGTCTCTTTTTTATTGCCCAGTGCCTCAAGAGCCGCGATTACCGTAGGGCGAGTATCCCGAGGCCGTATCACGGCATTGACGTACCCCATGCTGGCAGCGACATAAGGGTTGTAGAATAGCTGGCGGTATTCCGCTATCTTTTCCTTCTCTTTAGCCCTGGGGTCTACCGCCGTCTGAATTTCCTGGCGGTGAATGATCGCCGCCGCACCTTCCGCTCCCATGACGGCAATCTCTGCCTTGGGCCAGGCGAGAGTATAGTCAGCACCCAAACTCTGACTGCACATGGCGATGTATCCTCCTCCGTAAGCCTTGCGGGTAATCAAAGTTATCTTGGGAACTGTAGCCTCGGCGTAACACCACAGGAGCTTGGCACCATGCCGGATGATTCCTCCCCACTCCTGATTGCTCCCCGGCAGGTAGCCGGGTACATCGACGATAGTGAATAAAGGAATGTTAAAAGCATCACAGAAGCGAATGAACCTGGTGGCTTTGTCCGAGGCATTAATATCGAGACAACCCGCCAGATAGTTAGGCTGGTTAGCAATAATGCCAATAGCCTGCCCGTTTAAGCGCGCAAAGCAGGTAATAATGTTCGGGGCATACTGCCGGGACGTCTCCAGAAATTCGCCGTTATCCACGATAGCACGAATGACCGCTTTCATATCATAAGTCTGGCGCGCTTCCCCGGGTATGATATCATCCAGGGCGGAGTCAGCCCGGTCGGAAGAATCTGTTGGTGTTATGTCAAGTGATTTCTCTTCATTACTCTGCGGCAGGTAGCTCAGCAGTTGCTTAATCTCCCCAATGCACTGCTCATCGCTATCGCAAGCGAACTGTACCACACCACTTTTGACGCTGTGCGTCATGGCACCACCCAACTCCTCACCACTTATCTCCTCACTGGTGACGGCCTTAACGACATCGGGACCGGTGATATACATGCAACCAGTCCGCTTCACCATGAAAACGAAGTCAGTCATGGCCGGTGAATAGACCGCTCCGCCGGCTGCCGGACCCATAATCGCCGATATCTGGGGAATAACCCCTGAAGCGCAAGAATTACGGAAAAAGATACTGCCATAGCCATTAAGGGCATGAACCCCCTCCTGGATACGCGCCCCGCCACTATCAAGTAAACCGATCATAGGGACTTTCATCGTCATCGCCAGGTCCATAACCTTACATATTTTCCTGGCGTGCATCTCGCCCAGAGTGCCACCTTTGGCGGTAAAGTCCTGTGCAAAGACACATGCGGTGCGGCCGTTCACCTTCCCGTAGCCGGTAATTACCCCGTCAGCCGGGATAGTAACTTTATCCATGGCAAAGTCAGTACAGCGGTGCTGAACAAATAAATCCAGCTCGTGGAAGGTGCCGGGGTCAAAGAGAAGGTCAACCCTCTCCCGGGCGGTGAGTTTACCTGAGGCATGCTGCTGCTGAACACGCTTTTCGCCACCGCCGGCTTTTATCTCCGCTTCCAGCTTGGCCAGTCTTTCCAGTTCCTCTTTCAAACCATTTCACCTCTTCGGGATAATGAGCTTAAATAATGATACCACAATCAGGTTTTAGAGCCAAATCAGGCAAATATTTTGCTAAGTTCCGGGAAGATGCTAGAATAGTAGGCAGGATTTGACCCATAAAACCTTCAGCGGGGTAAGAATTTGGAGCAGGGTAAATCATTATTGACCACTACTCGCATTGGCAACACTGAGTTCAGGTGGGGGGAGCGGACTTACGTGATGGGAATCTGTAACCTGAGCCCTGATTCCTTCTCCGGAGATGGACTGGGTGATGATATTGAGGTAACCGTAGCTCAAGCAAAACTAATGGTTTCTGATGGAGCGGATATTATCGATGTTGGGGGAGAGTCTACTCGTCCGGGTACAGAACCATTATCCTTAGATGACATTGACGAGGAACTCCGGCTGGTAATCCCCACGATAGAAAGATTAGTCAGCGAAGTACCGGTGCCCATTAGCATTGATACTTACAAGTCAGGGATAGCCAAATATGCCCTGAAAGCGGGGGCAGCGATAATTAATGACATCTGGGGTTTAAAGCGTGACCCCAGGTTAGCCGATTTGGCCGCCGAAGCCGGTGTACCCATTATCCTGATGAGCAACCAGCGAGATGCCCCCTGCCAGGATATAATACCCGAGATTATCTCTGATTTGACGAGAGGTATTAATCTGGCTCTAAAAGCCGGGGTAGCCGAGTCAAACATCATTATCGACCCTGGTATCGGCTTCGGTAAGAGCCTGGAGCAAAATATGGAGATTATCCGCCGTCTGGCGGAGCTTAAATCTTTAGGCAAGCCTATCTTATTGGGTAGCTCGCGTAAATCAATGATTGGCCTAGTGCTGGACCTGCCTGCCGACCAACGTCTTGAGGGAACCGCCGCCACCGTAGCCATCAGCATCGCCAATGGGGCTGACATAGTCAGAGTTCACGATGTAAAACAAATGGTACGCGTCTGCCGGATGAGCGACGCTATTACACGAAGGAGGACAACTAATGACTGAAGCAGTAAAGGTATATCTCAGTCTCGGCTCAAATTTGGGAGACCGCCAGGAGAACCTGGACAGAGCATTAGAATTTTTATCGCAGAGACTGCGGGTGGGAAAGATTTCATCGATATATGATACTGAGCCGGTGGGTGATTCTGACCAGCCTCGCTTTCTTAATCTGGTCTGCCAGGCTTACACCCGCCTGGAACCGACGGCACTACTGGCTCTATTTAAAGGTATTGAGAATAAACTGGGCAGAACCGGCAAATCCGGGGCGCCTCGTACCATTGACATTGACATTCTCCTTTATGGTGACCAGATTATAGAAACTCCAGAGCCGACTATCCCTCACCCCAAAATGACTGAGAGAGCCTTTGTTCTGGTCCCTCTGGACGAAATTGCCCCTGACGAGGTGCATCCGGTCAGCGGTAAGAAGATAAAAGAACTGTTACGGGACGCGACCGAAAAACAGGGCGTCTTAAAGCTGGAATGATTAAGAGGCAAAAATGTACGAAATATCAGTAGAAAGTCATTTTGATGTCGCTCATTTCCTGCGTGGTTATCATGGCAAATGCGAGGCGCTACATGGACACCGTTTCCGGATAGTTGCCAGGATAAGTGCCTCAGAGCTTGATGAAACTGGTATGGCCTATGATTTCACCGAACTAAAGCGGCACTTAAATGATATCCTGTCCCGATTTGACCACACCTGCCTCAATGATGTGCCGCCATTTGATAAAGTAAACCCCTCGTCTGAAAATATTGCCACCACTATCTATGATGAACTCAAGCCGAAACTAACCGGAGCGCCAGTTTCCATTTCCAGCATTGAGGTATGGGAATCTCCCCAGACCTGGGTAACTTACCGTCCGGACTAATCCTACCGGTCTGGCGACAGCAGATTAGGAATCGCATTCACGATTGGATAGCGCACGTCACACTTGGCACAATAGAGAGAGCCGGCAACTATTTCGGTCTCGTTTTCCTCCTCCACACTCAGTTGAAGCCCGCCCTTACACACCGGACAAACCAGGATATCCATAAGCTCTTTCTTCATAGGTTAATTATATCACGATTGACCTGCCTTATTTAACTGACTTCCAGGGTTCTGGCTATCTCTTTGACAAATAAACATAGCCTGTGTTATGATGCGAGGCGGATGATTTTTACGTAAAGGACATTAAACATATGAGAAAAAACCTCACTAAAGAAAAAATCAAATCGGGAGAGACCGCTTGCGGCGTTTTCATCAACGTAGCATGCCCCTCCCTGGTTGAAGTCATTGGTCTTATCGGGTTTGATTTTGTTCTCATTGATGCCGAGCACGGTCCAATGGATATTGAGACCTGCGAAAACATGGTCAGGGCTGCCGACAACGTTAATATTACCCCCCTCATCCGCATCGCAATGAATAACCAACAGAACGTCCTCCGTTATCTGGACATTGGTACCTTAGGTGTGCAGATGCCAATGCTTAACAACAAAGCTGATGTCGAAAGTGCGGTGCGCTCCGTCAAATACCCTCCCGAAGGCAGGCGAGGACTCGCCGGCGTGAGGGCAGACGGCTGGGGTATTGCCCGCCCACTTAGCGAGTATGTTCCCGAAGCCAACCGTGAGACCATGGTAATAGCTCAGGTAGAAACCATGGAGGCAGTGAAAAACCTGAAAGATTTCCTCACCATCCCCGAAATCGATGTCGTCTTCATCGGGCCAACTGATCTCTCTTCGGCGATGGGGTATCCCGGCCAAGTCAAACATCCCGAAGTGCAGGAAATGATTGATAAACTGGTGAAGGAGATAAAAGCCGCCGGGAAAGCAATTGGCACCGTTGCCTATGACATCGATACCTTGAAAAAGTGCAAAGAGCAAGGCTTCCAGTTCATCGTCTATAATGTGGTACCGATGATAGTGAAATCCGGCCGTGAGTACCTGCAGATTGCCAGGGAATAACCTCACTCCCTGACAGCACTGGATAATTGACCAGAATACCGCTTAGCCAGATTAAACGGGATTGAAAGGTAATGAAATTAACCTCCGGGGAAATAAAAGGAGAAGCAACCTTAAAAGTTTCCATTGAGGTTATGTCATGGCTGAAAGAAGATTTCGGCCACAAAGGCTGGGACAAATTGATTCTCGAGGAGACTATCAGCCCTGGGACATCAATAATGAATTTACTTTACCTTCTGGCCGATAGATACCATGAATTTGGCCGAAACGCTTTTGCTGACCCCAAAAAAGATTTCTTCGACTACTGTGCCATTGTTTTGAATGGCACTTTTTTATCTGGCTTACCATCATTAGATACTGAACTAAAAGAAGGAGATAATCTAAAACTTTCCCCCGGCTTCTACGGGGGATAAAGAAAGGAGAGTGTCAATATGTACGGTTCCACAGGCAAGATACTGAGAGTTGACCTCAGCCAGGGAAAAACTTGGGATGAGGCTCTGGACGAAGCTACCCTCCGTAAATTCTTAGGCGGCACCGGTCTCGGCGTAAAATACCTTGTCGATGAAGTCGACCCCAAGCTGGACTGGTCTGACCCAAAGAATATTTTCTATTTAGGTTCTGGGCCTTTGGGCGGCACCAGGATTCCGGGTTGCGCTACTATTTCCTTTGTTACCAAGGGCGCGATGACCAATGGCCTCACCTCCACCCAGGCCAATGGTAATTTTGGCGCCTATCTGAAGTGGTGCGGTTATGACGGCATCCTAGTTCAAGGAGCTTCACCAAGTTGGAAATACCTGTATCTGCATGAGGGTGGCGTTGAATTAAGGGATGCCAGTAACCTTCAAGGTAAAGATACCTGGGAAACCGAAGATGCTATCAAGGAAGAACTGGGCTACAAAGAGCGAACGATGAGTGTCTTCAGCATCGGTCCTGCCGGGGAAAACATGGTGAAGTTCGCCGGTATCTTTGGAGATCGCGGCCACTCGGCTGCCCACAATGGCGTTGGTGCTGTGCTCGGTTCGAAAAAACTCAAAGCTTTCGCCGCCGCACGGGCACCCAATAAGCTCCAGTTCGTCGAGCCAGAGAAACTAGGGGAACTCGCCAAGAAAACAACTGAAGTAGCCAAGAATTACGGAGGTGGCGGTGTTTATAACTGGGGGACCAGCCGGGTCGTACCCAATGCTGAAGTTGCTGGCTGGTTGCCAGTAAAGAACTATCTGACTGATGTTTTCCCAGAAAAGGACCTCTTTGATGGGGCACGCCTCCGCCCCCTATTCAAGAGTCAGAACTACCCCTGCTACGCCTGCTCTTCTCACCATTATGAACTGATGGAAGTAACTGAAGGCCCATACACCGGATACTTCGGTAAGGAACCAGAGTATGAACAGTGGGCCTCTTGGGGACCCCAAATTTACCAGAAAGACCCGGGAGCTGCGGTTATGCTCAGCAATGTGTGTGACCGCTTGGGCATGGATACCAATGAGGCCGGCTGGGTCGTCGGCTGGGTAATGGAATGTTACGAAAAAGGAGCTCTAAAGAAAGAAGACCTGGACGGCCTGGAGATGACCTGGGGAAATGCCGAAGCCACTCGAGCCTTAATGACAAACATTGCCAACCGCCATGGCTATGGCGATAATCTGGCCGAGGGAGTAAAGCGTGCCGCCGAGAAGCTTGGCGGCGAGGCGATTAACTGGGCAATATTCACCGGGAAGGCCAACACCCCCAGAGGACATGACCACCGCGGACGCTGGGTGGAGATGATTGATACTTTAGTTTCCGATTCCAGTACTCTCCAAACCCAGATGCTCGTCCAGAACAAAGACCTGTGGAAAATGCCCAACCCTATGGATGTTTTTGACCCCGACCAGATAGTACAGGCTGAAGCCAATTCCACAGGCTCAATGACGGTCAGCGATTGCCTTGTCCAGTGCTGGTTTTGCAGCTTCAACGACACTGAACTCCAGACGGAGGCACTCAATGCCGCTACTGGCTGGAACATGGGCGTGGAAGATGTTATGAAGGTAGGAAAACGCGTCGTCAACTTGATGAGACTGTACAATCTTAAAGCCGGACTGACACCGGATAAGGAGACGCCATCTTCAAGATACTGTTCCAAATCTACAGACGGACCAAATACAGATAAAGATATCCGTCTTCACTGGGAAAAAATGCTCGATAAATACTACCAGTTGATGGGCTGGGACCGGAAAACCGGAATGCCCCTGCCCGAGACGTTAAAAGAGCTTGGTCTTGAAGACCTGGCCAAATAACCAAAATTTTAGAAAGAGAGGTGGAATTAATTGAGGATTGATTCTGAAGTATGTATTGCCTGTGAAGCATGCATCCCCTATTGCCCGATGGAAGCCATCAGCATGAAGGGTGATGTCGCCGTCATCGACGAGGATGAATGCGTGGACTGCAACGTCTGCCTGAAGTCCGGGGTTTGCCCCGTGGACTGCATCATCTTCGAGCCAGCCCCCTGGCCCCGTTCCCTACGCTCCACTTTCTCCGACCCAAGGACGGAGCACAAGGAAACGAAAGTAGCCGGACGCGGCACGGAAGAGATGAAAACCAATGATGTTACCGGCCGGTTCAAGCGAGGATGGATTGGTATGGGCTGTGAATTCGGCCGACCCGGCATTGGCACCCGCTTCCGCGATGTAGATAAAGTAGCCCAGGTACTGGCCAAACACGGGGCAAAATTTGAACCCAAAAATCCGGTTACCATCCTCATGGAAAATGTTAAGACCGGCAAACTCAAAGAAGATGTGCTGAATGAAAAGGTGCTCTCCGGTATAATTGAGTGCTTGTTTCCCATCGAAAATTTTAAGGATATTATTACCGCCTTGAAAGAAGTATCCAAGGAAGTTGATACCGTATTCAGTGTTGAGGTCATCAATCGGGCCGACCCTGATGGTTCTTACCCGCTGCGAAAGCTTCTAAATGATATGGGTATCCCGCACTACATCAATGGAAAACAGAATGTTGGCTTGGGCCGGCCCCGGGCTGAAGTTTAAGGAGGAAATTAATGACGCATAGTTTACATCGCCGCGGGACTGCGGAGAGTCTGAGTGGTGACTATATAATGTTATGCCTGCCTGCCATTGGCCACAATGACGATGGCCATGATCTCAAATTACAGGAGTTCCTGCGCATTGCCCTTCGCCACGACCCCACCAATATGGGTGCCATAACCTTGGGAAACATGTATAGCCACAAAACGGAAGACATAGTGGCATCCGCCCATGGGATTGTCCACGCTGTATTTGTTAATAAAGAGACCGTGACCAAGGTCCTGAAAGAACTTGAGGAAGCAGACCTCGGAATGTCCGTGGTGGTAAGTGGCATCTTCGAGTCCGTCGACGAATGCCTTGAGAAAGCAGGACTGAAGCACCATACGGCTAACTTTTCCCTGGGGATATGGGGCAAGACGGAAAAACTACCCGGCAACGATGTTCTCGAGGTCACCACCATGTGCGGGCACGCCATGATTTCCGCCAATCTGGTTAAGACCATGGTGGATGAAATCAGAGCTGGAACCAAGACCGCAGAAGAAGCAGCCAAAATTCTGGCGCCACAATGTGCCTGCGGCATATTCAATCCATCCCGAGCGGCTAAGCTGCTGGCGGTCATGGCTAAAAAAAAGGTAACAACACCCGCAGAGTAAGTAACTTATCGATTACGGCACTGCTCGATTTCATATCGAGCAGTGCCGTAATTGTTTGGCTTACTCTTTGTTAAAGGGAAAAAACTGCGAGCGACCACAGCGAAACCAAATTCTTACCCGAGCTCGTAGTCAAAGACAAGGTGATAACGCCATACCATACCATAGAAAAAGTCCCGGAGAAAGCCTTTAAAGCCCTCGGCAATCATGCTGAAATCGCCATAATTCCGGAAGGACTAAAAGCGCTTATACTGGGAACTTTGTCGGCTCCCACGCCATAAAATAAGCCAGGTTTCCGAAACGACGGCAGCTTCACCAGAGAGAGAAAACAGTCTATCGCAGATACAGAAGCAGGCACGTTACCTTGACGCACTAAGCCTCCTATGCTATATTGGGAATTGGATTGCCGAAGAAAAGAAGCTAAATATGGAGGCAGACAATGAGTAGAATGCCCGCCGCAGAAGCCATGGTCAAGATACTGGAAGATGAAGGCGTAGAGTTCATTTTCGGCATCCCGGGAGCAGGAATACTGCCTTTCTACAGCGCTTTAAGAAAGTCTACTAAAATAAAACATTATTTAGCACGTCATGAAGAAGGTGCTTCACACGCTGCCGATGGCTATGCCAGGGCTACCGGTAAAGTCGGGGTATTCGCCGGGACATCAGGTCCAGCCGGGACAAATATGGTAACTGGACTATACACGGCTCAGGTGGATTCCATCCCTCTGATTGCCATCACTGGACAGGCAGTAACCGCACAACTCGGTAAAGAGGCCTTCCAGGCAGTAGACATAGCCGAGATTGTCAAGCCTGTAACCAAGGTGAGTTACTGCGTCAAGACGGCAAGTCAACTTCCTCATATCACCAGAGAAGCTTTCCGCATCGCCAAGGAGGGACGTCCCGGCCCGGTTTTGATT
>SDBU01009811.1_pt1 | contig 10697 bp, 9 predicted proteins | sample 2277071 | NCBI WGS metagenome assembly SDBU01 (sample SAMN10397929, study PRJNA504765) | marine sediment metagenome | isolation source: marine sediment core GS08_GC12, 126 cmbsf | place: Arctic Ocean: Gakkel Ridge, Loki's castle | collected 2008
TCCTTGCTGTGCTTCAGGCTGAGGGTTATCTGTGTTGCAGTATTGGCAAGGGCAGAATCGATTATGGTGGATGGCATCTGGTCAATGATGACGATGCTCTCTCCATACTCCCGGATCTCCCGGAATATCTTGTCCATCACACTCTTTGCCTCCACGTCATAGCTTTCCTTCTTGAGCACGTTATGGGCTTCCTCGATAACGCTGACATGCTGGAGTCCTCTGTGCCTGGCCTCTTTCCTGTAGAGATAGATTTGGCTCATTATGATGTTCACCAGGAACTTTGCTTCTGAATCTGTCAGGGCATCCAGTTCAAGGACTATATTTCTGTTCAGCAGGTCGGTTATTGGCTGTGATGTCTCTATATTGAGAACCTTGCTTATGCCGCCATAACATAGGGCTTTTACAGCTCTTTCAGTGGATTGTAGCCACTGGAGTTTTCGCCATTTTGCTGGATACGTTTGCAGCCGATTCAGGACGTCAATCAGGGTGGGAGTATCTTTGGCTATTGTATCCTGCAATATCACTTCGCAGCCGTGACCGAGAAAATAAGCGTGAGAGATGCACTGGATAAACTGCTTATACCATGTGATATTATCAACCCCTGGCGGCGGGGTTAAGGGATTCAGGTAGAACGGAGAGACGTCTCTTCCCACAGTGAAAACGCAGACATCCCTGTGTCCCGGAGCCGGTTCCCTGTTATCTCCCACAAGATCTCTGTAGCCAGCGCGTTTCCAGTCAAACACAAGCCACGGGATGTTACGTTTTTTCAGAGTCTGGAGCAGATGGAGCATTGCATTGGTCTTTCCCCTGCCAGTCTGACCAAATATGCCCACGTGGAACCAATCCTCGTCTCTTAGAGAGAAAGGATGCAGCGCTTTGTCGCCGGAAATGACAGTTCCTAAGGGATATTTGCCGGAACTGATACTGCCTGGCGGCGGATGGAGCCCAGTGATGACATTGGAATAGATAACACTCAGCACTCGCTCCACATTTCTCTTGTCTTCGTCGTCCCCGGCAATGTAAACTGCCTGCAATGGGTATAGCTCTTCGAACCCGATGATCGGCTTCAGCTTCTTGAATAGTTCGTCGGCGAGCATCGAATACATCTCACAAGCGGAGGCATATCTGTTTTGTGGTACTGCGGTTCCCACAATCTAGTCATAAAATTGAGTGGCATCATGTCAGATTTTCAGAAAGATTGCGGAAAATCCGCCATGGAGGTGAGAAAAAATGAACAGGAAACCGGATTCTTTGATGGAAGAGATCAACGACAATATGATAACTGACAATAAGCCTGATAAGTTCATCTACAGGACAAAGCTATTTGAGATCCTGCGCAGGCATTTAGATTTGAACTAGAGTCTTAGCTGAGGAGGGATCGACTCATGAAAGAAATCTGAGCATCCACAAATCCAGCATGGCAGATCTCAGTTCTTTCTCAACCTTTCTGAAGTCTTCCTTTAGGTTAGTAGAATCCTGCCACAATGAAAGCTCTTGACGCCGCTTTTCCTGGTATAATTCTGCGAGCTGTTTCTCCAGAGAACTCCTCCGGGCCGGATCTGTATCAGCCATGGAATGCAGTTCATATATCGCTGTCTTTGTCTGGCATATGTTATTGTCTATATCAGAACTTAAGGAATCCTTCAGCTTCTGTCTTTCATCCAGAATTTGCTTTATTTCATCAGTGCTGCTCTTTAGAAACTTCACTCTGTCCGAGACCACCCTGGCCAGCATATCTCCGCCCTTAAATGGTAGGAAATTGAGCGCATTATAGCCTAATGCAGAATTTAGGCCATTGCATTCAATGGGTAGGTAATCTATGTTATTATCGTAAAGACTATACGGAGAATTCTCTTTTTCTGGGTGCATGCTTTGTATTTCGTCTTTACCGTTAATATGCTTTGAGGAAGTCAGGTGACGTTTTGGACTTCAATATGAGAATTGGCGATTCATATATGGAGAATTCTGTCTTCCGCTATAGTCGAGCGGCCCGTGGAACACTACCCGGCGCTCCAGCCTTATGTTGAAGTTTCGCGAGCGTGGCGGTTTATTGGCCCCTTCTGCACGACGGTTAGGCGGTGTCCTGTTTATGAATCGCATTACTGGATCCCTACCAGATGCAGCCATCAGATAGCCCAATGCGAAAAAAAGCAGGGCATCATATCCTGTTCCCGGGCGAATGTTTCTCCTGTGGTATCTGTGGAGCGGCTTTCGCTTTTCCCTATTCCTGAACATCACAGAGTCCAAATACCTGTATAGTGCGGATAGATCGGTATAATGGTCTCTTACTGTGGAGTATCCCTGCGGTTGTTTATGACGATACGTGAAGTTCATAATAAGGTTGGTGATCTTATCCTTTATATTCTTTTCCCTACGAATCCCATTATATTTCCGGGCGTGTTGGATATCTTTCAGATGCCCAGAATGTGCCTGGCTAAGATTCTGTCTGTGGCGATGAGGTTCATGTTTATACGCTCTTCCAACCCAACTTTTTCAGTAGTTTCAAAGAGAAAACTATATGCACCTTTTGATGCCATATACTCTGTAAATATATATTCTCGATTATAGTTGATTTGTCTCTCATGTAAGCTTACGCCGCCGGGATAATGTTTTGCCACTTCTTCTAACGCGTATATTGGCAAGCTTAATGCTCCGAGCTCTGGAACATCAATCAAACTAAAGGCATCAGTCATCGGATCACGTATCGCCTGTTCAAACATATTTTCAACGACCGTCGGATCTGTATAGCCTTTTAACGGTTTATCTTCTGGATCTTGCTTGATGATTATAGATTTATCATGGATAGTCTCATGGTAGTCAAATGCCAGAAGACTTCTTCCGTATTCTGCAATTACATCAATTATTACATAAACATTCCGATGAAACCTACGAATTATTCGATTACAAGACCGAGCCCCGCCTGGCTACCCAGGAGGATTTGGATAATGAAAATGCCAGGGGGCAAGCTGTCCGTATCCTTAATCTGGGCACAAAAAAGGCGGGCGAATACGTTATTAAAGTAAAAGCCGTAAAGTGGGATGGTAGAGATGATTTGGGTGAGTGGTAGAGGAAGGAAGGGAAGTAAGAGAAGAATACTTCCCTCGATAAATCGGGATGGCTTCGCGCTATTCCCTTCCTTCCTTTCCATCCTTTCCTCAAACTAGCCATTTGCAGGATGAAACATTAATCTAAAAAGTGAATAGATTTGGAAATTACTCAATATTCCATTTTCCATTTTCCGTATTCCGTTTAAGTTGCTACTCCGAATCCGCATACTCTGCGGCATTTGTGGTGTATGCCGAGCATGCAAGGTGGAATTCCCCTTTGTGTTCCAGAATCACGCGTTCTTGTTCTTTGAACAACAATTCTCCGTTTTCATTTCGCCATTCATACCGCCATCGGTTGCCGATAGAAATTGGAAAATACGTGTCGCTAGGTTCAACAAGGTGGTAATCGGTCAATTCGATGATAGTCTGTTTTCCGTTGGGATGGTGATGCTCGACTTTGATGACGCCGACGCCTTTGGCAAACCACATCCATTTCTCCCCTGCGCGGTATTCCTTGCGGCGGTTGTAATTCTCATCCGCCTGCGAACTGCCTTCGTTTGCAGGCCGCATCTGCACAGTCGTTTTCACCTTCACGCAGTGCTCGAAATTGCCCGCGGTGACGCTCACGGTTTCATCTGTTGCTTCGACGACGCGCTCGACTATGCCTTCGTTGTAGGGACTTGACCAGATTTCGCCTTTTGTAACGGGCAGCTTCAATAGTGTTACATTTGACCAGAATCCCAGACTATAGAGGGAAGGGATGGGGCGGTCAGTTGCTACAGGGCAAATACCGCCGAAATCTGGAGAAACAATTTCAGAATCGGAAATTTTAACAAGTATAGGACCGCGTATGCCTCCCTCAATGACTTTGTCGGAATTGGGTTCATTGATAAGCGCGCTCGCGAGGTCGATTTCGGCTTCGATTCCTACTATCAATTCCATATCGCCGGATTCTTCTGCTATAGCAAGTCTGCGTTGCGCATATTCTAGAGCTTTGGCGTATTGGTCCCGCCTTAAATAATAATCGACTATTATTCCTAAGCAGCCTCGCTGAAGTTCTAAGTCACCGATTTCGTTGGCTGCCTGCAAGGCGTGTTCGTAGCGTTCCGACACAAATTCAAATGGATTCTTCCATTCGACGCTAAGCAAAGTTTCGAATTGCAGCTTTGCATCTCCCAATTGGGCTGTCAATTCGTCCAATTGCCGATAGGCTGTCATCGCGGCTTCTTTTTCGCCTAAGCGGGCATAGAGATTCGCCAGCCGAAGAAGAATCCGCGCTTGTCCTCGTTGGTCTGAGGACGCTTTTTCCTGCTCGAACCGCGTCTGGAAAAAACTTCGCTGCGCGGCATCATCCATCGCCTCAGAATAAGCGGCGCATGCTATATGCAAAAATACACTTTGTTGATTTTTGCACTCCTGCTGCGCGACGACGCGATATGTCTCAATTTTCCTGGTCCTGCACCAGTCTGTGTACCGTTCATATTTCCAATGGTTGCCAATCGAAAGCGGAAAATAGTCTCCACTTGTTTCAGAACCTTTAGGTTGAGTAGTCGAAGGCGTATCGAAACCAACGTGAAATTTCAGCAGTTGGACAGTATGGATTCCTCCCGTCTCGTTCTCATGGCGGAGTTTTATTAATCCCACTTCAGGTGTGAACCACATTGTCCGCACGCCGCACAAACAACGCCTTCTGAAAGTTTTTAAGTTTTCGCTGAAATCTGCGCCATCATGCTCAGAAATAACTGTTTTCACTCGGAGACAATGCTCGAACTTTCCTGCGGTGACAACAATAGTGTCATCGTCTGCTTCAATCGTTCTCGTGGCTGGGAGTATTTCCCCATCTTTAGTTTCAAGCGTCCCTTGCCAACAGTCGCCAACTTTTGTCGGAAATGTGAGAATCGTTACCGGCTGTCCTGCGAGAGCGATAAGCGCGTCCCCTCGGGAAAACAGCCATCCGGTTCGCATCAGATTTGGAACGAACCGTTCGCACCATATCTCAGGTTCGGGGCGTTTCTCTTCGATAAACGTCAACGCCTCCGTGGAACGCACCAGGCGATAGCGATGAATGGCGTAACCTGTGTTCAAGTTACTTTCAACTACACGCTCCCAATCTGCTGGTAACAAGTCGATTAAATCCAATATCGCGGCGCAGATGACTTCGTGTTGGATTTGTCCCAATTCGGCATAAATTGCGCTCGCTTGTTGGACGGGGTGAATCATCGACTGGTAATCCTTAGCGCGAGAAAATGAAATTGCCTGCATCAGCAACCACTTCGCTTGCGCTTCCTTATCGTCTAATTCTTTCGCGAGATGAAACGCCCTTTGGAAATTTTCCACCGCGTCCTGCGGTTTGCCGAACCACTTCAGCCATTCATCTCCCTGCCAATCTAACACATCAATTTCAGTCCGTTTGTGTTCTGCTGTCACTTCTAAATGACCCAACGTATCCAACGCCTTCTCGCAGAGTTGCACCACTTCATCGTGCGCATCCTGTTCCCGCGCTTGTTTGGCGCTTTCAATAATTTCGTTCAGAACCTTCTCCGTGAATTTTTCATCGGGTCGGTTCTGTTTCAAAGTTCCCTCAACCATTGTGATAAACTCCTCCTTCAGTTGTTTTCTACCCGTCTGCAGCCGTCCTTTCACTGTCGAGGGAGGCACAGATAGGAAGTCAGCAATTTCATTGTAAGATAAGCCGTCAATGTAGTACAACGTGACGGCCTCTCCCACCTTTTCGGGCAGAGAATAAATCGCGCGAAGCACCGTCTGTCGAAGCTCTTTGCGTTCCAACTCTTCGTCGGGCGTAGGAATATAGTAGGGGACATTGCCTGGAACTCGGCTCTGCCCCGTCCCGTACAAGTCTCCGCCACAGCCATTGGAGATTTTTAGGATTTGCGCATCATTCAGTTCTTCAATGGGGATGCTTTCCCGCTGCTTGCGCCGCCAGCGGTTACACTCACGCAATGTAATGGTATGCAACCAACCGGGAAATTTAGCCGGCTCGCGTAGCGTTGGCAGTTTTCTATATGCCGTGATAAACGTTTCCTGGGCGATGTCTTGGGCATCGGCGAAATTGCCAGCGCGATGCAACGCTGTAGCATACACTGCATCCTGATATCGCTTTATCAGTTCCCCAAAAGCGTCAGTCTCGCCGTCCAACGTTTTTTGTATAAGTTCGACATCGGTGTAATTTTTCACGTGACGTTCTCCTTAAAAGGTGGTCTATATTTAATAGAGCCGGAAGGAGGCGAAAAGGGAAAAAATTTTTCAGGCAAGTATTTTATGGAGTGCGTTGACCATGTTGATGCACTCCATAAGTTTTGGAGATTTGAAGGAGGAGAATTTGGGAGTGAGTTAAGCCGTATAAAGATAATGAGTGGGAGTTGCTTAAATCTACCCACTCACTCATCTACTCACTCACTCATTTTCTTTTCACGCTTTCCATCGTTGCGCAGGATGGACTCCACTTTCTCTGTGCCCAGTTGTTCTATGAGTACACGCAGCAAGCTTTCCTTCCGCTCAATAGGAGTTGCTTGTGCAATCTCTTGGAGCTGCATTACTCCAAGGATTTTCTCTGCTCCTAAATCATTGACGATAACCCGGATATTCTCTTCCAGTGTTGGGAAATCCTTACTCATTGAAAACACCTCCATAACATCATCTGGGTATAACTGATACGCTAAACGTAGATATTCCATTGCTCCTTTGCGTACCAATTCACGTAAAAACTCTTTCCGTTTCTTGCCTTTGGAAAAGAGCAACAGAGGATAATTCCGCTCTTCTATAGCCAATTCTGCGACAACTAACACATAAAACGGGAAGTTATCGCTTTTGTATAATGCATCGGAAACTTTTGAAAACTTCACAAGTTTGGACAATTGAGTGAGCACTTTGACCGGCTTTCCCGATGTTACTGCGCATACAGTCAGAATAGACAAATTATCTATCCTGACTTCAGCCATATATAAATAGCTTCTGGCGATAATGCGCTTGTATTCATTTGGCGTCAGCCGATATGATTATGCTTTATCCATCCACTTATATTGCTCCTCCACGCTGTCATGCAATTTAAACGTTTTTTTGCAATTTTCAATCTTTTCGCCGAGCACCTCAATGCGTTCTAAATCACCCACACCCAAATTCGCATCTGCACAGTAATTCAGGTAACCAATTTTAGCAAAATCAATCCCCATTGCTTCAACGCTAACGCGGTCTGCTGCTAGAAAATCCGTGCTTGCAATAGCAACTTTCGCGTCCGCTGATGTGCCGCCGGTGGGACCATTCCCCTCCATCCCCTGGAAACCGTCGATAATAGCTAAGGAAGGTTTCATAAATTGCGTCATGAGAAAGAAAGTATAGTTGATTTGTTTGGTACCTTGATGGACATGTTGCTTATAGTGTTTACCGTTGATTTTCAACGGCGCGCCCATCAAGATATTTTTCAACGAAAGGGTCGCGACGACAACATTATGAGTTTTCATAACCGCAGCGGATATCAGATAGATGTTTGGGTCCATCATCATGCTGGATACCTGAACCGGCATCGGATGCAGGTTTTTGTCCAGAATGAAAAATGTGGACGGTTTATCCTCGTCGAGTTCCATGAATTTCACATTGTATTGTTTTAGCAATTTCTGAAAACCGTAGTTGTCGAATCCTCGCGCCGCTGGTCCATCGGCTGGCGATTCAGTGATAATAACCTGCCCGTCATAAATTGGTTTCAGCACGTCAAGAATAGCAGTAACGCAATCTACATGCGTAGCAGCCAGTTGTTTGGTGGTGACCACAAAATTTGGTTTAATGACCACATGCTTATTTCCGATGCCTTGCTTTATATCCTGCTCAATCATCTTCAGCGCGTTGTATGTGTTGCTATATCGTTCATCGCCTTTTACCAAAGCGACTTTGGATGTTTTTGGAAGTGGCAAATCTCCGACCACTTCCGATTGAATAGGTTGTCTGGGCGTGGTACAAGAATTCAACGCAACCGTTGTTCCGACTAAACCAAGAGCAGCACTTTTCATAAATGCTCTTCTGTTCATTCCTTTGTTCGATTCTCTATTTTCAAGTTCGATGCAATCGCATTCGTAAATTCCAGGTTTGTATTTATTTCGACCTTGGGACATTTGATAGTCCTCCTCATGTAATTATTCCATTTTTGATATTGTAGCATAAATTTCAACTCTTGACAAAAATATTCTAACAGATTATAATTTTAGGAAAAGTGGTAATTTGGTTTTTTTCCGTTTTTCCAAATTACCCAATAAGGAGATACCATGAATTTTGAGAATTTTTATTTAGACAACAATGACCTGCGATTTCACATCGAACAGATGGTCGATTGGGCATCAATTATTGAATTGAAGGAAGAAATTGGTTCGGCAGATTGTCCGTATGAAACGGTTGAAGAAGCAGTGGAAACGTACATCGACATGCTCGCAGACCCGGTTGGGGAATTGGCGGCAAAGAGGATTGCTCCCAGAGCAGCGGAAGTCGATGCGGAAGGTTGCACGTTTGAAAATGGTATTGTAACGCTTTCAGAGGCGATGGTAAGAAATCTGGAAGATTTGAAAGACGCCCAACTGATGGGAGTTACTTTGCCGACGGAATATGATGGACTGAATTTTCCTGTAACGTTTTACACCGCCGCGACGGAAATCATCTCCCGCGCTGACGCGGCATTGATGAATTTTTTCGGCTTGCAGGGCATCGCGGAGACGATTGCTCGGTTTGCATCGGATGAGGTGAAAGACGAATACTTACCGGCGTTTTCCGCCGGGGAACTTACTGGCGCGATGGTCTTGACAGAGCCAGACGCCGGCAGCGACCTATCAGCTATTCAAACCAGCGCGCATCTTAATTCTGATACTGGCGAATGGACAATCCGCGGGTCTAAACGGTTTATCACAAATGGATGTGGTGATGTGTTGCTTGTTCTGGCGCGTAGCGAGGACCCAAAGCGATTCAGCGGAGGGCGAGGACTTAGCCTGTTTTTGGTGGAAAATAGCGATACTGTTAAGATGCGGCGAATCGAGGAAAAGATGGGCATTCACGGCTCGCCTACGTGTGAATTGTACTTTGACAATGCTCCCGCTGTTTTGATAGGTCAACGCGGACGAGGCTTGACGCGCTATGTCAGTTGGCTCATGAACGCCGCGCGGCTGGCTGTTGCCGCCCAAGCGCTGGGCATCTGTGAGGCGGCGTTTCAGGAAGCGCGTAAATATGCTGATGAACGCGAGCAGTTCGGAAAGAAAATCAAAGAATTCCCCGCAGTTGCGGACATGCTTGTGAATATAAAAGTCCAAACCGAAGCTGTCAGAAGTCTGGTCTATGCCACCGGTCAGGCGATTGACCTCGCCGAAGGCGCGCAAGCCAAAACCGAAGCTACCAACACGGACGATGAGCGACGAAAAGAACTGCGGAAACAGGAACGCGAATACAGTCGATTGGCGGAAGTTTTGACCCCAATGGTGAAATACTATGCGGCTGAGATTTCCGTGCAGGTTACCGACGACGCGCTACAAATTCATGGCGGTAACGGATATATGAAGGACTACCCCATAGAACGACTCTACAGAGATGCGCGGATAACAAATATCTACGAGGGGACTTCGCAAATTCAAGTTGATTGGGCAATGTCACGGATATTGCGCGGAAGTCTGAATGGGGTCTTAAATGAATATGCACAGCAAAATTACGCGGACAATGAATTGAATGCACTGGCAATGGAAGTCCGCGCGGCTCAAGACGCGTTGAATGCATCGATAGAATACGTCAACGACAAAAAGACTCAAGATGGTGAGCGAGATACGGACTACAGAAATCTCGTCGCAAGAAAAATTGTGGATATGGCTGTCGATGTCTATGTATCCTATCTTTTGCTCGACCAAGCGGCAAAATCTGATAGAAAAAAAGTGATAGCGAAGAAGTTCATCACAGGTATGCGACCACTAGTAGAAGTGAATCGTGAATATGTCACCGGCGGTGACAAGACAACGCTAAAAGCATTCGAAACAATAATCTACGACGATAAAATGACACTAAATTCATCCTAAGCCTTAACGCAAGGATGTTAGATGACAGAATGGCAAGAGGGTAAAAGGGCAAGAGGGTTAGAGGGTAAAAGGGCAAGAGGGTTAGAGGGTAAAAGGGCAAGAGGGCTAGAGGGCTACCCCCCATGCATATCAACTTAACGGACTCTTCGCCGTTATGATAAAATCATCACGCTAAATCAAAGAAAGGGTTTCGATACAGCACTTCGTGCTACTCAACCCAAGGGACTCAAGCCCGCTGTGTGTGAATCATAGGACGTTTCAAGTCACGAAAGAAAGAGTTACGTTCTTTTTTTGACTTAGCATTGACATTGATGTCTATGAACTTCGCCGATGCGCGCAGCCATCCTGTGCAACGGGGTTCACTGCGTTCATCGAAAAGCCGTCCGCTTCGCGGGGCTTCGCCTCCATTCGCCGCTTCACTTTTTTTGTTTTTTGCGTCAAAACAGGACAAAAAACAAGTCACTTCGTTCAGCGAAAACTGATGCTACAAATCCTTAAATTGATACGCATGGGGGTTAGCCCTTTAGCCCTTTTGCCCCCTAACCCCCTTGCCCTTTTGCCCTTTCCCCCTCTTGATGTCTCGAAATATATTTTACCG
>SDBU01009812.1_pt1 | contig 10697 bp, 9 predicted proteins | sample 2277071 | NCBI WGS metagenome assembly SDBU01 (sample SAMN10397929, study PRJNA504765) | marine sediment metagenome | isolation source: marine sediment core GS08_GC12, 126 cmbsf | place: Arctic Ocean: Gakkel Ridge, Loki's castle | collected 2008
GTGTCTTATGAAAAATAGTTACCGAATAAGTAACTGGAAACAATATAACAAATCTTTGATTAATCGGGGAAGTATTACTTTTTGGTTTTCTGAAGATGCCATAAATAAATGGAATGCTAAGAAAGAAAAAAACATTTTGGCAGACCTTTTCTTTATTCCGATTTTGCAATAATCACTGCTCTTATTATTCGTTTTGTATACCATCTAAATCTCAGATCTTTAGAAGAGTTTTTATCTTCGCTAATTTTATTACTAAAATTACCTCTTAAAACACCATCATATACTCAAATATGTAGAAGAGCCCAAAAGCTTTCTTTACCTGTTAAAACCTTACAATCTAAAAAAAGAATTACCCGATATAGTGTTCGATGCCTCTGGACTCAAGGTTTACGGGGAGGGTGAATGGAAGGTAAGAACACATGGCAAATCTAAAAGAAGAACTTGGAGAAAAATTCACATTGCTATGGATCCTAATACACACGATATTGTACTAGCAGAATTAACAGAAAACTCTTCTAATGATTGCAATGTTCTGAAAAATCTTTTAGAAGAAATGGGCTCAGGTCTTTTAAGAGTATATGGTGATGGAATTTATGATACAGAAGGTTGTTATGAAGCTATTTCTAAAAAGAAAGCTGAACCACTTATCCCCGCAAGAAGAAACGCTAAATATAAACACAGTGCAAAGGATCATTTGCAAGCAAGAAATCAACAGATTTTAGATATCGTAGCTTTAGGAGGAGATGAAATAGCTAGGAGTTTATGGAAAAAATTAAAAGGCTATCATAAAAGATCTCTTGGAGAAACTTCTTTCTTTCGTTTTAAAACAATTTTGGGACACGCATTAAAAAGCAGAAAAATGTGTATTCAAATCATTGAATGTAAGATTAAATGCATGATCTTAAATAAAATGAATCAATTAGGACTTCCTCTTAGTTATATTGCATGACTGTAAGTGATACCGGAAAATCATTGCTCAAATATTACTTATGCAACAACGCCAAATAATCAGGTAAAACCGGTTGTGTTCTCTAATTGCGCGCTTTAAGTCAAGGGTTTACTCCTTTTAAAAAAATATTTATGGCAAATATCATCCGCTGTTCTCTCCGGGCTATTTTTGTAAAAACATTTTTTGTTACATAAGTCCAAATATTAAAAGAAAGATCTACGCCTCATTATTGTCGTCCTAGTTTGCTAACCTCATTTTGTTTAAGATTTGACATTTTAGCTTCGATTCAAACACCTGGTTTTCCATTGTTCTGCTTCGAAGTGATGATCCTTTGAAAGACCTAGAGGTAATGACAAATTTATTAGAAAAAGCCCGTTTCCTATAGGTAAAGTTTATGGTGATGCTCTTTATGATGCGGAGAGATGCTATTTATCAATTTGGGAAAAAGGAGGGCAAGCAGTTATTCCTATCAAGAAAAACATCGTTTATAGACAGCCTTCCAAACCTTGGCTAGATCCAAGAAATAAACAGCTATTAGAAATAAGGGGCTTAGGAGGAGATGATATAGCTGGAGAATTATGTAAAAAACTATCTGGGTATCATAGGAGATCATTAGTAGAAACAGCCTTTTTTAGACGGAAACAGTTATTAGGACCAGGATTGAAAAGCAAGAAATTTGAGAACCAAATAGTAGAGTCAAAAATTAAATGTCAGATACTAAATAAAATGAGATTATCAAGTTAAAAAAGAAGGTTTATAGAGGATCCTAATTTTCCATATTTTGACTTATGCAACAAGACCATCAAGAGGTTTATTTTTTTATATTAATTCTCATCATTAGATAATAATCTCGCTTCATCTTTTTAAGCTTTAACCAATATTCCAAAAATAAAAGTATGATTTTCATTTAGACAGATTTCTCTTGACAGTTTCAGTCTTTCTTTTATAATGCTTGATTTTACTATTAAAGAGAGATTGTTATGAGCATAGAATCAAAAGTTATTTCTAAATATAATGAAAATTGTTCAGGAGCTATGAGAGCATTAACAGATAACTCTATCTCAATAGATGATAGATTTACAGCTGTTGCTAAGATTATTCTAGCTGGAGCAGAAGTTGTAAATGAAGCACACTATAAAATGACAAGTCTACAAAAAGAAGTTGTAAAATTACATTTAAGAGAACAAGAAAGATTTGAAAAAAAAGTTCAAAAGGCTATTAAAAAATTAGAAACTAAAGAACTGATCTCCGAAATTGCTGAAAAAGCATTCCTAGTAAGCTGGCTGGTAAATAAACCTCTCATATTATTTCTAGGAGGAATATTTCCCCCATCATTAGCTATTACGGTTCCGGCTGATTTTTTATTGGCTGGATCTTTAGTTGCTGCTAGAGAGAAAAAAACTTCATTAGAAGGAAGAATATGGATTTATCAAAACTATCCAAGAGCTTTACATGATAAAAAGCAATACGAAATAGGGGTATCCGAATGGGAAAAGATAAAAGAAAAAATTGGATCATACCGTAACACAGATTTTTATGAAAATGATTGGCCTTCGTAAAAAACTTGATTAAATAATGCTCAAGGAAATTCCTATTATATACAAGTTTCTAACAGGCATTTTTTCTGCTCTTCTTTTTACCATTTCTAGAAGAACAAATTGTATCACTATAAAATATAATTATTTCCTAAAGTTTTCAACTTTTTTTCTAATCTCAGTCAGATATTTTAGTAAAAATTGCCTCTAATAATCAATAGCTCTAATTTTTTTATGATTTTATCAATTCTCACTCGTAGATAATAATCTCGCTCCATCTATAACATTGATAGCGCCTCCTTGAGCATTCCATAAAATATGAATAAATTTTCCTTTTTCATCTATTGTAATAAATGGATAAGTAAACATCGTCCCAGGATTATTAGATAATGTTATTGCAGAATCAAAATTAAGTCCAAAATCTATAGATGCTCGAAACTGCATATTATAATCTGAATCTAACCATATTAAAAACACATACTTTCCTGAGCTATCTGTAACTATTTTAGGATAAGTTCCTGTTTCCTCTAGATTGATAGTTGAAAAGCCTTTTCCGTAATCTGTAGATGCTCTCATGTGAATATTTCTATTTGCATCATTCCAAACAAAACAAACATATTTGCCCGAACTATTTGTTACTAGATCTATTGAATAAGATCCATCAGATGAAAACGACAAAGGAGCGCACCAATTTTCTCCAAAATCCGATGATGCACTAAGCTCAAGATTATCATTTTCTCCTTCGAAAACCACATAAATATTATTTGTATCTAAACTTGCTGCTATTGTTTGATTTTCACCTTCTTTTACTAATTGGATTGGTTTACTAAAACTACTGCCATAATCAGAAGAAGAAATAACTTGAATTGAATCACTCTCAAAAGAAATAAAAATATTTTTTCCACTAGGATCTGTTATAATATGGAAATTAGATCCTTTTGCTATTTTTATCACATCTGAGAATCTAGTTCCAAAATCGGTTGAGACTCTAAGATTAATTTCATCATAGCCATCTACCCAAATAGCATAAACTATCTCGCCTGTAGAATTTGTTATGATATTTGTCTCTGTTATGAAAGATTCAATATCGCAAGTATATAGCTCTATCGGATCTATAAAACTCCCTCCATTATCAGAGGATGCACTTGAAAATAATTTTTTATCTTCCACCCAAATTACATAAACACACTCCCCCGTATCATTTGTTGAAATATTAGGTAAACCTACTCCTGAGCCGAGCTGAGATGAAGAAAAAAAAGTCTTTCCATAATCTGAGGATTTTTTTATATTCATTGAGATGCAAGCATAGGCAATATAAACATTTTTGCTTGCAGTATCACTTACTATTTTTGCGCCGGTTGCTGATTTAACGATTTGTTTAGCAGGAATGTCCCAAAACTCTTCAGCAAAAATTTTTGTATTAGAAAAAATAGCAAATATTAAAACTACTAGAGATAAAAAATACTTAATGCTTGGCTTCATTATTGGATCCTTCTTTTATAAAAAGATAAGAAGATAATCCAATAATAAATTTTTATGCAATTTTTTTTTTAAACTAATTGATCGATAGCATCTTCGACTGTGTCAACTGGCAAAATATTTATTTTTTGTTTGATAGAGTCTGTAATCTCTTTTAGATTTTGTTTTGGAAGTATAATATTTTCAAATCCCATATTAATAGCTTCTTTAATGCGAGATTCTATTCTAGTAACTGATCTTACCTCGCCTGATAGACCAACTTCGCCAATAACTACAGTATTAGATATTAGATTTCTATTAGAAAAAGAAGATGCTATTGCGAGTAGTATTGCCAAATCAATTGCAGGCTCTTTTATTTTCATGCCTCCTGCTATCGATACAAAAACATCCATATCTTTGATTTGGAAACGAATCTTTTTTTCTAAAACAGCAAGTAGTAGTGATAGCCTATTTTGATCAAGACCTGAGCATTTTCTAGTTGGCATAGAAAAACCAGAAGATGCAATTAGAGCTTGCACTTCTATTAAAATAGCTCTTATCCCTTCTATTGTTGAAGCGATAACAGTGCCTGGAAGATTTTTATCTCTTTTTTCTAAAAAAATCTTCGATGGATTTGAGATTTCATTTAACCCCTTCTCTGTCATTTGAAAAATTGCTATATCATCTGTTGGACCGAACCTATTTTTTACAGATCTGATCAATCTAAAACCATTTTGTTTCTCACCTTCAAAATCTAATACTACATCAACTATATGCTCTAAAACTCTGGGCCCTGCAATATCCCCTGTTTTTGTAACATGGCCAATTAAAAATGTGGTGATACCGTAGCCTTTAGCGATATGCATAAATTCAATTGCAAGCTCTCTTACTTGAACGATAGATCCTGGAGATGATGAAATTTCCGCTTTATATAGAATTTGAATAGAATCTACTATTAAAATATCTGGTTTTAGTTGATCTATTTGAAGTTTTATTGAACTAAAATTTGTCTCTGAATAAATAAATATATTCTCACTTGTCGCATTTATTCTACTAGCTCTTAGAGTTGTTTGCTCTAGAGATTCTTCACCGGAGATATAAAGAACTTTTAGATTTTTTTCAGCAAAGTTATTTGAGAGTTGAAGTAAAAGTGTTGATTTTCCAATTCCAGGATTACCTCCTATTAAAACCAAAGAGCCTTTAGCAATACCTCCTCCGAAAAGACGATCTAAATGAGCAAAATCAGTTAAAATTCTTTTAAAAGAAGATATTTTTATATCTTTTAATCTCATAGGAGTTGAATCAACTTTTTTAGCTTCAAATCTTTTTACTTTTTCACTAATTTGAATTTTTTCAAAAAAAGAGTTCCAAGAAGAGCAATTTAAACAACTACCTGCCCATTTAGTTTGTGTAAATCCACAAGATGAGCATTCCCAAATATTTTTGTACTTATCTTTAGCCATTATTATCCTCAAAACTTTTAAGGTTTAATGTGTTATATGCATTTTCAGCAGCTTCAATTTCAGCGAGTTTTTTTGAACTACCAGAGCCATAGGCTATCTCTTTATCATTTATAATCACTACAATATCAAAAGTTTTTTGATGTTCCGGCCCTTTTTCTTTTACAACTCTATATTCAGGTGGAGTTTGATGTTTTTTTTGAGAGTACTCTTGGAGTTTTCCTTTATAATCTATTTCAGGAGATGAGCACATTTTTTCAAATATTTTTGAAAAATTATCTATTATAAAATTTGAACAAACAAGAAAACCTTTATCAAGATAGATAGCGCCAATTAGAGCTTCAAAAGCATCTGCAAAAATTGTAGTTTTACCTCGCTTTGCTTCTTTTTCTCCTTTGCTCAACAAAACATGAGAATCTAATTCTAAAATTTTATAATATTTTGCGCAAGAGGCTCCATCGACTAAATTAGATCTAATATGAGAGAGTTTTCCTTCAGCTGTAGAGCTAAGCTTATTATATAAATAAGTTGAAACTACTAGATTTAAAGCCGCATCACCTAAAAATTCTAATCTTTCATTATGTTCATTTATAATTTTTTTATTTTCATTAATAAATGATCTATGCACAAAACTAAGCAGCAGAAGATCTTTATTTTCAAAAGATATTTTTATCTTTTCTTCGATTTTATTTAAATTATCTTTTAACTCGTAAAAGTCATTCATATTTTTTTAAAAATTGATTAGTTGTAATTTTATTAAATTTTAGGTATTTTTTAGTAAAAAAAACGAAAAATCTACTCTATGCCCAAAATTAACTCAAATCTATTAAAACTTAAAAAAGATTACTTTTTCAATGAAATTGAAAAAAAAGTGCTTTTGAAAAAGCAAAGCAAAGCAAAAATTTTAAATTTAGGGATTGGAGATATTACCCAACCTTTAGCCCCTATAGTTGTTGAGGCTATGAAAAAAGCTGCAGATGAGATGAAAGAAGAAAAAACTCTAAAAGGCTATGGTCCATCTTCTGGATATGCATTTTTAAAACAAAAAATTTTAGATAATGATTATAAAAATTTTTATTTTGAAATAGATGAAATTTTCATATCTAGCGGCATGAAGTATTCACTCGCTAACATCTCTGATCTTTTCTCTCAAAATTCAAAAGTTGGCATTTTAGATCCTGCATACCCACTTTATACTGACGCTAATATAATAAATGGCAGAAAACAAAATATTTCTTATCTACCACTGTTAGAAGAAAACAACTTTGAACCACTTTTGCCAGATGAAAAATTAGATATTATATATTTATGCTCGCCAAACAATCCTACAGGACAAGTTTTTAGTAAAAAAACTTTGAAAAATTGGGTGGATTATGCGAAAAAAAATAACTCTTTAATCATTTTCGATGGAGCTTATGAAGCTTTTATATCTTCTAAAGATTCTGTTAAATCTATTTATGAAATAACTGGAGCTAAAGATGTAGCTATCGAGATGAGAAGTTTTTCTAAAAAAGCAGGCTTTACCTCACTTAGATGTTCATATTTAGTAATCCCCAAAAATATTAAAACTTTAGATAATTTATCCATCAATAGCCTATGGAATAGATATATCGACACAAAATTCGGGGGTATTTCTTATCTCATTCAAAAAGCAGCAGAGGCAACTTATAGCGACCCGGGAAAGGCTCAAATAAATTCAATCATATCAACTTATATGCAAAACACAAAAACTCTACTCTTTGGTCTAAAAAAGCTTAATTACACAGTTTATGGAGGGATAGATAGTCCCTATGTTTGGTGTAAATGTCCAAAAAATGTAAAATCTATGGATTTTTTTGATAAGCTCCTTGAAAAAAATATCTGTGCAATACCGGGCATTGGTTTTGGCTCTTCTGGAGAGGGCTTTGTTAGATTTTCTGGTTTTGCTAGCTCTGAGATAATAGCTGAGGCTCTTTTAAACTTAGGTACTTTATGAAATTTTTAATTCCAGACTCTCAAATTAATTTTTTTCAAGAAAATGGCTTTATAGAATTTGAAAATATCTTTCCACAAGAAAGAATACAAATAATAGAAAATGAGATAGAGACCCTCTTCAAATCAATAAAAGATCTTGATTTTTTTAAGCAATACATAGCTTTTAGAGACCTTTTTCGAAAATCCTTAATTATTAAAAAACTAGTAGTTGATAAAAACCTTGCATCTATAGCTAAAACATTATCTAATCGATCTTCTTTAAGACTACTTTTTGATCAAACTTTTATAACAAATAAAAAAAATCTATTTGAAAGCTCTAAAACTCTGAATGATGTGATCTCTTTTCAAGGAGCTGTTTGCTTTTCACTCTTAAAATTAGATAACAATATAGCTATCAGCTCGAATAATCTTCCGAAAAAACAAGGAAGTTTAATGTTTTTCAAAAGCTCGGTATCAGAAAACCATCCGCTAATTAACATGGAAGACTTATATACTGGTTCACAAAAATTTTTGTTAATTGGCTATGGAAATATAAAAACTCTCTATAAATTAAATAAAGAAGATCCCAATCTAAATTATTTAAAAAACTTTGGTTACTCTTTTGGAGACAAACTTAAAGATGAATTCCATCCTGTTGTTTTTTAAGGCTTTAAGTTTTTATTGATTTTAACAAGAAAAAAAAAATTAATAAAGAGTTTTAAAAATTACAAAAAAATGGTAACCAATAAAAATAAGAAGTAGTAGGATTTTAATACTATAGTTTACCCAATATATTTACTATGAACCAAAAACTAAAATTCTTAAATCCCTTAATAGCTCCCTTGCTTAGTCTTGGTTTTGTTGTTTGTAGTTCAACTCCTTTTCTAACTTTTATTAGTTTAAAGCTTCAGGTAGAGGATTTTACAGAAACGGTCATTGGTATTGTCCAATCATCTTTTTATTTAGGATTTTTAATAGGATCTCTTAGAGCTGAAAAAATTATAGCAAGAGTCGGCTATATAAGATCTTTTGTTTGTTTTTCAGCTATTTTTGGAGCAACTGTGCTTATCCAAGGCATGTACATAAGTGCCATTTTATGGACAGCTATGAGAATAATAGGTGGAGTTAGCATAGCTACTTTATATGTGATAATCGAGAGTTGGCTTCTTTGTGGTAGCTCTAAAAAAACGAGGGGAAAAACTCTATCTCTTTACATGATAGCGCTCTACGGAGCTCAATCTTTCTCTCAACTGATAATTGATGTAATAAATATTGAAACCATAACACCTTTTTTAGTTTTCGGGATTTTATGTTATCTTTCAATAATTCCAATCTCAATAAATTACTCTAAAACACCTGAGACTAGCCATGAAATTGTGAAAAAAAGTTATTTAGAGGTTTATAAAGCGTCTCCACTCAGTTTTTGGGGATCTCTCGCTTCTGGAATAATTTTAGGCGCTATTTATAGCTTTTTACCCATTTATGCTAAATTAAATGGCCTTAAAGTTTCTTATATCATGAGTATTACCATCGCTGGTGGATTTTTACTTCAATGGCCAATTGGATATTTATCAGATATTTTTGATAGAAGAAAAGTTTTAATAGGGAGTTCCCTCTGCGCAGTAGTTCCATCAATTTTGATGATATTTTTTTCAGATGTCTCTTACTTAGCATATTTTCTTTGCTTTATCCTAGGCGGATTTACTTTCGTTTTATATCCGATTAGTATTTCACAAGCCTGTGATAGATTCGATACAAAATTCGTTCCTTTTGTTGTAGGTTTTATGGCTATGACCTATGGTATAGGTGCAATCATTGGACCTTTTGTAACATCTCTATTTATGGAAATAAAAATTTATGCTCTATTCTTATTCATAGCTATAGTCTCTAGTTTGCTTGCAATTATAGGTATATATTTTAGAATAAAATATCCAAAAATCACTCCAAAAGAAGAGAAAAGCGAATTTATGCCAATTTCAGCATCAGCGCCTATTGGCACTGATATTGCTTCTAAAACAATTGAGCAAAACAAAGAAAACATCGTTGAAAGTTTCAAGCATGAAGACAAACCTAAAGAAGATACAAAAGAAGAGATTCTAAACGGAAAAGACAAAACAGAAGAAAAAGCTTCTAATGATCAAGAAAATCTAAATGGCAAGCAGTAAAACTTTTTTTTAATAAACTAAATCTTTGAATATATTTATCTGTAAATTTTTGAAGCTAACTATTATCATATTACGATAAAGATAGAAAAAATACACTCAAGAGAAAGCAAAAGTGCTTTCTAAAAAATTTCCAAAAATAGGTAAATAATTTTTTACAAAGGAAAAAAATGAAAAATTCATCTATAAAAAATTCTTTTGAAAATTTTTTAACAAAAGATCAAAAGATAGAAAACTTGGATAATTTTTTTGTTGAAAAATTATATGGATCTAACTGGAATCAGATGTTAAAAATCTCTAAAATCCTTTTCGAAGGAAAATCTGAATTTCAAGATATTTTAATTTTTGAAAATCCTGTTTTTGGAAAAGTTCTAGCTTTAGATTCAGTGCTTCAAACCACTGAAAACGATGAATTTATTTACCATGAAATGCTAACTCATGTACCGATACTCTCTCATGGAAAAGTTAAAAAAGTCTTAATCATTGGCGGCGCTGATGGAGGAATATTAAGAGAAGTTCTTCTCCACAAAGATGTTGAAAAAGCTACTATGGTGGAAATAGATGGCATTGCACTAGATGCTTGCAAAAAATATATGCCGAAACTTTCAAATGGCGCTTTTTCAGATCCTAGATCTGAAGTAATAGTTGCAGATGGCATTGACTATGTTAAAAATGCTTCTGAGAAATTCGATATAATTATTGTGGATTCAACAGATCCAATAGGACCAGGTATTGTACTCTTTACTGAAGAGTTTTACTCATACTCAAAAAAAGCTCTAAAAGAAGATGGCATTATAGTCACACAAAATGGAGTTCCCTTCGCTCAAGGAAAAGAGCTCATTGATACCTACAACACCAGAAAAAAATTATTTAAAGATAACCGATTTTATATAGCTCCAGTTTTTGGATATATTGGAGGATTTATGGCTCTTGGATGGGCGACGGATTCTAATGATCATTTTAATGTATCGATAGAACACTTAAAAAAAGCTAATTTAGATCTTAGTAAAATGCGATATTATACCCCTGAAATTCATAAAGCTAGTTTTCAACTACCAATGTATATCCAAAACAAACTGAAGTCAATCACCTCTCCCTAAAGGAAGAGGCTTGAACCGTGAGGATCAGGGGCAACTGGTTGATTAGGGGGCAAAAAGGAAACTTTATGCAGAAGTTAGAT
>SDBU01009813.1_pt1 | contig 10696 bp, 14 predicted proteins | sample 2277071 | NCBI WGS metagenome assembly SDBU01 (sample SAMN10397929, study PRJNA504765) | marine sediment metagenome | isolation source: marine sediment core GS08_GC12, 126 cmbsf | place: Arctic Ocean: Gakkel Ridge, Loki's castle | collected 2008
AGGATAAGTATTTATTGGTAAAAACTTCTTAGCATAATTCATCAAATAATGATCTTCATCACATTTTGCATTCCAAATAAAGCGATCACATCCCATCCATTGACTAAAAGTCAATTTTAGAGAGTTTTTTGGTTTTACTGGTATGGAAATACCCATTAACATAAAATTTTTTCCTAGTTGAAAAAAATATTTGACAGATTTATATTATAACAAAAATAATAAGTCAAGCTTATGTCAAAAGAATTTTCTTGGAGAACTGGTAGAAGTTGCGTTTTTAAAAACTTCATACACCTTGTCTTTGTGCCTAAATATCGCAAAAATGTCTTTACCAAAATCATGTTAAATAGACTCCAAGATATTTTTTTAGAAACATGTGAGCAAATGAATGTGCAGTTATTAGAATTTGGAGGAGATAGCGATCACATACATCTTATGGTATGTTGCCCTCCAAAATTAGCTATTTCCAATCTCGTATCTAAGCTCAAAGGCAAATCATCATATATTTTACGTCGAGAATTTTGGGATCAGATTAAGAAAAAACTTTGGGAAAACCATTTTTGGTCATCTAGTTATTGTATGGTTTCTTGCGGAGGAGCTCCCTTAGAAATTGTAAAACAATATATAATTGATCAAAAAAAGCCTTGCAACGAAAAGCAAATAAAGCAATCTAAAAAATTTACTGGAAGGAAGCGAGATAAAAACAAAAATTGGCTCGCTTGACCCGCCCCTAAAGAAGCGGGATTGCGCGAGCTATTTGTTCAATGGATTACTCTGTTTTTTTTTGCTATTATACCTACAGTTAGAGCACTTAGTTCCTCTATTAAATGTTTTATAAGTAGAATATAGCATTAAAAATAGAGTGACCCCAATTATTAAAATAACTAAAAATTTATCAATCATAAAAAAATCCTCATATAAAAATAGAGCCTATTTGATACGCAAATAAAGAAACAATGTATGCTAAAAGAGTCAAATACCCCAATTGAAAAAATGCCCACTTGTGAGAACCAGTCTCTTTTCTTGTTATTGCGATAGTTGCAATGCAAGGAGCAGAGATTAATACAAAAAGCATTATGCAATAAGCCTGAAGAGCTGAATAATCATTTTTTAAAGAGTTTTGTAAACTTATAGTATCATCTGAATCTTTCACAGCATAAATAACGCCTATTTGCGATATAAATACCTCTTTTGCAGCAAAAGAACCTATTAGAGCTGTATTTACCTTCCAATCAAAACCAAGCGGCTTAAATATAGGTGTCATGGCTTTTCCAATTTTCCCCATATATGACTCTGAAATATCTTTTGATTTTATCGGAAATGTTGAAAGAGCCCAAAAGATTATTGAAAATCCGAGTATTACAGTTCCTGCTTTTTTCAAATACTCTTTTGTTTTATCCCACATATGAATAAGAGTTGTAAAAATAGATGGTACTTTATAAGAAGGTAGTTCCATAACAAAGGAAAAAGCTTTTCCTTTAAAAAGTGTGATTTTAAATATTTTAATAACAACTATTGCAAGTGCAAGTCCTACTAAGTACAAAGAAAATAAAACAATCGGTTGATACGCCTTTGGGAAAAATGCAGGAATTAATAAAGCAAAGATAGTGAGTTTTGCGCTGCAAGCAACTAAAGGAATTGCTAAAATAGTAATTATTCGATCTTTTTTACTCTCCATAAATCTCGTTGCCATAATAGCTGGAACAGAGCAGCCAAAACCAATTAACATCGGAATAAAACTTTTTCCATGAAGACCAATTTTATGCATCAGTCTATCTAATATAAATGCAGCTCTTGCCATATATCCAGAATCTTCTAAGATTGATATACAAAAAAATAGCATGACAATATTTGGCATAAAGACAACTACAGAGCCAATGCCTGCAACTACCCCATCAATAACTAAAGATCTAAAAAGAGGTAAAATAGTTTGAGGCCATAAATTTGAAATTGTAGATGTTATAAATGTAAAAATATTTTCAATCCAAGCTGTTGGATATGCTCCAAGTGTGAAGGTAAATTGAAAAGTCAAATACATAAATAGTAAAAATATTGGGAAGCCAAAAATTTTATGAGTTAAAATTTCATCGATTTTATCAGATCTATTTTTTTTAAATTTCTCTTTTCTTTGGTATATCTTGGTTAAAATTGATCTTATAAAGTCATGTCTTTGAATGGAAAAAACAATCTCTAGATCCTCCTTGTATCTTTTTTCTAAGATATCTTTTATTTGAGATACTTTTTTTATAATTGAACATGAATCTATTTTTTTTTGAACATGTTTATCTTGCTCTAAAAGCTTTATTGCAAAAAGTCTTTTTGCACTCAAATCGATCTTATCAATAAATAATTTTTCAACATTTTTAATCTCTTTTTCTAAATTAGAATCAAATTTAATCTTTGCTCCAAAAGATTTTTTACTAAGTGATATTGAAATGGCTTTATCTATTAAAGTGTCTATCCCCTTTTTCTTATTGGCAATAAGAGTTGCTATTTCAATCTCTAAAATATTTTCTAAAAATTTAGTATCTATTTTCAAATCTCTTTTTTTTGCAATATCGATCATATTTAGACCTAATAATACAGGCCGTCCCAGTTCTAATAGCTGAGTTGTTAAAAACAGAGATTTTTCTAAATTAGAGGCATCTACAATATTTATTATTACATCAGGTTTTTCATCTAAAATAAAATTTTTAGCAACTTTTTCATCTTCTGAATGAGCGCTAAGGGAATAAATCCCTGGAAGATCTATAATCTCAAGCGTTATATCATCTAATTTTTTTAATCCCGATTTTTTCTCTACAGTAACTCCCGGATAATTAGCTATTTTTTGTCTAAATCCAGTTAAGTGATTAAAAATAGTAGTTTTGCCTGTATTTGGATTGCCAATTAAAGCAATTTTGATATTTTTGTCTCTCATATAACTTCTATATTATTTGCTAGATCTCTACCTAAAATTATTCTATTCTCTCCAGCAGCTAAAATAATTGCTCCTACAAAATCATTTTTTAACATGACAATTTCTGTATTGATACTAAGACCTAATGATGTAAGTTTTATTTTTATATCTTTTTCTTCTAAAATTTTTTTTATTTTAGCTTTTGTTCCCTTCCTTAATTTACTTAATGTCATAATGAACCAGATGTAAAAATAAATGAAATTATAAGCAAATATAGCATTTTATTATAGATTTTTAAAAAAAATAATTTTTTTTATCAAAAATTTGTTAGCATACAGTTTTAGATGTGGAGGTAAAAAAAAATGTTTCGTCAAGGAATAGTTAAATGGTACGATCCTGCCAAACACTTCGGTTTTATTACTGAAGATGGAGAAGAAAATGAGGATCTTTTTTTTCATAAATCAAATATTTTAACTGAAGATCAGGCTGTAGAAAAAAATCAAAGAGTTGAGTTTGATGTGAAAAAAAGTGAAAAAGGCTTAGAAGCTATAGATATAAAACCTCTAACAGAATAAAAAAATATGACTGAGCTTTTCTCTTTTTTAAAAATGCCTACGCATCTGCACTTCTTAGTATTTGTAGGTCTTTTATTTTTGATCTCTCAAGTATTTGGTAGAATAGCTAGTTTTTTTAAATCGCCACATATCGTTGGATATCTTTTAGCTGGTATAATTTTTGGCCCATCCCTGCTTGGTTTATTTGATCATAAGCTTATAACTAAAGATCTATCTATAATAACGGATATCACGTTGTCAATAATCGCTTTTTCGATTGGCGGGTCTCTAAGATTTAGTATTTTAAAGAAATTTAAATCTTCTATTTTATGGATAACTATATTGCAAGCAGTTGGCGCTTTTCTAGTTGTGTTTTTAGTTACAATATTTTTAATGCCTAAAATTGTTTCAACTGTAGAAGCTCAAAATGGGTTTCTAAGAACTTACCTTCCCATCGCTTTAGTATTAGGTGCGATCTCACTCGCTACAGCTCCAGCTCCAATACTTAGTATAATCCATGAATATAAAGCTAAAAAAGGAACTTTCACTAATATCTTATTAGGTATTATCACTATAGATGATGCAATAGCCTTAATTTTTTACTCTTTTGCGATGGTGGTCTCTAGAAGTTTAATTGCTGGAGATAAACTAGATTTAACAATCGCTCTTTTCGAGCCTTTAACTTCAATTTTCTTTGCTGTTGCTTTAGGGATTTTGATGGGACTTTTTTTGAAATTGATATTAAAGTTCTTTAAACCCAAAGACATACTCTTGGGAATTATCACAGGCTCTGTACTTCTCACCGGTGGCATTGCCATAACTATAGGTATATCCCCGCTTTTAGCTAATATGATGCTCGGGTTTTTCGTTGCAAATTTCATAGAACATGAAAAAGCTGATGAATCTTTCGATGTTGTAGAGTCTATAGAAGAGCCGATTTTTGGGATTTTCTTTCTGATCGCTGGCGCTCAATTAGATATAAGCTTTCTATCAAAAGGACTTCTTTTAACAGGTATCTTACTCATATCTAGATTTATAGGAAAATATTTCGGAGCATATTTAGGCTCTGAAATTAGCAAATCATCTCCAGTTATGAAAAAGTATTTGGGATTATCTCTTCTTCCAACAGCCGGAATAACAATTGGTCTAGTTTTAGAAGCCGATTTCATCTTTTCTAAAACCATCCCATTTTTAAGTGATTTGATGGTAAATGCTATTATCGGTGCTACCCTCATAAATGAGCTGATCTCGCCCTATTTGGTTAGATTTTCTTTAAAAAAAGCAAAAGAGATCTAACTCCAAGTTACTATCCTTTAGTTTTTTAAATTTTTTTTAAAATTTTTATAGACGAACCCTCATAAAACCAGCTAAAATATAAGTAGGAGACAAACAAGAGGAAGACATTATGGCAGCCCCATCACCTAAAGAGGATAGCTCAAAAGAGGCTCTTAGTAATCTTTTATCCAAGTTAGAGACTGAAGTTCGTTGGTGTACACAACATCCAAATGATGTTTCAGATATTGAGATGCAACAACTTAAGCAATCTGTCGACGAATTAAACAACAGATGCAAAACCTTTGGTGGTCAATTCTACAAAGATTTTCAAAATTTCAGAAAAGAATTTGATTATATGGCTGACCATCCAAATGAGATAAAAACCGGTGATTTTCAAAAGTTTGAAGATATGATTCAACAACTTTTGAAAGATTTAAAATAAATAATAAAAAGGAGATATTTTTATGGCAGCTCCAGCACCAAAAAGACAATATAATCAAAATGTTAGAAATCAATTAAACAATCTTAAAAACCAGATGAATAATTGGAAAAATAAACAAAATCAGTTTACCGACATTGAAGCAGAGCAAATTAGACAAACCATGAATAATTTAAATAAAAACTGCAATCAAATAGGCGGACAATTTAGTAAAGATTGGAATAATTTCAGAAAAAATCTAAACAATAAACTAAATAATCCCAAAAAAATGAATAATAACGATTTTAAAAATTTTAACAATCAGATTCAACAACTAATGAAAGATTTAAAATAAATATAAAAAAAAAGGAGAAATATTATGGCAGCTCCAGCACCAAAAGGTGAATATAATCGAAATGCTAAAAATCAATTAAACAATCTTAGAAATAAATTAAATAATTGGAAAAATAAACAAAATGAATTTTCTGATGTCGAAGCGCAGCAAATCAGAGAAATTATGAATAATGTAAATAAAGACTGTAATCAAATTGGCGGAAAATTTACAAAAGATTGGAATAATTTTAGAAAAAATTTAGATAGCAAATTAAATAATCCAAAAAAAATGGATAGTAACGATTTCAAAAACTTTAATAACCAAATTCAACAACTCATGAAAGAGTTAAAATAAGAGAGGTGATTATGGCTGTAGAGCCCTCAATTCCAGATTATAAAAGAAGCTTAATCAATAATCTTGAAGAGCTTAAAAGTGAGTTTAAGTGGTGCGTTGATAACCCTCAAAATGTAACTTCAAGAAAAATTGAAGATTTTAAAAGAGGTGTTAAAAACTTAAAATACTTTACTCAAGATAAAATAACAGATGAAGCATTTTTAAGAGATCTACAAAGGTTCGATATTTTAATAGCAAGACTACCAGAGACTCTTAGCGACTTGGAAAAAGCTCAAATAGACCATATCTTTGAAAGAATAGAAAACTTGATTAATGATTTAGGTTAATAGAAAAATATTTTATGCAAGAAAAAGCTTTTGATGATGAATTTTTATCAGAAAAACTAGCGCTTGAAGATGCTATCTCTAAAATAGAATTCGAGCTAAATAGCGCTTTAGAAGATTTTGAAAAAGTCAGCATTGATAAATTAAACGAAATCAACGACTTAATAAATGATATGGAAGATATAGCTAAAATTTATCATGGGCAGTTTTTGAAAGACTATATTAAATTCAAAATGGATTTTAACTTTTTTGTCTCAACTTATGAAGAGATAAAAAGATTTAAAGTAGAGACTGCCCTAGAAGACTTTTTAGATACCTTAGAGATATTAAAAAAAGATCTTCTAGAATAAAAATAGCTTTTAGTTTTCTTATTAAAGATTGATAAAAAATTTTCAGCTTAGCCTATATAACAATGTATTTTTAGCAACATTTGCATCATCAATCAATAATTGTACCTGCTTTGCTAAAATGTCAGATAGTTTTGATTTTTTTTCTTCCAATGCTTTTGTTATTTTTAAATGTTGTGAATTAATAAAATCTAACTCATCTTTTTTATCTTCAGTTATACTCAAAATTCTAAGTGCATTAGCTAAAATTTTTGGGTCTAATCTTGATACTTTAGGAAAGCTTGATTCAGAAACAGAGATTTTTTGATTGAAATTTAAAATCTCAGAAGCAACATCAATTATAACAGAAATTAATCGACCATTTGGAAACATTAATACTACAAATGCAGGGATGTCTAGAGCAGCCTTAAAATATCTTTGGTGATACAAAGCATGTATAATACTAAATGCTCTAATAGGAGCGTTTAACCCTAACGTCTCATCCATAGGACTATCAATTGTTGCACAAGCTAAATTAAAGATAGCTGATGTCGAAGTAATTGCTGTTTGAGTATTAGGCCAATTTTTGGATGTCCCCCAACGGTCATTTGGTGGAATACCTAAATTTTGAATAAAGCTTTTCATAATATTCCTCTTTTTGATTTAAGGATTATAATATTTTATCAAGGTAATATGAGCAATGGAACATCTAAATGATGATAAATCTCAAAATCTTCTAAAAAAACGGATACTTTAATAAAAAAGTTTACTCCATCATGAGAAAATGTAAGTTTTTTCGTTTGCATATCACCCCATTCACTCTTAGTACGTGATATAGCCTCCCGGATATTATCAAAATATCTATTCACTCTACGAATATCTATACCTTGACCATACAGTTTCCTCTCAATGCTTAATAAAATCAAGGCTTCATTTTCAACCTCAATTTCTTTGCAAGAAATTTTAGTTTTTAATATTTCAAGAAATTTCGACATTTTATCTTGAACAAGTTTTTGATAACATTCACCTTTTGGGATGGGACCAAAAGGTATTACACTAGTCCGACCTAATAGCTCTTTCGATAAGCTTGTAGGTAAACGTTTGCTTGAATTCAGTTTTACAAACATTTGTGAAATTTCTTCTGTTTTCATCTTTCTAAGAAATGCCTCTAGAATTTCATCTTGATATAAGTTTGAAGTATTTATAAAAATACAACTCTCAAAAATATATTTTATTTTTATATTTTTTCCAGGACTTCTTGGTGCTCCAGGCTCCCTCTCCTTTTGAAGAGTATAATCAATAGTCCAATAACCCTCACCAAAAATAGTTAATAATGACTGTTTAACGGTTTCATGCGCTTTTTCAAATTCATCAAATAGTATTACAACGTCTTTAACGTCATAACAAATCATAGAAGCATCTTTACGTTTTTTAGATCTATATATATCTATTTCTTGAGCTAAAGGAGGCTTATCCTCAGAGCCAATAAGGCCTGGAGCAGATCCAAAAAAATTTCCTATATCCATATCTCTTTGATATTGGTTCATAGGAAAATTAATAAATCGATCATCTTTAATTCCAGACGCAGCTTTTGCCAGTGCTGTTTTTCCAACTCCTGTTGGCCCAGCAAAGATAAAGACTTTATTATCGACATAATCCCCCTTTTGAGTGGTCAACAATGACGCTAATGCTTCAGTTGCCAGATCTTGTCCAAAAACTTCTTCACGCAATTTATCAACAGTATCTTGAAAAAAACTACCTTTCTCTTTTATTTCTTTTTGGTGTTGTTTTTTAACTGTCTCATCAAAAAAAATTTTATAAATATTTGGATATACTTTTTGAAAATTAGAAAAAATCAATTTTTTTTCTTCACCGGTCATACCCTTTATTTTATCGAGAATATTTGTAAAATATAAAAGATCATATTCTGTCATATTTACTTCCACTTGTAGTGGTGCTAATCCTAAATGAGATAAAGCAACTAGATTATCTGAGCCATTCAAATATTTCATAATTTCATCTTGGCAATCACCACCATTTTTTTCAAACATGATACGTCTAAATTTTTGCCAATCAGACAATGGTTCCATCAAAGAAAAACGCTTTATATCTACCGCTTCATGAGCGGTAATTTCACTAGAAAATTTATCAACTTGGGCTCTTTGAAAAAGCTTTTTCATTTGTTCTAAAAACTCTTGGGCATCCACAGCTTTATCTAAAGATAAAACAGGCATAGAGTTTGATACTTTTAAATTCATTTTGAAACCGATACCGTTTCTTTCTATATCTGCTTTAGCTTTCGGAAAAACCTTCAATGTCGCTTCATAAATCTCCAATGGAGTGTTGTATATATTTTGACTTACTGGTTTCATCGTAACCTCTGTATGTGTTTTTTTTAATGTTGTATATGCAATGTTTGCGTTATCAATTAATTGTTGAATTAAATCTCCTAATAAAGGCGATAAATTACCTTTTTTGTCCTCTAATTTGGAAATGAGAAAAGTATACTTTTCGTCTACTTTATCTTGATCATTCGCTTCTTTATCAGAAATATTTAAAATTCTTAAAATATTTTCTCTAATTGTTGCATCAATTAAATTAAGACCAATTGCGTCTTCATTAGATTGATTAACTCCTCTCAAAGAACTTGTAACTTTATTAACCCAATCTATACCAATAGTCCCATGATAAATATCTGAGAACGTATCAAATAATGGTTTTAATAAAAATGTCATTACAATCTATACTTTTATATGCCCGATCAAACCACGAGCCTTATATATCTCATCTCTGGCACTATTTATTTTGTTTGACAAATCTGTCATAGGACCACTACCGTCACTACTATAATATTCCCCCAGCCTTATGTTAGCCGCATCATCAGGATGAATAATCCTAATATTCTTTCGATAAGCTTTATCTATCTCTGTTTGAGAAGGCTCAGGGCCTTTCTCTATATCAATACCTAAATATTTATATGGTATTGTTAAATCAATACAAACAGCCAACTGCAATTCATTATAGCTATCAGCAATATCACTACCCGCTAAAATTATATCTAAACTAACTGACGCAGCTGTTCCGGGACCGGGCCAGCATGCAAGAATACCTGAAGCAATTTCTCCAACAGCTTTTATATATTCTTTGTTAGAGTCTTCTTTCATTCCCTTTTTTATTCGATAAACGGCTAAAGTTACTCCTATTCCTACACTAACCCCTGGAACAACTTTTCCAAGACTCTTGCCAGCAAATTTTGCAACCTTTTTGCTGGCTTCTTTCGCAAGTATTTTACTCACTTCTTTTGCTAGTTCTTTAGTTAATAATTTACCCGCTTCTTTGCATGCTTTTTTTCCAACAACTTTAATGACAATTTTTGCACCAGCTCCAACCATTAAAACTGTATCTACATTCTTTATACCGCTAAGCAAACTTAGCTGTTCGCCTTGAGCTTCTACTGTTGCCTCTAAAATTCTATTTTTAAGATCTTTTAATTTTTGATCTCGATAAAATGCATCCATATTTTCAGTTGTTTTTTTATATTTACCAATATCTTTTTGAAGACCTCGATCTACCTCTAATTCTCCAATAGTATGTTCTCCCGCTGGACATGTATCTCCTTTTTTACTAACCCAAAATTTAGCTGATTTCATTTCAAGAACATGTCCTTGAGAACATCTCACAGGTTTTTTTAGTAAAGTTTCAGAAAAATATTTATCGTTAAATTCTCGACTAGCATCACTAGGAATTTCACGACTTTTTGCTAAACAAACAGCAAAGCCATTGATCGTCAAATACCTATTCGTCTCAAGCTTTGTCTTAATAAGTTCTATTGTTCTTGTTTTAAATGTAGCACAAAGATCAGAATTTTGAGACAATAGAGAATATATAGCTTTTGCTGCTTTTGTTATTGTCTCATCTTTTTGATCAATTAGAATATATTTCCTAATTGGTTTTCCAAAAAATTCATCATGGAAAGCAAGACGAAATACTCCTGAATCTTTTAATACTTTATATTGTGAACTTGGAACTACCATTATTGATATCCTTATTTTATGTTAAAAAAATTGCTTATATTTTTATATTAAGTTAAAAAAAAAGTAAAGATATTTTTTTATTTTGTAGCAACAAAGTTAAAATGTCCTGATTTTTCAAAGTTAAAATGTCCTAATATTAAAAGCTTTAAGGAGCTAAAATATGAAGGGATTATTTACAATGT
>SDBU01009814.1_pt1 | contig 10696 bp, 7 predicted proteins | sample 2277071 | NCBI WGS metagenome assembly SDBU01 (sample SAMN10397929, study PRJNA504765) | marine sediment metagenome | isolation source: marine sediment core GS08_GC12, 126 cmbsf | place: Arctic Ocean: Gakkel Ridge, Loki's castle | collected 2008
TGCCACGGCTACGGAGCTGCCACCCCGTGAACGGGGTTCCTCAGCCCGATTCATCGGGCGGAAGCTCCGTAGCACGGCGACTTCATCGCCGTGCGGCCCAGCAACCATTCTCAATACTTTTGACCAGCAACCTCTGCCATAACAGCGGATAACTTCATCAACTCTTCTCGCCAGCTATCCGCTTCCGTCACATAAAATGATGCGTCCTCTCGCACCAAACGCGGCCCCACATTCTCCGAAGTCATGCGCTCCAAGACGGGAATGATCGTACCTTCCGCGTGATGCTCCTTTTGACGCTCGACATATGCAATATAGTTAGGTAGTCGCTTGGCATCGAATGAGAAAGCGCCATATTCATCTTGCCACTTGAAAGGCACCTCGCTGATGCCCGACTTGTTGAATCTCGTTGAAGCAGCACCCTTAATTTGCCCAACAAACTTGGATACTGAAATGGCCGGAGGGATAGCCACGACCATGTGAACGTGATCCATGGTGCCACCGATGGTGTAGACAACACCTTTGAGCCCAACAGCCTTGCTGGTCAAGTAGCCGTAGATGTGCTTCTCGACCTGGGGGGTAAGTAGGGGTTGACGATTCTTGGTTGACCAAACCAGATGGTAGAATAGTTGCCAGTAAGGCATACCTCAAGCTCCTTTAGTTCCCTTATGCTACCGTTGACTGTGCCACGGTGATCCAAAGCCCGATGAATCGGGCGGAAGCTCCGTAGCACGGCGACTTTATCGCCGTGCGGCTACTCCCCAAACAACTCCGCGATGTCTTGCACTGCGCTCCGCCTCTCCCCTGCTCCCATCGCCCGGTAGAACTCCTCGTCGTACTTGCGGGTCTGTACCTGGATGGGCATGGGCACGGCGTGGCCCATGAGGAGAACTTGCTCGCGGGTGTTCAAGCTCGCCAGGGCGCCCCGCAGGGTGCTGCGGTCGGCCACGCCGGTCAGCACGGCATCAATGTCTCGCTCCTCGGTGAGCTTGCCAGAGACGCGGGTGCCGAGCTGGCTCATCACCTCAGGATCAATGCCGCTGGGCCGCTGGTCAATGACCATGAGGGTGACGTGGTATTTGCGCAACTCGCGGGCGATCTGGCCGAAGATGGTCTGCCTGGCCGCCGTGGGATTGAGGAACTTGTGGGCCTCCTCGATGGTAATCATCAGGGGGCGGGGCGCGTCGCTGGGCTTCTTGGTCTCCTCGTAACGCTCGACTTTCCTCTGGTAGAGGCGGCGGATGCGACGAGTGACGACGTTGGCCACCAGCATGTAGTCCAGGGCACTGCTGTAGCGCCCGAACTGGAGGATGATGTGCTTACCTTTATCCAGCGCGGCCACCATATCGTCAATGATATTGAAGTGGGCCTGTTCGGCTATGTATCCCCGCCGCTTGATGGCCCTGAGCTTGCGTTGCAGGGCGGTCGTGGCCTCCGAATGGGCGCCGCTGGACTGACAAAACGCCTGCACCCCGTCGGGCGACATCCCCAACAGTTCCCGCAGCCAATCCTCTTTGTAGACGTCGTTGAGAAGGCCCGCCGTGGCCGCCGTGGTGGGGCGGAGGTCCAGTTCGCTGGCCAGGAGCATCACGTCCTCGGCCTCTATCTGATTGAGGCCGATCTGGAGGGTCACGTCCACGTTTTGGCGAGCAGCGGCTTTCTCGTCCAGCGAGTACACCAGTACCTTGCTGCCGAAGATTTGACGCAGCCCCCTGACCCACACCCCATCTTCCGACTGCTTGTCAAAAGCGTACTCGCTGTGCATGTCGAAGATCAGGTTAACGGCCGCCCCCGACTTTATGATGCCCGACAGGATGATGCGGGCCAGGAAGCTCTTGCCCGTGCCCGTCTGGCCGAAGATGCCGTTGGATCGCTCCACCAGGCGGTCGAGCTTGAGGCAGATGGGGATGTCCATGGTCAGCGGTGTGCCCACGGCGAAATTCAGCCCGCCCTCCTCGCCGAAGACGGTGGCGAAGTCCAGGGCATCGGCCTGGCACAGCTCGGCGAAGTGCATGGGGATAGTGCGCACCGGCTGCGGCGGCGACAACTCATCGGAAAAAGCGAGCTCGTCGCCCTTCTCTAGCATGAGCCTGGGCTTGACCTCAACCGTAGCATAGGTGTTGATGCCTGACAGAGCCTGGGCGATAAAAGGCGAGGCATCGTGAGGCGGGTCGGCCAGCAGCGTAGCGTCGGTAACCCGCAGTTGCATGTCCGAGATCATGCTGAAGTAGCGGTTGTGCTCCCCTTCCACGATCACGAAATCGCCGATGCGCAAATCCTCGGTCGAACAGCCCGGATCCAGCCGCACCGTCAAACCCGCGTTAAACGCGCCGTCGGTCACTACGCCTAGTCGTTTGCGTTTCATTTTCACTCTCCTTCCACTACCTTCACCTCTTCCCCCGTCAGCCCGTACAACCGATACACGATCAGGTCAATCAGTCGGTCGGTGGCAGCGATGCGGGCCAATAGCGGTCGTAGTTTCTCCACCGATGCCTCCCACTCATCCCGGATCAGGTCCGATGCCTCGCGCCCTTTCACGTTCACCTTTGTGATCTTGCGGCGGTTGCGGTCCAGCACGCGCCGTATCTCCGTCCAGTCGTGCTGGTAGTAGGTTTTGAGGTTAGTCTTGAGAGACCACTCCTCAATGAGCAGGCCCGTGTAGCCCGCCAGCCAGTCCAGAAAGCCGCGCACCTCTTCGTTCTTGGCCTTGCGCATTTCGATCATCTGCTCTGCCAGGTGGGCCAGTAGGTCGTGGACGACATCGGCTTGCTCGGGCTCTTCTTCCATCAACAGCCGGGTGGCGACAAAAGCTCGCACGGACACGTCCTCTCCGTGTTCCAGATAGGCCTCATAGCGCTGCAATCCCTCTTCCACCAGCCGCGCCCTCTCCTCCTGCGGCGTGGTGAACTCGATGCGACGGATGGAAAGTCTCTTCCAGTCGTCGGGATAAGCGTCAATATGACCAGGCCGAAAAGTGTTGAGTTGATGTTGCAGAGTCTTGGAATTAAGCAAAGCGCAAAGATACAAAAGACTGTAGCTCTCAGAAGCGCGTTCGCACTCAGTTCTTTCTGCGCCTAGACTGTGAAAGTAACGCCGAACGTGAGAGTTGTCAACGTCACTAAGTGAACGATAGAGAGTGCAAACCATACACGTGTTATCACATATCACATCCCTATCATCGTATGCTACATTCCTAGTCTGTCGCCCAAGCAGTAACTTGGGCGAGCGGTATAGTTCTGGGAAAGTAGGACGAACAAGTCTAGTCGGACACCTATCGCTTCCCCATTCAACGTACTTGATCTCTTCCACTGAGTAGCGGCCCAGATGTTTTCCTTCAGTGTATTCCTTCCAGCATCTCGGAGTCGGGGTAGGACTTACTAGGTCCCGCTTCCGAAACTTTAGCGGATCGTCTCTATCACTGTTCAGCCGCAACCCATATGAGGTAAAGCACAGCATCCCAAGTGGAATAGTTGGAACTGAATAATCTGGTATTCTTTCAGCCGCGCTTGCAACATAAAGTTCATCCGCATTGTTGTTGACAAATTCAGACGACGAACTATTCACATCACCTGGTGTCGCAAAGATGATTCGTCTTGACCGTTTTAATGTTCCGGGGATCTTCCTTACAACAGGAATGATATTACGAATGCCAATACCCTCAAATATCTCCCAAACCGGATAGTGAGACACGCTGACAACGTGGAGTTCATCAAAGTAAATTCTTTTGATAGGCTCAGAGTAAGTGGCTGTATTGAAGGCATCTGGAATGATGAAGCTGAAGAAACCACCAGAGGCAAGAAGTTGTAAGGCTGCCTCCATGAATGCAACATAGAAATCCCACATGTGTTTTAGCGCTACGAAACGCGGCATGGCAGCGATCCGGCGCCGTTCAACCCGCATGTCCTCCCCCATTCGTGCCTTGACATATGGCGGATTCCCCACCACCGCATCGAAGCCCTTCTGATCCTTCAGCGAGTGGCCGAAGCGATCGAAGAAGACCTCGGGGAACTCCAGTTCCCAGTGGAAGAAGCGTTTCTCCCGCCACAGGGCGTGGGCGCGGTCCAGGTAGGGCTGCGCCTGGGCGTCAGGCAACATGCCTCTCCCTGTCTGTACCCACTGCACCAGGCCGGCGTAGTCCTCGGGCGCCATCTCGTTGCCAAAGTAAGCGCTGGCCCACAGGTCGGCGATCTGCCGCCAGCGCTTCAGATGGACTTCCAGCAGCTCTTGGAAGATACGCTCCTTCTCGTGGATGTCCTCCACGCTGTCGCTGGCCAGCTCCTGGATGGTGGCCAACCCGCCCACGGCCAGGCCCATGTCTCGGGTGAAGGCCGACTCGTCGAAGAGCGCCATCTGCTCCTCGGCGACCCGTTTGCGTTTCCTTTTGCTGGGCAGCCCCCCCAGGTCGGCCAGGCGCGCCCCGATGAGGCTGTTGCCACAGCGCAGGTGGTGGTCCAGGAAGGAGAGAGGCTTGCCCTTAGCCGCCGTGGCCAGCCACAACGACAGCTTGGCCAGCTCCACCGCCAAGGGGTTGACGTCTACGCCGTAGATGCAGCTCTCTACGGCACGCCGCCGCCAGTAGCTTATCTCCGTCTCCTCTTCCCCTTTCGTGACTTCCCCTTCACTGCCCTCAGCCCCGGCTCCCAGCCTCACGCCGAAATCCAGGATGCGCTGAGCCAGGTAGTCCGTGGCCTCCACCAGGAAGTGGCCGCTGCCCATGGCTGGGTCCAGCACTTTCAAGTCCAGCACCGCCTCGCCGAAGCCCTCCCGCACCCTGCCCAGCTCCCGCTCCAACAGCTTGCGGTTCTCGCCCCGCGCCGCCTTGAGCTTGGCCTCCAGGCCCGTCAGCCGATCCTGGATGACCCGCTGTTTCTCGTCCACCAGCGGCCCCAGCGTGTTCTCCACGATGTACTTGACGATGTAGCCGGGCGTGTAGTAAGAGCCCGTCGCCTTGCGCTCCCCCCGCTCGGTCACCGGGTAGACGGTGCTGGCGGGGAAGACGACCTCCTGCCCCTCCTCGGCGGGCACGACCCGCTCCCGCTTGCGATCTTTTATCACCGCCATGTCCCGGTCGGCGTAGCGGAGTTGGTACTCCAGCAATCCCTCGTAGATGGAGCCCAGGTGGCGGATCTCCAGGTCGCGGTAATCCACGAAGTCCAGACCCTGAGGTCCCTGAGCCCGCGCCAGCAGGTCGAGAGCCTGCACAATGTATGCATCGCCGATGGCCTGATCCTCCAGAAAGGGGTACTTGGTCGGGTCAAAAAGGCGGCCGTTGTAGGCCGGAACGCCCAGCTCTCCGCTGCCCTCGTTGATGATGTGGAATAGTGCCTTGAGGTTGTCCCAGATGGTAGCCCGGCGAGGGAGGTAGGTCATCCGGCGGCCCAACCTGTCGGCAATCGCCTCTTTGATGGCCTTCAGGCTGTAGAGCCCGGCATAGCTGCGATTCTCCAGGGGCAGCAGGCGGCGGCTCTCGGCGTAGAAGATAAACAGCAGGCGGTAGAGGAGAATCAGGGCATTGTCGTGGATCTCCTTGAGGTCGACTGGGGTGAGAGAGGTGCCTGGGTACCTGAGGAAGCCCTCGGCCAGTAGCCGCAGCGCCTCGTAGACCCGCTCCTTCAGGTCCTCGCTGACCCCCTGGGCGTACTCGCGGCTCTCCTGCAGCACCCGATCCAGGAATTCGGGGAAGGCAGCGCGGCGGAAGAAAAGGTAGAAGTACTTGAAGTCCTCGACCTGTCCCTGCCTGAGGAGGTTGATCAGGTCCACCTCGTAGTAGGAGTCCAGGCGGAAGCTGGACTCGCGGTGATAGAGACGCCACAGCCGCCCGTTGGTCAGCAGACCCCAGTCGCGGCCCGTGATTCGCAGGTAGTAGTCAATCTGGTAGCTGGGGTTGGCATTGGAAAAAGCATCGCCCGCGCCGCCGGTCAACCGCCTGTCGAGGGAGCGATCCCAGCGCTTGGCATCAGCCACAGCCAGAGCGGCCCCGAAGAAGTCCGCCGTGCCCAGGTGGGGGAGGGCGGCACGCCGGGTCGCCTCATCGGGGAAGAGAGCGTAGTCGGGCGTGCGAGTGCCCTCTGGCGAGGGGAGCGAGGCCCCGACGTGGTAGGTATGGTCCAGGAGGTCCAGGATGGGCCGAATCCACTCATCCTCCAGTGCCGACTCGCTCAAGGCAGGCCTCAGCAAGGCTCGCTTGTCAGCGTGGAGCTGGTGGAGAGCCTCCAGAGCCTGAGCTGCCTCCGCGTCGGCCTCGCGCCAGCTCGACTGCCGTGGCAGCAGCGTGTTCAGATAGTAGTCGGAGAAGAGGTAGTGATTGCGATGCTTCTCCAGGGGCAGAGTGAGTTGTTGTGGCGAATCAGACATCGTTCCTCCCAGGTGGTTGGTTCTCCTTACGAACGTTATGTAGCCTGTATCTCCCGTACAACCCAATCAAATATTGCAAGGAACTGCTTGAGAGCGGTCTCATCCTTCAGGGCAGAAAGGGGAATGCCTGGACGCCTGGTAATAGCATCGTCAGGAAGCGATACGCTTGCAATAGAATTGAGCCGACTCAGAAGTTCTCGTCGTTTCTCCTCGGAGTCGAACGGCAGCTTGTATTGGTACCAGTAAAAGTAAATCTCAACCGTGCCATACGTCCACACTGCAAAAAGGCTATGGCCCTTTTCCTTGTGATCAAGCACCGGAACAAATGATCCACTTCTACTGCCTCGTCCCCACCAAACTCGCGTAGTTCTGGAGTGTGCCCAATCCAGGATCTTCTTGGCGACACTCACTTCAACGACGCTATGCCTCGCTTCCAACTCTTGGAAAAAGGAAGGCTCATCCCACTGCTTCCCCGTTCGGCCAGCACTTGATTTGGCCCGCTGGGCCTCTGCGGTCTGGCCGATGACTCTCGGAACGAGGGTCTTGAGCCCTTCACCCACGTATTGCCTGATCTCGACCGCCAACACCTCCGCCGGATCCATCTGCTCGTTCAGGAACTCCACAATGCGCTTGAGCTCAGGAGGGATCTCATCGGCGACGAAGACCAACCTTATCCGCCCCGCTCGCAAATTGGTCTTGACCTGGCCCCAGAACACCTCGACCGCCGCATCGTCATCGAAATCAGCTTCAATCAGCTCTGCCACTAGCTGAGCCGGATCGCCGCCCTGGCTGTCGCAGGCAGCCTCAAACTTGGCACGGATGATCTCGACCGGCCAGTAGACAACGGCGTTGGCTGCATAGTCAAGCATCTGCCCCACCACCTCACGCCGGATACGAGTATCGCTGCTACGTTTGACCTCCACCAGGGTTGGAATCGCGTCCTGGTCGAGGAAGAGGTGGTCCAGCGACCATCGGCCAGTGCCGTCTTCTTCCCCAGGCACACCGACTTCCCGGGACACCAGAAGCCAGCGGCGGGGTGCCGCCTCGTCTATCTGCTCACCAGCCAACAGGTCGGGATAGTTCTCCAGCAGCGTCTGCAATAGGTCTTCGCTGGCATAGGGCTGTTCGCTCAAGGACTGCAACGTCCCGTTCTCCTCAAGAAGGTAGATTCTCCCGCTCATCATTTCGCTTTCTCTCCCCTTTTGCCGCAACGGATATGCAGCGGATAATCGGATGCGCGTCTACTTATCCGCTTATCCGCTGTCCATCCGCTGCCGTTGCCTCAATCGCATACAACACCGTCATCCCCTTTTGCCGCAACGGATACGTAGCGGATAAACAGATGGACGCTTCCTCATCCGCTTATCCGCTGTCCATCCGTTGCCGCTGGCTCAATCGCATACAACACCGTCATCAACCGCTCGTAGTCGTATTTGAGGAGGGCGGCGATTTCCCGCGCGGCCCGCTCCAGCCACTCCCGGTCCTGGCCCCGCTGGCGATATGCCTGGCGGACGTGAGCAGCCAGGAACTGCTCGGACGGCACTTCGCCAGAAGCCGAAAGGAGCAGGCGCAGGTAGTAGAGCCGCTCGCTGAAGGCCCGCACTTCCTCCTCCGTACATTGATACACCGAGTAGTGGAGGGGCGGAGGTTGGGCAGGCAGATGTTGGCGAATGGCTCCGTCCTCCACGCAGCCCACCAGGAGGACGCTGAACTCGGTGCGCAGGGTGTGCCTCAGCTCCGGGTGCTCGTCGTAGATGGCCTCGTCGTAGACCTCCTCGGTGCTGCGCCGTACCGCGCGGCGGCCGGGGTCCAAACCAGCCGTCGTGCCGTGGCTGACCACGCCGTAAACACAGCCCCCATCGCCCACCTCGACCTTCACCAGGCTGCCCAGCGCCGGTGGCCGGTTAAGCTCCAGGCTCTCGGCCACAAACCCCGTGGTACCCGTTTCAATGATCTCACCAATTCTCATCGCACCACCCTAACCCGGACAAACCGGAACTAAACAAGGTTCAAATCTGATAGAAACCACCAAGACACCAAGACACTAAGACACTAAGTTTTTCAGTTTTTTCTTCGTGCCTTTGTGTCTTTGTGGTTAATCTCTTGCCACTTGTGCAATAACCTGACTGGCAAGATTCTGTTGGGATTCATACACCCCGCCTCCGCTTGCTGCGGTCTTTGGCCGAGCGGGTGTAGACAAAGCCCCGCCCCGCCAGGGCCCTCTCCACCAGCTCCTCCACCAACTGCCTCTCCGCCGTGGTGATGACGGCCCGCTCATGGGCCTCTTGCAAGGCGGGGGGGTAGGGCGGATAGTCCGGGCTGCGCTGACACTGGTCGTAGACCAGGGCGTGCACCAGATGCAGCATCCTCTCATCCCGCATCACCCACTGGGGGGCCTCGATGCGAACCACCTCGCCGCCCACGTTCAGGTAGAAGAACTGGATGTGGTGGCTTTCATATTCATCCAGGATGGCCGAGGTGCTCTCGAAGACGTCGGAGCGCCGGCCTTCCTGAAGAAACCCCTCGAACAACTGCCGATCCAGGGCCGTGCTAAGGAAATTGCAGAGCGCGCGCTGTTCCCCGGCCAGGGAGCAATGCTCGCAGTCCGATGGATCGTCTTGGCAGAGCGAGACCCGCAGGGCGTTGGCTACGTCGTGGCTGCCGGTGTAGCTAATGTAGCCAACCACAGGCACGCTGGCCGCCCGGAACCTATTCAGACACTCACAAAATTGATCCAGGAATTCATCCTTGACATCCTGCCCCTCGTTCTGCAACTGCCAGAGGATCAGGGAGCCGTCGCTCAACACTACCATCGGGTCGGGCGTCGCCTGGATGGCTTTCAGCGCGGCCTGCAATTCAGCGATTTGCATCTTCACGCCCAGGCGCGCCCCCTCAATGGGAATGTTCTTTTGCCCAGGCGATAGGTAGAGGTCGCCGTCCTCAAAATAGAGCTGCCCCTCCGAATCCAAATCGGCGTCGGGATGGCGGCCGTAAGTGAGGACGGCGTGGCCAGTGTTGATCACGTAGTAGCGCAGCGAGCTGTGGCGGTCGGGCGGAATCGAGGAGCCGTCGGAGGCGATGACGCTGAAGTCGGTGGGAGGCAACGGGGGCGAGAAGGTCTGGCTGAGGGTGTGGATGGGGGTAGCCACCAGCCAGGGGTATTTTCCGTGACGGGCGTGCACTTTGGCCCGCAGCTCCTCGGCGTCCACGTCGCGCAGGAGCTTCCGCGCCTGCCGCAGCAGATCGCGGCGCTCCTCGGCCACGAACGAGGCGATCATCCTATCCACTTGCTGGCTGATGGGGCCTAACTCTAAGGGCAACCCAATCCCCCTATTGACTCGTTACTCGTACCTGGTTCCTCGTTCCTCATTACCCCGCTACTCCCAGCCAATTATACCTCATAGTGCCCTCCTTGACAAGAACGGACTTGCAACATCAGCCAGATTGTAGTAGAATAGGCTGTAGGGATGAAGTTCAAAGCTCAAAGGAGGACAAAGGCTGGTGGAAGCGCTGAAGGAGAGGATCAAGCGGGAGGGGCGAAATTTAGGGCGAGGCATCCTCAAGGTTGACAGTTTCATCAACCATCAGGTTGACCCGGAACTGATGGTGGTGGTCGGACGGGAGTTGGCCGGGCGATTTGACGGCGCTGGGGCGACCAAGGTGCTGACGGCGGAGATCTCAGGCATAGCCCCTGCTTTGACCACGGCCCTGGTCTTGGGCATTCCGGTGGTCTACGCCCGCAAGACCAAGCCCATCACCATGCCCGAGCGGGTCTATCGCCAGACCGCTCCTTCCCACACCAAAGGTCGCCACGTAGAGTTGATGGCCTCGCCCGAGTTTTTGCGTCCCCTGGACAGGATCCTCATCGTGGACGACTTCCTGGCCACCGGCCAGACCATTTCCGCCCTGGTCAGGCTGGTGGAGGAGGCCGGGGCGGAGCTGGTGGGCATCGGGACCCTCATCGAGAAGAGATTTGAAGAAGGGCGGGCCCTGTTGGAGGGATTGGGCGTCCCCATCGAATCCCTGGTAGTCATCGCCGACATGTCCGATGGCCGCATCGTCTTCGCGGAGTGACTACAACGGATTGGGGAAAGGAACGGATTTTCAGCATATGACATCGAATTTCGAGGATTTACCGAATTTAGCGGCGTGAATTCGGTGAATCCCTGCAATTCGTTGTCATATCCGCCAAACAGCCATCTAGCAACACTTAACCGGGAGACCACCTTTGGGCAAGAAAGAAGGTGTCGAGCTATGGAGAAGAACGGTAGGGAACCCCAATGACCACTGAAGGGGAACAGCGGATTTTTAGAGGACAACAGGGAGGTGCAAGATGAATACGATC
>SDBU01009815.1_pt1 | contig 10696 bp, 11 predicted proteins | sample 2277071 | NCBI WGS metagenome assembly SDBU01 (sample SAMN10397929, study PRJNA504765) | marine sediment metagenome | isolation source: marine sediment core GS08_GC12, 126 cmbsf | place: Arctic Ocean: Gakkel Ridge, Loki's castle | collected 2008
GCAGTACTGTCATTCCCGTGAAAACGGGAATCCAGTTTTTAAATTAATAAAAAAACACTAAACAATTAGTTTTTCAGACTTTTTGCCGTTGCATCATAATATAAGACTGTTATAATTTTAACATAGTTATATAAAGTCCATTGAAAGGAGAGATATTTATGTTAGAAAACATTTTTTACTCTATTTTACTTGCTTTTCATAACATTGCATTGGTTGGTTGTGCCGCTGCTCCTTTTTATAATCGAAGACTGGTTTTAGAAAGGGGGCAATACGGGCAAAAATTTTATTTTGAACTTGATAAAGTAGTTGAAGATACACTGCAAAAAAATGCCCCTTACTGCATGATATTTATTGCAGTACTTTTTCTGACAGGTATTGGAATTCCTTTAAATCATTATGCATTCCACGGTGCTTTCAAACAGCTCCATACCGTCGGATTGATAGCGGTTATATTGAAACTCGCGTGCGTTTTCGGAATGGTGGTTATTATGGGAATAATCTTTCTTAAAATTAATCCAAGACTTAAGGAAATCTTCTCAACTTTCAAGTTAGGTGAACAGCCGGATGTTAACGTTGAAAAGGAATTTTTTACTTTACGAGCCAGGCGAAAAGCTTTGTGTGATACGTGTCTTAATTTTGCCATTGGTGTACTAATATTTAGTGCCTTTATTAGCTTTGGTATTTAGGAAAGGATAAATTTATGATTACAATTATCTTAAATGAACCTCCCTATGGAACAGAGAAATCATATAATGGATTGAGATTAGCAATATCGTTACAAAAGAGAGGAGAAAAGGTTAATCTGTTTTTGATGGCGGATTCTGCATTTTGTGCCTTGAATAATCAGGAAACACCGAATGGTTATTATAACATCGGGAGAATGATTCGGCAATTTTTGAATAAGGGAGGTCAAATTTCTGCATGTGGTTCATGTATGAATGCAAGAGGATTAATAACAAATAATTTTATAGAAGACGTAAAGGAAGGAAATATGGAACAGCTCACCGATTGGGTATTACAAAGCGGAAAAGTAATTAATTACTGATAAATCAATAATATAATATTTTAATAGCTTTCCAAGTAAAAAACATAATTGCCTAAATATTATAAACAATGTGTCCTAATGTCAATTATAAAAATGGAGGTTTTATATGAATTTAGAAAGGTGGTTACGGACAATAGCGGGCTTATTTATATTAATAAGCCTCATACTGGCTATTTATTTGAGTAAATGGTGGTTAATCTTTACTGCATTTGTCGGTTTCAATCTTTTTCAGTCCGGATTTACAAATTGGTGTCCTATGATGAGCATTTTACGATGGATGGGAGTTAGAGAATAGAAACAAGCCTTACATAGATTTTCAATATTGGAAGAAATTTTTATGTATGAGGTACAATTTTAGAAATATTTTTTATACTAAAATAATACTAAAGTAATAATATATAAAAAAGAGGAGTTTTATGCTAAAGAAATTGATCGCATTGTCTTTGGATTATCCCAAAACGGTTATTATGATTACATTGGTTATTACACTTTTATTTATGATTCAATTTCCGAAAATAACTATCGATACCGACCCGGAAAATATGCTGGAAGAGACTCAGTCAGACCGGATATTTTATGACAGGATGAAAAAAGACTTTGGGATCAATGATATGATAGTTCTGGGAATTACGAATGACCCTAATATTTATACACTCTCCTTTCTTGATAAATTAGACCGAATCATCAATCAAATTCTCAGGATTAAAGGAGTAATTATTGAAGATGTCATCAGCTTTTCCACATCAAATAATGTTACGTTTGAAAATGGATTTCTTAAGGTAAATAAGATTATGAAGAATGTACCGAATTCCAAGGCTGAGGCTGATATTATACGAAAGAACATCGACGACAATCCATTGTTTCTGGAAAAAATTGTTTCAAAGAATGGAAAAAGTGTCGCAATTTATATTCCAATAGAAAAAAAGAGTATGAGTTATCGAATTTCTAAAGAAATTGAGAAAATTGTTCAAGCTGAATTAGACGAGGATCAGAAGTATTATATTGCAGGCCTTCCTGTTGCAGAAGATACATTCGGTTACGAGATGTTCAGGGAGATGGGAATTACTGCTCCAATAATAGGTTTTGTAATATTTGTTCTAATGTTTTTTCTTTTTCGTAAAGTAATCCTTATTATTCCATCTATGGTTGTAATGATGTTCAGTGTAATTTGGGCAATGGGGTTACTAATAGGACTGGGATTTACTGTTCATATTATGAGTTCAATGATTCCTGTTTTTCTCATGCCTATCGCAGTGTTGGATTCTGTCCATATTTTAAGCGAATTTTATGACAGGTATCCTCAATTTAGAAACAAAAGAGGGACTCTTATTGCGGTAACGGATGAACTTTTTACTCCCATGTTTTATACCTCGATAACCTCGTCTGTTGGTTTTTCCTCACTGGCATTAGCAGCTATACCCCCGGTTCGTATCTTTGGTTTGTTCGTTGCTTTCGGTATTATGTCAGCATGGATTCTTACAATCATATTCATTCCTGCCTGGATAATGCTTTTAAATGAAGAAAAACTTTCAAAACGACTATGTGAAAAATCCGATAAAGTTTCTTTATTTGCAAAGAAATTGCAATCTTTAGGAGTCTTTGCATTTGAGAAAAGCGGAAGAATTATCATAGTTGGAGTTCTGCTTCTTTTGATAGGGATTTTTGGTTTAACACAGATACAGGTTAATGATAATCCTGTCAAATGGTTTAAAAAAGATCATCCGATAAGGATTGCAGATGATGTTATGAATACTCAATTCGGGGGAACTTATATGGCTTACATAGTGGCAGAAGGGAATCAAGAAGATATTATAAAACAACCGGAGGTAATTAGCTATTTTGATAACCTCCAAAAATACCTCGAAAATGATAAACTGGTTGGAAAAACGACGTCTGTTGCGGATATCGTGAAAAGAATTAATTATACACTTCATGGCGGGGATACAAAGTATAGCGTTGTCCCCAAGACTGCCGAAGAAATCGCACAGTATCTTTTTCTATTTCTTTCATCAGGAGACCCAAATGACTTGGATAACTTTGTTGACTACGACTATAAAAATGCCAATATCTGGATTCAAATGAAAAGTGGTGATAATAAAGATATGGAAAATGTAGAAAATCTTTCTAAAGATTATATCAATAATAATCCTCCACCTCCGGGAATTAATTTCTCCTGGTCTGGTTTAACTTATATTAATAAAGTATGGCAGGACTTGATGGTAAAAGGTATGCTTAAAGCAATAATGGGTGGATTTGCTGTTGTATTTGTTTTAATGGTGATTCTGTTTCGCTCATTCTGGCTCGGATTAATATCTATGCTCCCATTATCATTTGCTATTATTCTTTCTTATGGAATTATAGGATTTATAGGAAAAGATTATGATATGCCTATTGCGGTATGTTCTTCCTTGAGTCTGGGACTGGCAGTAGATTTCGCTATCCATTTTATCCAAAGATTTAAGCAAAAATTTCAAAAAGAGCAGGATTTGAGGAATTCAAACATGTATGTATTTGGCTTGCCGGCACGAGCTATTTCACGAAATGCGCTGGTGATAATCATCGGGTTTTTACCACTTATGTTATCAGGTTTAACACCGTATGTGACCGTAGGAACGTTTTTTGCCTCTTTGATGATTTTCAGTACAATATCTACATTGATTTTTATGCCGGCTGTTCTAAGCTTTTTCGGAAAGTATATATTTAAAACTGAGGAGGTAAAAAATGTTATATAAATTTAATACAACCTATTTAATATTCTTCTTTATTTGCTCCTTTCTCTTTTTTCCTCATCTTCTCTTTGCTCAGGGAGACAATACTGCTGAATCAATAATGAAAAAATATCAAAAGGCTTTCTATTATGCCGGAAAAGATATGAAAGCAAAGGTTTTAATGACATTGATTAATAAACAAGGTAAAGTGAGAACTCGCGAACTGGTTATGCTCAGAAAGAATATGGGAAAAAATGGAGAGCAAAAATATTTTATGTATTTTAACAGCCCTGCAGATGTGCGCCGAACAACCTTTATGGTATGGAAATATCCTGAAAGAGATGATGATCGGTGGCTTTTCATTCCGGCAATTAATCTTGTGAATCGCATCGCTGCAAATGATAAACGCTCAAGTTTTGTTGGGTCAGATTTTACTTATGAGGATATATCCGGCAGAGACCTCCAGTCTGATGCTCATACGATTATCGGTGACGAAACAATCAATGAGAGGGACTGTTATAAGATCGAGAGTACTCCCTTAGATGAAGCAGGCTTTTCTAAGAAAATATTATGGATTGATAAAGAGAATTTTTTGCAGATAAGAGAAGAATATTATAACATTCAGGAGGAATTATATAAAATTTTTACTGCTGAAAAAATTGAAGAAGTAAACGGTATATGGACAATCAATAAAAGAACTATGGAAAATGTAAAAAACAGCCATAAGACTATTGTAGAGTTGAGTGAGGTAAATTATGATGTCGGGCTTCCCGATAATCTTTTTACCGAGCGGTTCTTGAGAAATCCCCCAAAGAGATGGATACAGTGAAATATTTCATAAGTCTTTTTCTTATCATTTATCCGGTAAGCTATTCATACGGTCAAAATCTTTCATTTCACGGTTTTGTTCAGGGAAACTACAACACCAGAATTACCGGGCTAAAATTGCATAATTCAGAAAGTGGTGATTATATTCTCGGGGAGGAAAGGATTCAGTTTACCCTATCTGGATATTCAGAGTCAGGGAATACCGATTTCTTTGTAAAATCAGATTTTTTTCATGATGCTGTTATTGATAATGTTCATATAGATATCAGAGAAGCATATATTGACTACATTGCAAACTCTTTTGATTTGAGAATAGGAAGGCAGATTGTTACGTGGGGAGTCGGGGATCTTCTTTTCATCAATGACATATTCCCGAAAGACTGGAATGCCTTCTTTTCCGGAAGACCTCTGGAATATATGAAAATCGGTTCAGACGCATTTAAATTGAATCTTTATTCGAGTATTGTTTCAGCTGAACTTATTGCCATGCCTTTTTTCAGAGAGGATGAGTTACCCTCTGCACAAAGATTTTTTCTCTATGATCCGTTTCCTCAGATTGAAACAAGAAATATTGTGAGACCCGAAAAAGATATAAACAAAACCGAAATTGCTCTTAGAATATATAGACAGATAGAAAATTTCGATCTTTCAGTATATACATATAAGGGATTTTTCCGGTCTCCCGGTACGCATATGGATTCTTTTGACGGAACACCTTTTTTAAATTATTTTTACCCCGGATTAGCTGTATATGGCTTTTCTGTTACACGCGGACTGCTTCAGGGAGTCCTTAGTTCTGAAGCCGGATATTATGATAGCCTTGATGACAACTATGGAACCGATCCCGGAACACCCAACTCATTGACAAAATTCTTGGTGAGCTATCAGCGGCAATTATGGAGCGAGTTTAACTTCACCGTTCAGTTTTACGGAGAATTTATGCACAATTACGATAGCCATAAAATCAATTTGCCTGCGGGATTTCCACTTCAGGATGAAATCAGACAAATTGTTACCCTCAGGTTTACAAAGTTTTTAAAGTATCAGACCCTGAAATTATCTCTCTTCTCGTTTTACAGCCCCACCGATGATGATTTTATGATTATTCCTGAAATTAACTATAAAATTAGTGATAATTTGTGGACAGCTATAGGAAGCAATTTATTTGGGGGAAAGAAGGATTATACTTTTTTCGGGCAATTTAATAAAAATGATAATATTTATGCAGTTATAAGATTTGAATTTTAGCACATATAGATTTATTAAAAGAGGTAATTTTATATGATATATCTCGATTACAATGCAACCACTCCAGTTGATAAAAGAGTTGCTGAAGAGATGCAGCCATATATAGATGAACATTATGGTAATCCGTCAAGCAGTCATAAGCTTGGAATCATTACCAAAAGTGCAATTGATATTGCAAGGAATAGAGTAGCAGAATTAATTAAATGCAAACCCGGTGAAATTATCTTTACAAGTGGGGGAAGTGAATCAAATAACATGGTTTTAAAAGGAGTTGCTTTTTCGTTAAAAGAAAAAGGAAACCATATTATTACTTCCCAGATTGAGCATCCTGCAATCATAAATCCATGCAAATATTTGGAAAGGCTCGGATATAATGTTACTTATATACCTGTAGATAGATTTGGTTTGATAAATCCTAAAGATGTAGAGAATTTAATCACTGATGAGACAATCTTAATTACTATTATGCATTCAAATAATGAAGTAGGCACCATTCAACCGATAGAAGAGATTGGAAAGATTGCCCGGGAACGTCAAATCCTTTTTCATACAGATGCGGCGCAGTCTGTTGGAAAAATTTCAATAGATGTGAAAAAACTAAGTGTGGATTTTTTATCCGTTGCAGGACACAAACTTTACGCTCCCAAAGGTGTTGGTGCTTTATTTATAAAAGAAGGGATATCTATCGAGCCTCTGATTCACGGTGCCGGTCAAGAATTCGGAAAAAGAGCAGGAACCGAAAATGTCATATATAATGTTGCTCTGGGGAAAGCATGTGAAATTGCAAAAGATTACACTGAATTATCAGCCGTTGAAAAAATGGTTAAACTCAGAGATTATTTTTACAATAAATTAAAGGATGACTTCAAAGATAAATTATATTTAAATGGTCATATCCGGAAAAGACTTCCAAATACGTTAAACGTTTCATTTGAAGGCAGTATTGGGAATGAAATTCTCACTAAGATTCCGGAAATAGCAGCATCAACCGGCTCAGCCTGCCACGAAGGAATGAATATAATTTCACCTGTTTTAAAAGCTATGATTACTCCTGAAAAAATTGCACTGGGAGCTGTCAGATTCAGTATTGGAAGATTTACCTCCAAAGAAGACATTGATTATTGTGTCAGCTTGTTTAAAGAACGAATAAAGGTTTGATAAAGAATTTTAAATATCCGATTTGTTCACGAATTCTGTTTTTGTAATTCTATCGCTTTAGATTCAGAGTGCGTGAGAAATTTATTTCTCACTGTTTTGGATAATAATTTCTTTTAATTTAGGTAAAATGAAAATATTTTCAATATCTAATTTTGAAAGTTCATTTGCGATTATACTGATTTTTTTTATAATTGTAAGCTTTTTATTCACAATAATAAATTTTCCGTCATCGATTCTGCAAAAGCCTCCGACAAAATCCCCCTTGTCATACCTGACAGTCACACCGAGTTTTGAACCTATGTTTTCTAATTCTTGTAAGATAACCTCATTAGTCATCTATTTTGCCCGTTCAATATATTTATTTTCTTTAGTGTCGATTTTAATTTTTTCCCCAGTTTTTATAAAGGCAGGCACCTGAACTGTGAGTCCTGTTTCGGTTACAGCCGGTTTGAGAGAACCTGCCGCAGTTGCACCTTTCATCTGCGGTTCTGTCTCAGTAATGACCATATCAACGGTTTTGGGAAGCTCGATACCGATTGGTTTATTTTCATGAAATTCAACTTCGCAATGTATGTTCGGTAAAAGGCAGTTAACAGAGTCTCCAATAAAATTTTTTGGGATGGGTATTTGTTCATAAGTCTCCGTATCCATAAAGTAATAAAAGTCTCCGTCGTTATAAATATATTCCATCGATTTCTGCTCAAGCTTTACAATCTCGGCATTTTCATTGGAACGGAAACGGTAGTCCACGTTTGTTCCCTTATTAAGATTAATCATTTTCGACTGAACCATACCATGTCCTTTACCGGGTGTTACGTGCATAAGTTTTACAATCCTGCACAATTCACCTTTATGCATAATAGTATTTCCTACTTTTAGTTGTATTGCCTGTACCATAAATCCTCCCTCTTATATTTACGATTTTATATTTACGATTTACGAATAATTAATAAAATCGTAAATTACTATTGGCTTTTGCCTGATGGTTTTTAAATATCAAGATAATAAAACATTAAAAAAAAGTCAAATAGAATTACTGAAGTTTATATGAGTGCTTAAATATGAACTGATTTGTAAATTAATATTGGTTTTATTAATATTTTTTATATATATTTAAACATATATCAACTTTCTTTTCATAATAATAAAGAGAAATATTATGGATTATTTAGTAGGAATCGATATAGGAACGAGTGGGATAAAGTCTATAATAATTGATACTAACGGTAAAGTTTTAGGAAGCAAAACCGTTGAACTTGATATTATTATCCCTAAGCCTTTGTGGGCTGAACAAAATCCTGAAGAATGGTGGAAAGGAACAGTTGAAAGTCTAAAAGGAGTAATCACTAAAACCAGTGTTAATCCCGGCGATATAAAAGGTATCGGACTTTCCGGACAGATGCATACTATGGTTCTTATCGATAAAGACAAAAAAGTTCTTCGCCCTGCAATCTTGTGGTGCGATAACAGGACAACTCATCAAAGAGAGTGGATTACTAATAAAGTAGGTCTTGAGAATTTAAAAAGAATGGTCTCAAATCCTCCTCTCGAAGGTTTTACTGCACCGAAAATTATATGGGTAAGAGATAACGAACCGCATATTTATGAAAAGATTGACAAAATCCTGATAGCAAAAGATTATATCCGTTATCTCCTTACCGGTGAGATTGCGGCAGAAGTTTCGGATGCTGCCGGTACTGCTATATTTGATGTAAATAACAGAGAATGGTCGGAAGAATTATTGAGGCTTATAGATGTTCCGAAAGAATTTTTACCTCCGTGTTATGAATCGATAGATATTGCTGGAAAAATAAATAAAGAAACCGCTGAATTGACCGGCTTAAAAGAAGGAACTCCCGTAGTATGCGGTGGAGCGGATAATCCTTGTGCGGCTGTAGGAAACGGTATTGTCAGGGAGGGGAGAGTTCAATCGAGCATCGGAACATCGGGAACTGTTGTCGCTCATACTGACTCTGTTAAGGTTGACCCAAAAATGAGACTGCATACCTTCTGTCATACGGTGCCCGGAAGCTGGTATCTTATGGGTGTTGTTCTTCAGGCCGGCGGTGCTTTCAGATGGTACAGGGATACGGTCGGTATCGAGGAATCGAAAATTGCAAAAACAAAGGGAATGGACCCTTATGATTATATGTGTCAAAAGGCAGAAAAAATTCCTATCGGTTCAGATGGATTGACCTTTCTGCCATATCTTTCCGGTGAAAGAACACCGCATCAGGACGGCAGGGCAAGGGGTGCGTGGATTGGTATTACATTATCTCACAAAAAGGAGCACTTAATCAGGTCGGTCATTGAAGGCATTACATTTGCCATGCGTGATTCTATTGAACTGATGAGAGAATTGGGGATAGAGGTTTCTCAGGTAAGAGCGACGGGTGGCGGGGCAAAAAACAGTTTCTGGAGAAAAATGCAGGCTGATGTGTTTAATACAGAGGTCATTAGATTATCTTCGGAAGAAGGACCAAGTTTTGGTGCTGCGCTTCTGGCAGGAACCGGAGTCGGAATATTTTCTGATGTTGCAGAAGCTGCAGATGAAATAATTAAACCTGTTGAAACCTGCGAGCCTGACCCGGAAAATTCAAAAATTTACAACGAGTATTATCAAATTTATAGAGAATTATATCCTGCCTTGAAAGAAAGTTATTCCAAAATTCCGTAGAGACGCTGCATGCAGCGTCTCTACATATCTACATAAATCAGGAGGGAAATGTAATTATGACTAAAATAACATCAAGGAGAGAATTTTTCAGGACTGCAGGTACCGGGTTTGCCGCAGGTATATTGTCAAGCAATGTGTCATGCTGTCCTGCAGAAGAGCAAGTTACCGTTAAAGACGGATACAAGCGTCTTAATCTGGGTATGGCATCCTACACACTGCGGAAATTCAGTATGGAAGATGCACTGGAAATGACCAAACGGGTCGGTTTAAAACGAATTGCATTCAAGAACATGCATTTGCCTTATGATACTCCGGACGAAGAAATAAAAGCAGTTGCGGCAAAGATAAAAGATGCGGGTTTGGATTTATACGGCTGCGGTGTTGTATATATGGCAAATGAAGATGAAGTCCACCGGGCTTTTGATTATGCAAAAGCAGCGGGAATGAAAGTCATTATAGGTGTGCCCGAACATAACTTGCTTGAATTAGTAAACAAAAAGGTGCAGGAATATGACATAAAACTTGCTATTCACAATCACGGTCCGGGCGATGAACGTTATCCCAGTCCGGAAAGCGCCTATGAAAAAGTAAAAGATTTGGACCACCGTATGGGATTATGCATCGATATAGGTCATTCAATGCGTATTGGTATTGACCCTTCGGTAGAAGCCGAAAGGTTTGCAGACAGGTTACACGATATACACATAAAAGACGTATCTGCGGCATCGAAAGAAGGAAGTGCCATAGAAGCCGGCAGAGGAGTTATCGACCTTCCGAAATTCTTACGGACTCTGTTAAAAATTAACTATACCGGCGGAGTATCGCTCGAATACGAAAAAGATGCTGATGATCCCCTGCCCGGAGTCGCAGAATCAATCGGATATTTTAATGGAATTTTGTCCGTTATTTAAAATAATCTCAAAATATTTTTGAATCTATAACCCGAAAATTGCGATAGAAAAAAATAAAAAAAATAAAGCTTATGATACAAAAAATTGTCAAAGTTTTTCATATTTTCACAGTTACGGATTT
>SDBU01009816.1_pt1 | contig 10696 bp, 18 predicted proteins | sample 2277071 | NCBI WGS metagenome assembly SDBU01 (sample SAMN10397929, study PRJNA504765) | marine sediment metagenome | isolation source: marine sediment core GS08_GC12, 126 cmbsf | place: Arctic Ocean: Gakkel Ridge, Loki's castle | collected 2008
TGGTTAGAAAGCGAGGGCTTCGAGTGTTGGGTTGCTTCCGAAGATGAGAACGAAGCGATAAATTACGAGAAACCGAAAAGGGCAAAGAAAATAAAAAAGAAGGTGGCGGCATAATGGATATAGAAACAGAAGATTTCTTGCCGATAGAGTTGGAAGATGGCACCTGGCAAACAGGGAAGGAAAGGGAGAAGTTTGCAGACATAGCGACAAAAACAGAAATTGAACTGCCCGGGTCCGGCATATTGATAAGCAAATTTACAAAAGTTCTTGTCGATAAGTTCGCGCCGGAAGAAAGAGTATTTTATAGACAAAGCACCGACGAAGTTGTGGGGGTTCGATTGATTGAGACAGTTGATAAAGATGGAAAGAAGGTTAATTATTCAGGATTTTTTAAATTAAGACCGGAGAAATTAGTAACCTTAATTGAGGAATATTTCACACCTCACGGAATTAATAAAGATATAAGAGGAGTAGACCACAAAGTCGAAAGGTCACTAACAAAGGCGGGGGCAGAGATTGTTTTGGCTTGTGATATTATGCACGGGCTCCCAAACATAAACAGAATATTCACCGTACCACTTCCAATCACACACGGCAAAATTTTATCATTTCCAAAATCCGGATATGATGAACGTTTCCAATCGTGGCTTTCTCCTAACGCCCCAACCATAAACGAAAATATGGATATGAAAAGTGCGAAGGAAGTTGTTGAAATAATATTAAAAGAATTTCCATTTGAGAAACCACAAGATAAAATAAACGCAATCTCCGGAATGATGACCCCCTTCATTAAGGGATTACTAAAAGGCGGATTTAATACACGTTGCCCGAATTTCGGATATATGGCGAATATGCAAAGAGTGGGGAAGGATTATTTGGCGGGAATGACGGGGATTATTTACGAAGGCTTTGCAGTATCTCACCCGGCTATCAGTAGCGGGGATAATCAAAGGGGAGCTTCTGACGAATTGCGTAAAAAGATTATGGCAACTCTGATAAGTGGAAGGAAGAGATTGCATTTTGCAAATTGCAAGGGGCATATTCAAAACACCTCACTCGAAGAAGGAATAACAAATACACGTTTCGGAGATAGAATTTTAGGAAAGAGTGAGAATAAAGAATTTGACAACGAAATAGATTTTTCTTTTAGCGCAAACACCGGGACAACATTATCCTCTGACCTCACGAAAAGAACAATATTCATTAATCAGTTTTTAGATCTAGAAAATCCCAACGAAAGAATATTTGATAATCCCCTATTGGATATTTGGGTCAAAGATAATCGTGATTTAATTTTAAGTGCGTTCTATTGTATAATTAATGATTGGGTAAAAAATGGTTGTATTAGCGGCACGAAACAGTTTGCGTCTTTCCCGGAATGGGCAAGAGTTATGGGCGGGATATTGGAAAACGCCGGATATGGAAACCCTTGCTTGTCTAACGAGCCGGGAGGAATCGCTGTGGATAGCGAAATGAGTGAGATGAGAGAGCTATTTGAGGTATGTTTCAAAGATAGTCCAAACATCGATTTAAGTAAGAGTGAAATAAAAAGAATAGTCTCAAAGAATGGAATAATGGCATATATGGATTGGGAGAATAAAAGAGATTTAATGAAATTCGGTAAGAAAATCATATCTTATAGGGGGCGTATTTTGAGTAATATTAAGATGATTATTCCTAATCTAGAGACATCGAGCGGGAAACCAACCAAAACAGAAAGGTATGTCTACCGGTTTGGAAAGATGTGATTTAGTGATTTAGTGGCGTTTTTTTGCTAAATTAGGGCATTATTTTAGAGCAATAATTCGAATTGAAAGGGTATAGTTAGCCGGTTTGGAAAATGATGATTTTGACGTTTCGATGATGAGGTCCCCACATTTTAAGACAATCTCAACGGGGATTTTACAAATATGGGGAGGTAGGGGGGTTTCTGCCAGTCCCCTCTACTATTACACAGTACAAAAGTAAAGAGCTTTGGCATTAAGTCCCAAAAGTCCCCAAAGTCCCCACATTTTGGGGTATTTATTTGCCTAATTTATCAGAGGTTTTTTAGGCAAAAAGACTAACGTCTATAACTTCCATCAAACGAAAAGTTTAAGTATTCTCTTCCCGTTGGCTCCCCAGAGGTTGTGAGCCAACTTTAAGACATCTTTAAACATCCCTTTCGCTTTGGAAGTATCAGATAAAGAATTCACCCCAATCCTCACTTAACATATTTCCTCACTCACAACCACCCTATGCCAATTTAATTTGATAAACCACAATATACCTCACTCACCACCTCGCAAAGGCTACGGTGGCTCTCTCGGCTTAACTCCCATAAGTCGCTTATTCGTTCGCAAAGGCTACACTCACTCGCTCCCCTATACTCACGATGTCATTTCTATTCCTCGTTCGCCCCCGCCCCCTGTCTCCTGCCCCCGCTCCCAGTTGGCGCGAGTTCTTCCATCGGCACAGCGTTGCCGTTGGAAATGGGCTTTTGGGAGTTCTTCAATTACTCCGGACCGGCATTAAAGAGAGGGCCGGACCCGAGTAATCTCTAAAGAATAAGCACGAACTTAATCATCACAGGGGGCAAGGTGAAAATTAAGATCGCCAACTATGTTCAGAATATTATAAAATATTAAAAATCCGTGAGTATTCCATTCCTTATGCGGAATGGACACTTGTTCGGCACACACTCAATCCTCTTCGGATTGTGTGCTATTGCTTATGTCGAGTTATGGGGGACATTATCCATAACTCTTTGAAGGGGTAAGAAGTTCGCACATCGTAGGTTATATCTGTCGCCCTTCGGGGTATTCGGCGGGGAGATACATTCGCCGAACACAGATAACCAACAATATGCGTCCGCTTCGCAACTTCTCACTCTTGTGTAACTTAATGGAGTTGTTATCTTTTGGTTGCGATGCTACCGCATAACCCCGCAACCCGCCCTTGCTCCCTCGCTCCGCTCGGGCTTCGCCCTCAACATATTGGGAAAGGTGTTGAAACTTCTTCATAAATTCATCTAAACTCTTATTTTTTTCTCTAATTTACATGATAAAAAAACACTCAAACAATTTAGAAGGAGGTAATTTAAGAATGGCATTTCAACCAACAGCTCCGGCATATAGCGGAGATGGAATCAGTATTTGGGAGGCAACGACTTCTGAAGGCAAACCTTATCTAAAGGTTAAAGTCTTAGGAGGCAAGTCAATCAACTGCTTCAAAGTCGAAAAAAAGAAAGAGGATTAATCACCTCTCTCTTAATCTTTATCTTTTTATTTTTCTTTTTGATTCAATACAACCACGTGCTTAGACTATCCCGTGTATCGCTCGGTTTCCTAACTCTCGCTCCCTCTGTGTCGCTTCGCTCACTTAACGGGCTTCGCCCTATACGGTGATGATGTCGCTTCGCTCTTCACCACTTTATCTACGTCGTGACTTCGCCACTCCACATAACACGGATAAGCTCCGCTTATCAAATACATACTCGGCTCGTCTCTACTCGCCGAGCGTCGCAACGCTCCGCTCTCCCCTCCGTTTCTTTGGTTGTTTGTTAATGATGTGATGTGGTGTAGTGTTGTGTTAATATATTGGTTTGTGTTATTAGCGATTGTTGTGGGTATTGGTTTTTTGTTAACCATAACCCCGCTGACAATTTTTTGAAATAATATTATATATTTTGGGGAAAAAATATTTTAGAATTTTTAGGTAATGTTCAAGCTCACCCTTAACCTCACGCTTAGCTTAACCACTAAGTATTTAAACAAGGTTGAACAAGGTTATAGCATGGCTAAAGATACAAAAGACAAAGAAAATTTAGAGATGATTATGTTAAAGAAGATTAAGAAGTTTGGAAACTCTGCGGTTATCGTCATAACAAGGAACGAGTTAGAGAACTATGAGGCGGAGATTGGAGATATTGTGAACGTATCAATAAAATTTATCAGAACTCCAAAAGATGAGAGAAAGGATTAATTAATGGAAAACAAAATTAAGAAATTTGAAAAAGAGATTGTAGGTTTTAGATTTTTACCAGTGAAATTCATGTTAAGTTGTTTTGTAATTTATATAATGATAAAGATGTTCGCATGGAATTATGAAAAATTCAGAGCGGATATTTGGATCATAGGAATTATTTTATTTCTGTGGATCGGATTCGGAATTTATAAATCGGTGAAGAGGGATTATTCTTAAAATGGCAGAGACTAAAGAAACTAAAGAGAAAACGGTAATAGAGAAGATTAAGGAAACCTTAGAAGAGGAGACGAAAACAAAAACTCTCCAACAACCGATTTGTAAATTATGCAATTTCAAAAAACATAAATTAATGTTAATAGAGGAAAACGATGGATATGTTTGTTTAAATTTAGTGTGTGACTTCTGCGGTAATTTGTCCGTGTTGTATATTGAAGGAAAGTTTATTAATGGGGAACTCGGAGAGGCAGTGAGTAAATTAGAGCCAACAACAAAAGCCCCAAATTATACAGATTGAGGAGATTTCTTAATAAAAGAGTTGAGGGGAAACATTTATAAATAACCACGTAGTAGTAAAAAGATGGTAGAGAGAGTAAAAAAGAAAAAAAACAAATTTGCATTAGGAGGAACTCCTGAAGGTTTGGAATTAGAAAGAAAAGCAAGATTAGGAAAGCAAGGCACAATCAGAAACGGGGCGATTATTCCGTTAAAAGAAGCGAGAATCTTAGAAGCAAGGGGAAAAGAAACGGGGAGGACGATTGCGAAAAGAGAACAAGCAATAGAAAGAGCAAATAGGCCGGGCTTAACACCAACACAAATCGCTCAAAGAAATGTAGCTATTGACAGAGAAGAAGCAAAAATAAAAGGCGGGACATTTAGAGAGGTTGATGGGCGTTTAGTTGAGGACAAAGGAAACGTAGAGATTGAAGATGTAAAACAATTAGGTGCAGATATTCTTGAAACTGAATTTGGAAACAGAGGCACAGATATCGAAAATTTAACAATTCAGCAAAACGCAGAAGGAAAAATAGAAGGAGAACTTCAAGGAGTTTTAGGAAGAACGCCGGACACAACACCCTCCGGACAATTAGCGAAAATATCAGAAGCCGGAGAATTTGCTATAAGCGTTATTACAGGCGAAGAGAAATTAAGTTCAGTTGCGGCGAGAATAGACCCGAGAGAAGCGAGTGCATTAAGAGGTATTGGTTTAGGCTTAGCTGTTGCGTCAGTGCAACTTATCGCCGGAGGATTAACACAAGTTCAAACTAACCAACTGCCCGGAATGAATCCGCAGATAAGAGCGGGAAGCCAATTTTTTCAAGAGACAGGAAAAACCCAAGCACTAACTAAAGGAATGTTGGGAAAATGGGGAGCTAAGATTTTTACAGCTTCGGCAATCGTTGGGGCAATAGGATCATATCCTTTCGCCGGATTTATCAAAGAAGAAGCATTGCAGACTTTAGGTTTTGCCACTAATCTCGCAAGAGAGAGCGGGGATTTAGTTGGAGAGGAAGAAGCATTAATACAAACGAGAGAAGTTCTTGATCCTACACTATGGCAACAAATACTTACTAAAATTCCTTACGCAAACGTATTAGTTGAATTAGAAGGTTTTTATGATGGTGCGAGGACAAAGTTAGAGATAGACGAAAAGAATTTTAAGAAAAGACGAGAGATAGCTTTGGGAAACATAAACGCATAATTCTAATCCGTTCATAAATCATATTGGACTTCGTCACAATATTCATTAATTCACTCCGGAGAATTTGGTAATAACTACGGGGATTATAACGATTAAGGAAGTGTGTCAATATAAGTTACGCTACAAACCGGCTAACTCCACAAACCGAATAACTTTTTAAAGATTAAAACCTTAATAATTACAGGCGATAAGATACCAAAACCCCTCTTAACGTCTTTCTTTTTCCCTACTCTTTCGAGAGCGGGGTTTTATATTTCATAAAAACATAACATACCAAACATCAACTTCTTAATTAAAGTTGTTTAGGAGCTTTGTGGGAGAGTGTTATTTCTTAGTTTCTGCGATTGTTTTCTTTAATGCTTGACTAACCAACTTCATAACATCTTCTTTAGAAATACTATTTTTCTTCAATTCCTCAATTTCTAATTCTAATTTCTTAATCTTATCCTTTTCTTGAGGTGTTAGAATTTCACGTTTCTTATAGATAGTCTTAGACATGGCTTCCTTAACGTCTTTGTTTGAGAGATGAGTGTAAACGTCGCCCATGCTCTTACTATGCCCAAGAAACTTCTGTGCGGTTTTGTCCGGTATATCGGAGTTTGTGTAGAGTTCAGTTGCCCTCGAATGACGAAGGATATAAGGATATACTTGGCGACCTAAAACTTTTAATGAAATTCTCTTTAACCACATAGCCGGGTATTCTTTCCCCATAGGCTTCATCTTATCACTTACGGACGGAAAGATTAAATCGCTATCGCTCTCTTCTCTTAATCTTTTAAGGAAGAAAGTGGCTTCTTTTACATAAACAGAACGAGCCTTTGAGGTCTTGGTTGCATAAATATTAATCTCACTCAAATCACCATCAACATCAAACTTAATTTTATTCCATGTTAGAGTTCTTAATTCGATTGGTCTTAACCCACTCTCATATAAGGTTATAAAAAAAGCTTTCCAAAAGAGTTTCTTTTCAGCGTTCATTATCTTATCAATTTCTTCTTTCTTTAGGATCGTGTCGGAGTTAATCTTCTCCTCATTCATTCCCATATTCAACTTAATATCCTCGAGATTGTTAAACCTCTCACTCCAATCCTTAAAATGATTTCTCAAAAATCTCTTAATTGTATGTTTTAATTCGTTTCTTGTTGATTGAGTTTTGTTTGAGGAGTTGAGTAATCCTAAAAAACCTCTCAAATCTTTAAGTGTGATCTTCCCAAATTCCTTACCGGTAAGCATAGAGAATTGAGTGAGAGTTCTTTTGACGTTTGATAATCTGTTCTTGCTATTAGAGGTTATCCCAACATAATCAACATAATCGTTTATGATCTCTTGTTCTGTTTCTGGGAGTGTCTTAAAATATTCTTGAACTTCTCCACGCTTAAAAGTTGGGTATTCATCCATAAGAATAAGAGGTTATAACATTATATAAAGTTAACTATATGTTGACATTATACTATTGAGGCTGTGTTTTGTTAACCTTCATTGAGTTAACTTTTGGGGCTTATCCCCGTATAGAATGATTGGGATTTTTGTTTATAAATTTAACTTAACCTACTCAACTCGCAAAGATTATCACAATAAAGAAGATCAACTCCGAAGAAATAATTAAGGATTAAACCAATAGCAACGGCGAGAATGATTAGAAGGATTAGTTTGTATTTCATTTAAAATATCCCCAAAGCAATCTTGAACTTTTTATTTATACTTGTGATTAATTCGGGATTCTTATTGTAACTTGCGACGTAGAGTTTTAATTTCATAAGACCATTCAATAGCTTTAAGTCATTAATAGAAATATTAAGTTTTCCGGTTTTTTTATCAACGACCGTATTACAAAGAGATTTAAGACACGTATTTTCGATTTCCCTTTCGATGATGATTGATGGCTCTTTCTTAGAAGGTTTGTTTTTATCTATCTTCAAACCCTTCTTCATAATTTCCTTTTCTTCATCATTAGATTGTATCGCAATTTCTAACGCTCTCCGGTCATCTTTATTTAATATTTCAAGAGGGGGTATAGCGAATTGTTTGATATAAAACTTTAGGGTAGCGTTTATTATGTCGTCGTTAGGATACTCTAGAAAGATACGCTTCCTCATGACTTCTATTCCCACTCTCTTATTAATGATTTCTTTTTCTTGTTTGGTAAACTCTATATTATGTTTTTCTTTACAAAAAAGATAAAGAGGTTCTAAAGTTAATCTGTAACCATAATTTTTCAAGATGTAAGAATTACCACTTTTCTTCTCAACTTTGAATGGAAGTTTAATAGGAGACTTCTCGATAAACCCTAACTTCTTCCACTCATTCAAACAATCCCTAATATAGCCCACCACAAACGCCGGTTTGTTATTCTCTTTTGTTTGTTTGTATGCCTTTGGATACATTAGTTGAGTTACAATGCTCGGAGTGAGATAAGTGCGGAAAAAAAGTTTAGCGACCTTGCTAGAGTTAAGTGTCATTATTTTCTCGAGTGGTGTTCTTTGTGTTTTCGCCATATTTAAACCCTAGCCATTTAAGGTATAAGGGGTATATAAGGTTATGGTTACTGTTATTATTATGACTACAGAATCCCCAACAAACCCCCGAGCTGTTAAATGTTCAAAGTGTTTTTACGAGTGGACTACGATTTCTAAATTAGGGCAAGTGTCTTGTCCGAGCTGTAACGGGAAAGTTAAAATTTTAGAAAATTTAACGAGGGAGAAAAAAAATGGAGATTAATTCTAAAGACTTTGAAAAGAGATTTATGAAAAATCTTGGAAGCGAGTTAGAGAACTATGAGAAGAAAAGAATTTTGGAGGAGAAAGATTAATATGGAAGAAGTCAAAACTATTTTTGCACCGAAGATTAAACTTACGAAATTATCTAAAGGTTATAATTGGGAGATCGCTTTGAGCGGTGACGACCTCGAACAAATGCAAAAAGATATTGATGAGATTAATAAAAATCTTAAAGCTAAATACGGGAAAGAGAAAAAGGAATAATGGAAGAACTAAGAAAACTCACTCCGGAAGAATGTCCGGAAATGCAAGAATTTATTGATAAATCAAGCATGGAAGAAGGACGGGCTAAAATGATGAAAAAAGTTAGCGGACGTGCGGACGCTGGGGGATATTCACAATGATAGAGCTTAACTTTAAGGGCTGCAAAACGAAGGCAGATGTAGAGAAAGTCTTTGACAAGAAAGAGGACGAGTTGGCAGAGGATATTAATCGAATAGGAAAATTAAGGATTCTATTTTTTGAGGATAATAACAAAATTAAGAAAGGAGTAATAAAGAAATAGTTTAGCGTGGCTTTAGACCACCATAGGACGAAAAAACTTAACCCAAACAAATAAGATTTTTCAGAATTCAGAAAGTTATAAAAACAACAAATCATACTTATCTACTGTTTGGGTAAGGTTGGGGGCGGGAGATAATATTCATAAAAACTGCTGTCTGTTGTTGCTGTGTGAAAACTCCCCCCTCTGTCCTATTCTATTTCTAAAACAATTTATGGAACTTAAAACAAAAGATAACGAGATTATAGACGAGGGTATCGATGTTTATTTAGAATTACCAAACACAAGAGCAAGAATAATTTTCGACCACAATACACCCGAAATAGTTGAAAAGGGTTTAAGGCGTTGGATAAAAAAGGAGCTAAATTTATAATGGGAATTTGTGAAGTTTGCGGTTTCGATAAAGATTGTTGTTTGAACTATGGCGGGTTATTCTCCGCTCCGAAGGGATACAAAGAACAAAAGAAAATTGAGGGGGCGAATAATTAGCATGGAGAAATGTGATATTTGCAGGAAGGGAAAAGAAGTTTTAACAAAAGGAGATATACAGTTATGTTCAGATTGTAAAGAATTAAAGATAGATAAAATTGTTTTAAGAAGAATTGGAATATTGTCATATAAGGAAGAAAACCAAGAGAAGTTTATTAGAAAATTAAGAGCCGAGATATTTTCTATATCACCAACTAAACGTTTTGTCAAAAGAGATTTGATAAATTTTATTGATGAGAAAGCAAAGAAGCTATTAGGAATTAAAGGAGGAGCTGCTCGTTAGCGAGTAATTTAATTAGTGATGTGTTTGGTAGGGAAAAAGGTGAATGTATTTTATCAAGATAGAGATACTGTTAAGAAGAGAACGGCGACGGTGAAAGAAGAGAGTTCGGGATTTCTAACGATTGAGAATGAGTATGGAGTTGAAGCGTTGCCTAATTGTAATATAGTTCGAGTGGAGGTTTTAGATTAATGGCGTTCGAGAACTTAATGGATTATGGACTTGCAGGTTTGTTTATCGCATATCTAATCTACGACAAAAAATTTGTAACAACCCACATCGTAAAAACTTTAGATAAAATTGCGGATAAAGTTGGGGATTGTCCGCACAGGAGAGGGGAATAGAATGAAAAGAAAAAACATGATCGTGCTATTAGTTATCTCGGCGGTTGTATTGATGTTAATGATTACGGCGATAGTCAATTATCAAGAAGAACAAGAAAGAATAAAGGCAGAAGATTTATTTGGAATGTCTATTAATTCTAAAAATATCCTTAATGAAGCGGGGATTTTATTTGAAGCGGAAGAAATGAGGAGAGAATATTTATAATGGCGACCGATTGGAATACACAGGGGAAGGCAAACCGAAAGAAAGGCGGACAGTTCGAGCGAGAAGTAAGGGAGGAATTAGTTAAGGACGGTTGGGTAGTTGATAAGTTCAGCGGACAGATTGAAGTATTTATTCAAGACGAGGAGATATGCGGGGGGGGGTTCATTAAGGCGAAAGGCGGTTATAATCCATATCGAAAAATGGTTTGTGCGGGGACGGGCTTTCCAGATTTTATTTGTTTTAAGAAAAGTCCAACAAGTGAGAACCACGAAATAAAATTCGTTGAATGTAAGACAAACGGCAGATTATCCAAACAAGAAAAACTCAAAATGGAATGGTTAGAAAGCGAGGGCTTCGAGTGTTGGGTTGCTTCCGAAGATGAGAACGAAGCGATAAATTACGAGAAACCGAAAAGGGCAAAGAAAATAAAAAAG
>SDBU01009818.1_pt1 | contig 10693 bp, 9 predicted proteins | sample 2277071 | NCBI WGS metagenome assembly SDBU01 (sample SAMN10397929, study PRJNA504765) | marine sediment metagenome | isolation source: marine sediment core GS08_GC12, 126 cmbsf | place: Arctic Ocean: Gakkel Ridge, Loki's castle | collected 2008
CTTCACGCCACCGGCGGAGTCCTGCGGTACGGCATCCCCGAGTTCCGCCTGCCCAAGGCGATCGTCGATGCCGAAGTGGCCGCCCTGGAGGCCCTCGGGGTGAACATCGAATGCAACGTTATCGTCGGCAAGACGATCACGGTCCAGGAGATCACCGCGGACTTCGACGCCTGCTTCATCGCCAACGGGGCCGGGCTGCCGATGTTCCTCAATATCCCCGGAGAGAACCTCAAAGGCGTCTACTCGGCCAACGAGTACCTCACCCGCGTGAACCTGATGGAGGCCTACAAGGGCTCGGCCAGCCCCACCCCCGTGGCCCGGGGCGCCACCTCCGTGGTCTTCGGGGGCGGGAACACGGCCATGGATGCCGTGCGGACCACCCGGCGATTGGGCACCCAGCGCGCGGTTCTCGCCTACCGCCGAAGTCGACAGGAAATGCCCGCACGCGGCGAGGAGGTGGCCCACGCCATCGAGGAAGGCATCGAACTGATGTTCCTGGTAAGCCCGCTGGCGATCCTGGGCGACGAGAACGGATGGGCGCGCGCCGTTCGATTGCAGCGGATGGAACTGGGGGCCCCCGACGCATCCGGCCGGCGGCGCCCGGTGCCGATCGAGGGGGACGAATTCGAATTGCCGGCCGACATCGTCATTACCGCCATCGGCACGCGTGCCAACCCGCTGCTGACGGCCACCTGCCCGGAGCTGAAGCTCAACCGGTGGGGCAACATCGAAGCCGACGACGACCAGATGACCTCGATTCCCGGTGTCTTCGCCGGCGGAGACATCGTCCGCGGCGGCGCCACCGTTGTCTTGGCCATGGGCGACGGCAAAAACGCCGCCATGGCGATCCACCGGTATCTCACCGGCCAAGGCTGACACGCCGGCCCCCGCGCTGCCGCGAAAGCTTCGCCAATGGGCCCGCCTCACGGCCGCACCTCACCTCATTAGGGTTGCCGAGACCGACCCATGGGCGCTGCTCTGTGGACAACCTGTGGAAGAAAACTGTTTTTCGCCGCCAACCGGCCATCACGGCAAGTCTTGCTTTGTTGTGGATAAGAAACCGTCGATTTTGCGGTTGACGAATCGGCCATTTGGCCTTACAGTCTTTACCTTAGTTGTGTGGCACATGAGTGCGTTGTGTCGCATTGAGGAAGCCTTTCAGTGCTGGACGGCGAGGGGTCGTATGCCGTCGAGCTTCCAAGATCGCTGGAACTGATGGACTGTTCGGGGCTCCAACGATGTCTACCATCGATGTTGGTGCGCGCGCGGACCGCCTCCATCGAGCCATTCTGGCATCCCTGGCCAAGCGGCTCGGTCCGAGCAAGTTCAATGCCTGGTTCAGGGGGATCACTCGCTTCTCCGTGCACCACGGCCACGTGACGTTGCATGTGCCGAACCCCTTTGTAGGCAGTTGGATTGAAAGCCACTTCCTGGCCGACGTCCACAAGGCCCTTGCTGACGCAACCGGGGCGCAGCGCCCTGTGAGCGTCTGCGTGGACCCCGATCTCTCACGGCAGTTCCGTCGCCGGCAGTTGGACACTCAGGCCGATCAAGTGGCGCGCAGTACCGCCGGCGGCGCCCGCGGAGCCACGCCATCGAGCGCGGCGCCTCTGCGCCACCGCCTGGGAACCTTCGTGGTCGGCCCGACGAACCAGATGGCCTACGCCGCCGCCCTGGTCGCGGCCGGCGGCGGGGAGGGCTTCAGGCCGCTCTACATCCACGGCGGAACGGGACTGGGCAAGTCGCACCTGCTGCAGGGCATCTGTAACGCCGTAGCGACAAGGGGCCGGCACCTTCGCTGGCGCTATGTCACCGGCGAGCATTTCACCAATGAGTGCACCGTCGCGGCCAAGAGGAAGCGCCTGCCCGCGTTCCGAGCCGCCTACCGGCAACTGGACGTCCTGGCCGTAGACGATGTGCACTTGCTGACCTCCCAGCCGGCAATACAGACCGAGCTGTTGGAGGTCATCAACGCCATCGACGCGGCCGGGAAGCACGCGGTGGCGGCTTCGGACACCCACCCGGGAACGGTGGGCCAGTTCACCGCCCCGCTGGTCAGCCGGTTCCTCAGCGGAACGGTGGTCAAGATCGGTCCCCCGGATCTGGCCACGAGGATCAAGATCCTTCGCCGCCGCAGCGCCGCGGCCGGGCTGCCCGTACCGGAAGAGGTGCTGCGATACATCGCTATGCATGTCCGCGGCAACGTGCGGGAATTGGACGGCGCGCTGCAACGGCTGACGGCCCGGGGGGCGGCGCAGGACGGGCCGATCACACTGCCGATGGCGACGGATGCACTGGCCGATCACCTCGCCCTGACCGACAGCGCGCTGACGTTGGGGGAGATCGAGTCGAACGTGGCGGCGTTCTTCGGCCTGACCCCGGCGGACCTGCACTCGAGCCGGCGGACACGTACGGTAAGCCTTGCCCGGACCATCGTCATGACGCTGGCCCGAAGGCACACGCAAATGAGCTACCCCGAAATCGGCCGGGCCATGGGGAAGAATCACTCCTCCGTGGTGCTGGCCGTCCAGCGGATGGAGCGTTGGCTGGCCGCCCACGGGATTTGCACCTGGATGACTCCCAATGGGCCGAGGTCTGCCGATGCGGTCGAACTGCTGGCGACGCTTCAGGCCCAGTTGCCGTAGCGAGAGCTGCCGCGGCCACCGCTGGAGCGGCGCGATACTTGAGTCGTCCGGAGATTGTGAAAGTATTGATCGCCACGGCGGCAAGGAAGGGAAACCCTTGCCGCCGGCCACCTTGGTCGAGCCGTTTGGGCGGCAGGGAAGGGAATCCCCACGCGAGGATAGGAGTCCTCTGATTCGGCCGTCTTGTCGGCTGAGGTGATCTTTGCTGGCCGGGACCGGCCCCATGCGGGGCGGGCGAAGGGATGCCCCTTGGCACGGATGGCCGACGGACCTGACCGCTGCACGAGGATGGGCCGCTCACCCGAGCGGCCCATTCCATGCGCCCGTGCCGGGCCCGGCGGGCCGGCCCGGCGGACCCACCGCGGGCACACCACAAACGGCCGCCGCCGGCGTTGGCGCCGACAGCGGCCGATCAGGTGAACGTGTGGCGGGATCAGGCTTCGAGAATCGCTTCGGTCGGGCACGTCTCCACGCAGGTGCCGCAGTCAGTGCAGGTTTCCGGGTCGATCGTATAGATCGGGTCGCCTTCCTTGATCGCCTCGACCGGGCAGGACTCCACGCATGTGCCGCACGCAACGCATTCATCGGTAATCTTGTGAGCCATCCTTCACTCCTGGTAAGGGTCCGTCACCCCGACCCCCGTGGCCGGGTTACTGGAGTATCCTACAGAAACCAGGTGGGTGGATTCAACCCCCATTTTCCCCCGCCGGCGGCGCCGCCCGTCCGCCCTCAGTTTTCCTTGGTCGCCTCCCCATCATCCGGTGCCCCGGGAGGCTGCGAAGGTGCCGAGGTCGAACAGTCGTCTCGGGACCGGCACGCGGTGCAGCCGCTCTTGCCCGCCACGCTTCGGTACAACCGGTAGGCCACCAGCGCCGCCGCCACGGCCACCACGCCAAAGACGACCCATTCCGATGTCGCCGCGAGAACGACCGCCATTGCCATCTCCTCTCAGCCCTTCCCGGGTCAGCCCAGCCACGAGCCGATCTGGTATACCACCGTCGTTACGATGAACGCCAGCACTGTCAAGCCGAGCAACTGCAGCACCGCCCACCGCCAGGAATTGCTCTCCCGCCACGTCACCGCGATGGTGGCCATGCACGGGGCCGTGATCAAGCAGAACAGCATGATGCAGTAGGGCGTCAGGCGGTCGTCCTTGTAGCCGGCCCGAAGGTGCTCGCGCAGCGACTCGGACCTTTGGTCCGTCTCGCCGACCGAGTAGACAATGCCAAGTTGGGCTACGAAGACTTCCTTGGCCCCCAACGCGCCGATCATGGCCGTGCCGATTCGCCAGTCGAAGCCCATCGTCGGCTTGATCACCGGTTCCATCCCCCGCCCCACCCGGCCGCAGACCGTGTACGACAGCTGCTCGGCCTGTTGGTCGTTGGCCAGCTTGGCGATCCGTTCGTCACGCCGCGCCTCGATCTCGTCGAGGTACCTGACGACCCCAGGATAGAGCTGAGGGTTGATCGCCGCCGCGTGGGCCAAGCTCGCGTCCCGCTGGCGGATCAAGTCGGCCATTTCGGACGTGTCCGGCTGGACCTCGCCTTCGGCCGTGGCGTCCGCCAGCTCGGCCCGGACCTGCAGGACGGCCCGGCGGATCCGCAGGAACGCCGCCAACGTCTCGTCCCCGGCCATGCCGCCTTCCTCGGCCGGGTCGGCCGACAGGGCCTCGGCGAGGGTGTCCGGCCCGCCCGGCAGGGACAGTTCCGCCTGCAGCGTTCGCACGCCGGCGAGGTAGTCGGCCTCCGCCTGGGCCCTCAAGGCCTGGTAGTCCTGTTCGAACTGCGTTTTCCGGGGGAACGTCGTCAGCGCCCACAGCACGATGGCAAAGGCCAGGATGATCGTGCCGGCCTTGCGAAGGTACATCCACGTCCGCTCCCATACGTGGAGGCTCAGCCCTTTCAGCGTGGGGACCCGATACGGCGGCAGTTCCATCACGAACGGCACGGACTCGCCCCTCAGCAGCGTCACCCGCAGCAGCTTGGCGCAGACGATCGCGAGCACAACGCCGATGACGTAGATACTGAACAGCACCGGTGCTCGCCAAACCTGTGGGTAGAAGGCCGGAATGATCAGCGCGTAAATCGGCAGGCGCGCCCCACAGCTCATCAGCGGAACGACCAGCATGGTCGTCAGCCGATCCCGTCGGCTCTCCAGCGTCCGCGTGGCCATGATGGCCGGCACCGAGCAGCCGAAACCCGTCAGCAGTGGGATGAAGCTCTTGCCGTGCAGGCCGATCTTGTGCATCAGCCGGTCCATGATGAAGGCCGCCCGGGCCATGTACCCGGTGTCCTCCAGCAGGGCGATCGCGCCGAACAGCAGGATGACGTTCGGCAGGAAGACCAGCACCCCCCCGACACCGTTGATGACGCCGTCCACCAGCAGGGACCGCAACAGGTTGTCCGAGCCATCCGGCCACAGGCCCCCGACCGTGCCGCCCAGCCATCCGATGCCGGCATCGATCCAGTCCATCGGGGCCTGGCCCAGGGAGAAGGTCAACTGGAACATCAGGTACATCAGCAGCGCGAAGATGGGCAGCCCCAGCGCCCGGTGGGTGAGTACCGCGTCGATCCGGTCGCTACGGAGGCGCCGGGCCTCGACGGTCTGCGTGACCGCCTCCGCACACGCCCCGGAAATGAAACCGTACCGCCGGTCGGCCAGGATGATCTCGACCGAATCGCCGCAAACACTCTCGACGTGCTCCCGCAGCCGGGTGGCCTCGGAGAGGATCTCCTCCAGATGGTCCGGACAGATCCCCGCCAGCCGCTTGGCGGTCTCCTGGTCGTTCTCCAGACACTTGACGGCGAACCAGCGATGGTGCCGATCGATTTCGCATTTCGCGTCGATCAGGTCGGTCAAATGCCGGACGTGCGGCTCGATCTCCGGACCGTAATCCGGATGCCGCTGAGCCGCGACGGCCGACTGGTGTCGCTGACCGACCGCCACGATCGCGTCCAGGAGCTCCGGAATTCCATTCTGCTTGGGCCCGATCGTCTGCACGATCGGCACCCCAAGCAGCTCCGACAGCATCTCGGTATCGATGTGCAACCCCCGGTTGGCCACCACGTCGGACATGTTGAACGCCAGCACTACCGGTACGCCCAACTCCAGAAACTGCGTGGCAAGATACAGGTTGCGCTCCAGGTTGCTGGAGTCGATGATGTCCACCACAACGTCGGGCTGATCCTCGATCACGAAGTTGCGGGCGACCACTTCCTCAATGCTGTAGGCGGTCAGGCTGTACGTGCCGGGCAGGTCCACCACTTTCAGTTCAACGCCCTTGTGGTGTGTGACCCCTTCCTTCTTGGTCACCGTCACACCGGGGTAGTTTCCCACGTGCTGGCGGGCGCCGGTGAGGGCGTTGAAGATCGTCGTCTTGCCGGAGTTGGGGTTTCCGGCCAATGCGATCACCAGGGAGGTTTTTTCACTCATGATGCGGTCTCGATACGGGTTACTTCGCTTGCACGAAGATCCGATGGATCATCCCGCGACCCAGCACGAGGCGGGATTCCTTCACGCTGACGATGAACGGGCCGGGCCGGCCTTTCTGAAGAATGCGGAACCGCGCGCCCGGAGTCAGGCCCATCTCCGCCAGACGCAGCAGAAACTCCTTGCCGCCGCGGACCTCCGCCAGGGTCACCTCCTGGCCTTCGGCCGCCATGAGCAACGGCATGGCCCCGGCCGAGCCGAAGCCCGGGCCGCGCTCGTCTTGGTCGCTGAGTCTCTCACGCCGCTGCATTACCGGACCTCTTCCACCTGTATCCCCTCGGCCTCGGCCTTGCGGAGGGCCAGGCTGTACCCCCGCACCTTAATCTCGATGGGATCGCCCAGCGGGGCAATCCGTTGGATCTCCACCACGGTCTGACGGATCACACCCATTTCCGCCAACCGGCGGTTCGTCTGGGCCGCGCCACCCACACAGAGAATCCTCGCCTTCTCGCCAGGCGCCATGCTCGCCAATGTCATTGCCATGTGCTGACCGTGCCTTCCTCTTACCGTTGCCCTCGGCCCGCTCGCCTCGACCCGTTGGCCCGGCTATCCTCGTCCCGGGCACTTGGCTCGCCCGAGTAGAACGCTGTGAACTGTTCCAGCCACTGGTCGCCTCGCCATTGCGGACGCGTCTCGATGAACTCCGCCATGTGCCCCAGCCGTTCAATGGTCTCGTCGTCCATGCTATGCTCCATCCGGCAGGCATTGACTTCGGCAGCGCCGGCATCGAGCCCCAACACGGTCTGGAGGAACTCTCTCAGAACGTGGTGTCGCCGATCCACGCTCTCCGCCGCCCGCCGTCCACGCCCGGTGAGCGTGACCAGCTCATACGGGTCGTAGTTGACCATCTCATGTTTGGCCAAGTGCTTAAGAGCCGCCGTGACGGCTGACTTCCCCACGCCTAAGCGGCTGGCGATATCGCGGACCCGTGCCGCGCCGGCCTCCTGGATCAGGCTGGAGATCACCTCCAGGTAATCCTCCTGGGAGGAGGTCAACTGCGTCTGTGCCGTTCGCTTCGTCGCTTGCTCGCCCGCCGTCATAGACGCCTTTCTATTCAAGTACAGCAACTATGTTTTAGTGTGTGAACATAGTATACCATCCTATACGCACACCAATAAGAAAAAAGAGAAAAAGGGGATGCGGGCTTTGGCCTACATCGGGCAGATGGGTCACTTGCCGGCGGCGTAGTAGTCTCTGACGAGCTTGCGGAGCCTGACCGGAATCGCTTGCCGGGTAAGGACTTCCTCGGCCCGTTCTCGGGCGGCGGCCCAGGCCCGCGCCTGTTCGGTCTCAGCCGCGATCGGCGGGTCGGACGGAGCCGATGTTACCGGGGACCCCTCGCGTGGCCCGGCCGTGGCGACTGTGGTGGGCTTTTCCCCCACGTTGGAAACACGCACGACCGCCCGGGCGGCCGCCTCCCCAGTTGCGTTGCCCAAGGTCCGCTTGAGGCGCTCCAGGTCATTCATCGTCTCGCTGACGGCCTCGGCGTTGGCCGCCAGGGAGGCTCCCGCGGTGGCCTCGTTGATAGCCGCCAGCGCGGCCTTGAGCCGATCGAGATCGTCCTCGGCTATCGCTGCAGCCGCCTCGGCCAATCCGGCCGACAGAGCGGGGTTGTCTTGGGCGGCCACGGCCGCGTCCTGCAGCGATTCGCTCATGGCGGCCCGGTCGGCGGCACTCAATTGCCCCCTGGCCAACTTGTCGAGCAATTCCGACTCCAACCGGGCGCGCAAGGCCGCCAGTTCCGCTTGCCGGGCTCGAGAGGCCTTCAGGATGTCCTGCATTCGATTCAACTCGGCCATGGCCTCCTCGGGCGTCCTCTCGCCCGAACGGACGGCCTCGGCCAGCCGACGCATGCGCGCCGCCTGCTCGGCGAGCAAGGCCGAATTCGTCGCCGCCGCCCGGCGCCCGATTTGGCCGGCACTGACCTCAGCCTGATCGGCGGCCCGCTTGAGGGTATCGCTGCGGCGTTTGTCGGCAAGCACGCGGGGGTCGGCACGCGGCGGGATGAACAGGATCACCAGGCACCCCAGGATCGTCAGCCCCAGCACACCGGGGAGGGCCCGGCTGCGGCGCCAATAGGGCAGTCGTTCGCCCCCACGCCGATGCCACGCCCCGATCGCCTGGGCCTCCACGGCCAAGGCGAACGGCCCGTTGTCTCCTCGTTGGCCGAGCTCCAGCGCCGTACTCAGCCGTTCGCCGAGTCGGCAGCGGATGTCCGCGTACATCGCCGCTTGCGGCCGCGTCACGCCACGGACGAAAACCGTACACGCCGCCGCCACCCCGCCGGCCGACACCAGGGCCACGGGGACCACCCAAGGGGGAATCGCTCCCGACCACCGGGCGTACACGGTCACCGATGCCGCCACGGCCGCGGCCATCGCCGTCAGCGCCGCGGTCCAGCGAACCGGGCCGGCAAGCCCCAGTCGATGCGCGAGTCGGGCCAACGGGTTGGGCCACCGGCCCATCGCCCGCGGCAAGATCACAGCCAGTGTCAGCATCGGCATCAATGCCAGCAACGCAGCCCCCTGGCGGTGCGGCCCCGCGATGATGCGAGCGGCCATGATCGGTACCGCCACCACGCCGCCGACGACGGCGCCCAGCGCGAACGCCTCGGCTGCTCGAGTCACCAGCAGCCTCCGCGCCACCCGATCGAGAATTGTCTTCACCGTCTCAGCCATACGCCGCTCCCCGGCGCCGCCGGGCCCGCCGGTAGACGCAGCCCGGCGCGCGGGTCCACTCTGATAGACCCTCATCCCAGCCGGAAGTTCCGGGCCATTTTCATCGCCAGGCAGGGGCCGGCTGTGCCGGGAAGCTAGAACTGCTTCCGCTGCTGGCGAGGGGGAATGCCCATCAGTTTGCGGTACTTGGCGACCGTTCGCCGCGCGATGTTGATGCCGGCTTCAGCCAGCTTCATGACCAGCTCATCATCCTTGAGCGGGCTGGCCTTGTCCTCGGCGTCAATAATATCCCGCAACTTCGCCTTCACCGCGTCCCAGGCGAGGTTGTCTCCCCCGGCCGTGGTGGTGCCGCCGCTGAAGAACATCCGCAGCGGGAAGATCCCGCGTGGCGTCTGAACGTACTTCCCGGCGACGGCCCGACTGACCGTGGCGACGTGCACGCCGACCTTGCCGGCAATATCCGCCATCGGTAGCGGCTTTAGCGCCGCTTCGCCGCCCTCGAAGAAGCCCTTCTGGACGGCGAAAACTTCCTCAGCGACGCGGTGAACGGTACGGCGGCGCTGCTGAATGGCACCAATGAGCCATTGGGCCGAGTGGATGTTCTTCTGGACAAAGTCCTTGGCCGTGCGATCCAACCGCCCGTCTCGCACCATGCGGCGGTACGCCCGGCTGATGTAAAGGGCAGGAAGCTGCCCGTCGGTCATCGAGATGACAACTTGCTCGTTCTCGTCCAGCTCCACCATGATGTCGGGGCGGATCACCGGCACGGACTGTTCGCCGATAAGCCGGCCCGGGCGGGGGTTCAACCGGCTCAATCGCTCGACGGCCTGTTTGATGCACCCCACCGTCTGTCCCATCTTGCGGGCGATCAGCGGCAGGCGGTTCATCTCGATGTCCCGAAGGAAGCTCCGGACCAGCTCGCACTCCAACGCCACGTCTTCCCCGGCCGCTTGTTTGGCGGCCAGCTGCAGCAGCAGGCACTCCTTCAGGTCCCGGGCCCCCACGCCGGTCGGATCGAGCCCCTGCACCAGGGCGAGGGCCTCGGCCAGGGTGGCAAGGCTTACCGGGTCATTGGTCTTGCCGGGCAGATCCTCCAGCGACTCGCGGAGGTATCCATCCCCATCAAGCCTCTGGATGATGAGCCCGCCGGCGCTGCGCGTGGCCGGGTCGGTCTCGACGAATGCCCATTGATCGACCAGATATTCATACAGCGATTGAGCGGGGGCGGGCGCGTTGGCCATCGCGTCCATCTTCGGGTCGCGCCCGTCGGCCGCTGCCCGGGGCCGTCGAGGCCGGTCGTCGCCAGACCAGACATCCGGCTCGTATTCGTTCTGGTAGCTGTCCAGTCGCTGGAAGTCCTCGGCCTGGCTGGCGTCGTCCTTGACAACGAGATCCTGCTCGGGCGGGGCCTCGGTGGCCTGGGCCTCAACCGATGGGTCCGCCTCGTCGACGGCGGGCTCGCGCACCTCCAATACCGGGTTGCTCGCCAGTTCGGTCTCGATACGCTCCTGCAGGCCCAGCAGCGGCAACTGGAGAATCTCCATGGCCTGGATCATCCGCGGCGCCAGCTTCATCCGCTGTTCCAGCCGCATGTGTAGTGAAGTATCGAGCCTCATCGTCTATCCATTGTAACCGAGTTCGTCCACAGCACAACCACTCTGGCATGCATATTGCAGTTAGATTGACCTCTCCATCGGCCGGCCAACGGCCGAAGATTATAAGCTACTGGGAAATAAGCGGAAATGAACGCTCCGTCGGTCCGGATATTCCGGCTGTGCCTGTGGGAGCGGCCCCGCGGCGTGTAGAGAACGTGCCCCGCCGGCCGCTCGCCCGCCCCACCGGCTCATCGGATCGGCATCGGAGCGTCGGCCTGCGGAGACG
>SDBU01009819.1_pt1 | contig 10693 bp, 7 predicted proteins | sample 2277071 | NCBI WGS metagenome assembly SDBU01 (sample SAMN10397929, study PRJNA504765) | marine sediment metagenome | isolation source: marine sediment core GS08_GC12, 126 cmbsf | place: Arctic Ocean: Gakkel Ridge, Loki's castle | collected 2008
CTGAAGAGGCTGACGCCGGCGTTGGCATTGCTGAAGAGAAGCCCGAGCCAAAAGCCGATCCCGGTGAAAAGGGCCAGGACGCTGTGGAGGCGAAAGCGGACAACGAGTACGAGGGCGCCTTGGAGCACGGCGAGAAAGACGGATACGGACTCTGGTTCGACCCGGCCGTGCAGGACGACTCGGTGTACAAAGGCAAATGGGCGGACATCAAGTCCGTAAAGGTCTCGTTTGAATCAGACAAGATCATAATTCGCCCTCTATCTAAATAACTGCTCAAGGACCCAATAGTTACGGAGTACGGCCTTAAAGTACTCCCGCTGTCACTCTCGGATGGCTGTAATTCAAGGCGGAATTGGGACTCTGGAGAGTTACCGCAATCTATGCCTGCGCAACTTATGGGTCTTTGTTCGACCGTGTCGAGACTTCACTTTGCTCTTTGCGACGGTTGGCGGAACCGCCCGTTCGGCGGCATTGGACGGGAGGGGAGTCGGGGTCGGGGTCGAGGTCGGTGCGCTTCCGGGCGAGCCTTCCTGCTGACAATTCGCGTGGCTTTCAAAGAAAGCCCACTGAGCCGGATTCTTGCCCTTGTCCCAACTGTGTCCCATGCCTATAAGCGTTGTTAACGAGCTCCCACTGTGTCCTTTGAGCTGCAGTTGTGAAACCAGAGACTGGCTGTGCTCGTACTTCGCTTCGCTTGGATCGTCGGTTGAGTGGATCAGCATCCCCGGTATGACCGGAGGAGCCTGCGGCACGGGGATCGGCCACGTATATGCGCCGAACTCGATAAATGCTCCCGAGTGGAACCCGAATGCGGCAATCTTCGGCCTGAGGACCATTGCCGCGTAGTAGCTGAAACTCGCACCGAACGAGTGCCCGGTTGTATACACGGCGCAACGATCGACTTCGTAGCTCTGGTCCATCAGGTCAATGACTGCGGTCACGAAATCGAGGTCCTGTGAGTCGGTGCGATCATCGGCAAGCACATGCGGTATATCCCAGCGCTTGCCCGCATCGACGTAGACATAGTTGCCGATACTCTGCTCCGGCAGCACCAGCGAATCGGGAAAGACGACGATGAAGTTCTCGCTGTCGGCGAGGCTCTGCCAGTCATACGTGTTGGATGCAGCGTCGTTGGCACTGCCACCAAAACCGTGAAACATGAACAGCAAGGGGGTCGGTGCATCTTTATCAAGGCCCGCCGGTAGATGGACAATGTACTGGCGGTCTACCCCGCGAACGGTTACGTATTTCGTTTCATCCGCGAAAGCATCCGTTGCTTTCACACCCGGCAGAATGGCCATGCACAGGGCCATCAACAGCATCAAGACTGTTGCCCTCAGACTTCGTGATCTCATTTCCTGAAATGCATACATGCTTAAAACACTTCCTTGCATATATCACGATCTGGCAAGTGCCGACTACTTACGGTTTTTTATTTACCCTCGGGCAGCTAGCGACGAAAGCCCGCCTCGGCCAGGCTCGTACCGCCTATAACCGAAGCTCTAACCGTATGCAGGCCTCGTTTTTCAGGTGCCTTCAACAGGTATCTGTTCAGGCCTCGCTTACCACTCACGATCCTGCGCGACACCTGTACCTTCTTTTGATCTGCCTCCTCCCCGGTCCGCCTGCAAACAACGACTCTGACCCTGGCGGTGCCACTGAGGTTGAACCTAACGACCAGCCGCAGTTTGCGACTGCTTTTGTTACCGCGCGCTGTTGCTCGCTTCACCTTCCCCTTGAGCCTGCTGATCGTGGCCCGTTTTCCCCTCTTGGCCGACGGTATTAATGAAGAATGGGAAACCCCAGCGGTGGCCGTACTGCAATAGTCCTTCTGCCCGCACGCCCCCGAAGCCCCTCCTTTTTCGTAGGGACCGATATCAACAGCGCCTACCTGCGGCCTCGTCCTGCACTCCAGACCATTCGCCGGTGCGCCCGCCGATGTGCCGGCATCGATCGCCAGACTCGAATCCTCTAGATGAAAGTCGGAGAGCGCCGAGACAAACAGCGGGTTTGCATAGATGCTGCCCTCACCCTGCCCTGACCGCCGCTGCCATCTACCCGACTCGATATCCGCCTTCGAAAAGCACGTCTCACCTGAAATGAATTGGGCATCGATCACGCAGTCCTCTCGGTACGGGTCGTAGTAGAGGTTGTGGTCCGAGGTCAACTTCACTCCCGAGCTGAAGTAGACAAGCGCGCCGCCGTTCTCCGGCACTGCGTTTGCGAAGATCGTGTTCTTTATCTTGACCTTCGTGCTTTCGCTTTCGTTGTAGGTGCCGAAAACCGCTGTGTAGCCGTAGCTGCGCGTGTTTGCGATCAGGCTGTTGATGACGGTTACAGAGCCACCCGAAGGCATTGAGACCCCGTCCATGCCGTGCCCTGCGCTTATCGAGTTCTCCAGTCTGCTGTTTACCCCCCAGAGTTTGATCCCGTTACGGGTCGTTCCGAGGCTAATCACTCTGCGCAGCGTCGTCTTATCGGATTTGAAATCAAACCCGTCTCCCGGCCCCCCCTTTGCGGACGAGTCTCGTACGACGATGTCCGAGCCTTTCTCGACCGCGAAGGCATCGACGGCGGTGTCGTTGCCGGTGCCGTTCTCAGTTGCGTGCACACGGGTTATTCGCAGTCGCCTGCAACCGGCGCCACCCGGAAACGGGGAACAGTCGAAGCCGCCGGTTGTATTTTCTTTGAGGAGAACATCTTGCACGCGGATCCCGACACCGCTCCAGAGCCGAATACCGGTGCCACTGTTTTTTTCAATGGTCAGGTTCTTCAGAGACAATCGGTCCGCCTTCGCTGCCCCCACAACGCCGTAATCACGGAAGTTCTTTATCTTGAAGCCATCGACAGTCGTGTTCGAGCGTATGTTGAAGCCGTGGCTTCGCTCCGCACCCTTGCCGTCGAGCACGGCTTTCTCGTTTCGGTACGTCGTAAACTTGATCGGCCTACGAGCAGTGCCGGCAGCCTCCAGCTCGACTCCCTCACGGTAAGTGCCCCCACGCACGAATACCGTATCGCCGGCCTTGACCTGCTCGGCAGCATGCTGCAGTGAGCGCCAGGGTTGCTGTAATGTGCCGGGGCTGCCGTTATCGCCACTGGTGGCAACGTAGTATGAGGCCGCACCGGCAACCGATGCCATGGCTGCACCAGTCACCAGCAGCGCAGACAGCGATGCCATAACTGCAGCCACATGACAAGGGGTCGATTTGATCATCGCGCCGGTTAATCCTCCTACCTACATATTGCTACTCAAGCACGCTAAAAGCAAGAGGGGGGTCAGGTCTTGAGAGAGGGGTCAAGTCTTGCAAAGAGAGGGGTCAGGTCTTGCAATCATGCATGATTGCAAGACCTGACCCCATCTAGTTTCTTTTGCGTTCCAATCCCTCGATGATGAAAAGGCGCTCGCCGGGCCTCACCATACCCATGCGGCGGGCCTGTGTCTCAAATGTCAGCGGGTCGTTCAGCTCCACGACTCGTCGCTTGAGGTCACGATTTTGCTGTCTCAGGTCGTTCAGCCCGGCCGTCGCCCGCTGGGACGCGTTGCGCTGTGTCCAGTAGGAGGATATTGGCTGGATGTAGCTGACAAGTACGGCGCCTATAGCCACGACCAGCGCGACCCGTCCAAGTCTCTGCCAGTTGACGTGCAACTTTTGGGTTGGACTACTCCTCTTCGCTCTGCCTCTGCTGCGAGTGGTCGACCGGCGCGACCTGGATGGTTTTCTTACCTGACGGGGCATTACTACCCCATTTCGTCAGCTTTGTTTGAAAACCTCCATGCCCGGAAAGGTCGCTTTCTCACCCAGCTCCTCCTCGATGCGCAGCAGCTGGTTGTACTTAGCAACCCTGTCCGTGCGACAGGGGGCCCCTGTCTTGATCTGCCCTGCCGATGTCGCAACTGCGAGATCGGCAATCGTGACATCTTCGGTCTCCCCCGATCTGTGGGAGATGACGGTTGTGTACCCGGCTTCCCGCGCGATCCTCATCGTCTCCAGCGTCTCTGTCAGGGTGCCGATCTGGTTCAGCTTGATCAGGATAGAGTTGGCCACGCCCATCTTGATCCCCCGTGCCAGACGCTCGGGATTGGTCACGAAGAGATCGTCACCTACGATCTGTATGCGATCGCCGAGCTTCTGCGTCATGGCCTTCCAGCCATCCCAGTCCTCCTCATCCATGCCGTCCTCGATCGAGATGATCGGATACCGGTCGACAAGATCGACCCAGTAGGCTGTGATCTGGTCCGAATCGAGCGAACGACCTTCGCTTGCAAGTTCGTACTTTCCGTCCTTGTATATTTCACTGACCGCGGGATCCAAAGCGATCATGACATTGCCCCCCGGCTCGTACCCTGCAGCCGACACCGCTTCGACGACGGTGCTTAGTGCATCCTCGTTGGAGTCCAGGTCGGGGGCAAACCCACCTTCGTCACCGACTGCAGTTGACAGGCCCTTGTCTTTCAAAGTGCTCTTCAGCGCGTGGTAGATCTCAGCACACATTCTCAGGCTCTCAGCGAAGCTCTCCGCACCGACGGGCACGATCATGAACTCCTGGAAGTCAACGCGATTGTCGGCGTGCACGCCTCCGTTCAGCACGTTCATCATCGGCACTGGCATCATTGAGGCCGACTCTCCGCCCAGGTAGCGGTACAGAGGAAGCCTAAGCTCTGCAGCCGCTGCTTTCGCGGTCGCCAGCGAGACGCCAAGGATTGCATTTGCACCCAGCCGGCTCTTGTTGTCTGTTCCGTCGAGCGCGATCAGCGCACGATCGAGTCCCTCTTGGCCTTCTGCGTCCATGCCGATCACCTCGCCGGCAATCTTGTTGTTGACGTTGTCCACGGCCTTGCTCACACCTTTGCCGGACCACCGGTCGCCTCCATCTCGCAACTCAATGACCTCGAACTCACCTGTTGAGGCTCCCGAGGGAACCGACGCCCTGCCCATCTGTCCCGACTCGAGCGACACATCCACCTCTACGGTCGGATTACCACGGGAGTCGAGTATCTGTCTTGCGTGTACTGCCTTTATGTCGCTCATATCGGCCGGAAGCCTAGCGCGATCCCGTCCTTGCCCACCACAGAAGGAGTGGTGATGACCGCCATACTTTATTGGGACTGGTTATTGGGACTCATTCTTTGCTTTTATGTAGTAGTGCTCCTGCTCGTCCAGATCCAGGCTGCGCCAGTCCTTACCGTCTTTCTCTGCCTCCGCCTCTGCCAGCTCAACGCGCTCGGTAAAGCGCCGCGCGCTATCACGCAGGGCAATCTCGGGGTCGGCCTTCAGCTTGCGCGCAACGTTTACCACGGCAAAGAGAACATCCCCGATCTCCTCGTACACTCTCTGAATTGCAGCCGGGCCCTCATCGGATGTGTCCTCGGCCGTCCTCGCCTGCTCCAGCTCCTCGAGCTCTTCATTCACCTTTTTCAACGGCCCCGCCACGTCTGGCCAGTCAAATCCGTGGCTTGCCGCACGCTGCTGTGCCTTTCGCGCGTACAGAAGCCCGGGCAGCACCTCGGGCACATCGCCAAAGATTGCTTCATCTTCGCTCTTTTCAGACAGCTTTATACGGTCCCACTTCTTTAGAACCTCGCCGGCAGACTCTGCCGTCTCCCCGGCGAACACGTGCGGGTGGCGGCGGATCAGCTTCTGCGTGCAGTGCTCTGCCACCTGTTCAAGCGAGCCCTTGCCCTCCTCTTCCAGCAGCAGCGACAGGAACACGACCTGAAAGAGCACATCGCCCAGCTCGTCGAGCATCTTTGCGCTGTCGCCGCTTCGCGCCGAATCCGCCAGTTCGTAGGCCTCTTCGAGCGTATGTGGAACTATCGAGCGTGCATCCTGCTCCCTGTCCCAAGGGCACTCACGCCTCAGTCTGTGACTTACCTGATCCAGCCGCTCAACCGCAGCAGCTGCATCGGGGTCTTTCTGTGATCTGCCCAGCTTCTACTGGCCGCCGGATGGAGGCGGAGCGGAACCGCCGCCCTGGGGTGGTGGTGATCCTCCTCCACCCTGGGGTGGTGGTGATCCTCCTCCACCCTGAGGTGGTGGCGCTCCCCCACCTTGGGGTGGCGCGCCTCCTGGACCTGGCGCTGTCGTCTTGGGCTTCGGTGCATTTCCACACTCCTGCACGATGTAGCCCTTGCGACATTCGGTATCGCTCTTCCAATTCTCACGGAAGTCCTCGATGAACTTCTGTAGCGCCTCTTGCTGACCCTGGGATTCAAGTATCCCCTTGATCTGCTTTTTGGTCGCCTTGTTCAGCTTCGTAGTCTTTTTCTTGGTCTTCTTCGTGAGTTCTACAACGTACCACCCAAGTGTGGTCTTGAAGGGACCGACAATCACACCCTTCTTGGCCTTCTTGAAGACCTCTTCATCGAACTTCTTGCCGAACTGACCCTTGGTGACGCCGTTCAACTTGCCGTCGTTGTTCTTCGACGCCTCGTCCGTTGAGTACTTTTTGGCAACGCTCTTCCAGCTGTCACCGGCCTCCAGCGCTTTCTTCGCTTTCTCCGCCTGGGCCTTTGTCTTGGTCACCACCAGCCTCACATCAACCGTCTCGGGAGTGGTGAACTGGTCTTTCTTGTTCTTGTCGTAGTACTTCTCAATATCCTTGTCGGACACCTTGCTGGCTTCCTTGGTGACCTTCTCACGAATATCGTTTGAGAGCAGTTGCAACTTCACGCGCACCATTACGTCGTCTTCGCTCATGCCGCTAGTTTTCAAGAACTTCTCGAAGTCCTTTTTCTTGGGGAAGAACTGCTTCTTCGTTTTCTCGAACTCCTTGTCAATATCTTTCTGGCTGGCAGTTACGCCCTTCTCGGAAGCCTCCTGCTCGATCCAGGCAGCGTTGATCAGGAACTGCATAACCTGGTCGCGGAGTTGGTTGTACTCCTGAGTGCCCTTCTTCGGGATGGCGTCCTTCTTCTTCTTGTCCTTGTCAGGCTGGGCCTGCTGCTGGCTCTTCGCCGCAATCGCAAACCAGTGGTCAAACGCTTTGTCGCTGATGGATAGGTTCCCGGCCCTCGCCACTGCTCCGGAAGGTATTTCGTTTTTACCCGACGATACAAAGATGACAATCAGCGCAACCGCTGCTACCAGTACCGCTATCAAGACTGCTGCAATTATTTTTGGTGTACCGTCAGACATATATCTCCCTCGCCCTACATAGTAAAAACGCGTGGCTAGAACCACGCGTTGTCAGCGAGTATAAACAAAGTTGTTGCTACATCCGCAACCTGCATTGCTTTTTTAGCAACTTTTTAAGTGGCTCCAAGAGGGGCTCTAAGCCACTTTGGCCGCCAGAATAGCGTCGGCGGCCTGCACGGCGGTGGCAAATTCCCCCTCCGGCCCTTCCGACACCCGCAGGCTCACGGTCCTCGAAGAGCTTGTGTAGATGCAGTGCGATATGCGTTTCCGCAGCTCACTCACCTGCTTCGAGTCCATCTCTATGGGGGCAGCCGCGAGCTTTCCATCTCTGATCGTTACGCTGCGAGCGCCGGCCAGACCCAGCTTCAGCCTTGCCTCCTGCAGACTCAGCAGATTCTCGACGGGTTGTGGTGGTCGCCCGAACCTGTCCCTCAGCTCATCGCCTATCTGCCGCAGCTCTGCAATCTCAACAGCGCCGGCTATGCGCCGGTGCGTGTCGACTTTCGCGGCCTCAAACGGAATGTAGTCGGAAGGCAGGTATGCATCCACTGCGACGTCCAGCCTCACCGGCTCCACTGCCGGTTCCGAGAGGATTTGCCCGTCGGACTTCTCCTTTATCGCCTGCTCGAGCATTTCATAGTAAAGCTCAAATCCAACCGCGGCCACGTGGCCGGACTGCTCGTCACCCAACAGGCTCCCCGCGCCCCTGATCTCCATGTCTCGCATGGCAATGCGATACCCGGAGCCAAGCTCCGTATAGTCTGAAAGCGTCGCCAGTCGAGCCGAGGCCTCCTCCGTCAGCGAGGAAGCCGATGTGTACAACAGATAAGCGTACGCCGTGCTGCTGGAGCGACCAACGCGTCCGCGGATCTGGTAAAGCTGCGCCAGCCCCAGCCTGTCTGCCTCATCCACAACCAGAGTGTTTGCTCTAGGAATGTCGAGGCCTGACTCGATGATTGAAGTGCACACCAAACAGTCGGAGCCGCCCATCAGGAATTCCAGCATCACCTCTTCCAGCTCCGACTCATCCATCTGGCCGTGCGCGACCGAGAAACTGACCCCCGGGCAGAGCGCCCGCAAGCGTTCCGCCGTCTCCCCGATCGACTCGACTCGATTGTGCAGGAAAAACGACTGGCCATCGCGGCGCTTCTCACGCTCGAGAGCCCTTTTGACAAGCTCGTCGTCGTACGCGCCGACATAGGTCTTCACCGGCCTGCGTCCCTCTGGCGGTGTGTCAATCACGGAGATGTCACGCAGTCCCTCGACTGCCATGCGCAGCGTGCGTGGAATCGGTGTCGCGGTCATCGTCAGCACGTCCGCTCTCAGCTTCAGCTGGCGCAGAAGCTCCTTCTGCTTGACGCCGAAGCGCTGCTCCTCGTCGACGATCAGAAGCCCCAGATCCTTTGGCATTACATCCCTGGAAAGCACTCTGTGCGTTCCGATGAGTATGTCAACGTCCCCTTCGGAGAATCTCTTCAGCACCGATCTGTTTTCAGCCTGCGTGCGAAAGCGGGAGACGTAATCTAAGTTGATCGGAAAGTCACGCAGCCTCTCGCTGAACGTGCCGAAGTGCTGCTGGGCGAGTACGGTCGTCGGCACCAGCATCATCACCTGTTTTCCATCGTAAACGCACTTGAAGGCCGCGCGCAGTGCCACCTCGGTCTTGCCGTAGCCGACGTCGCCACACAGCAGCCGGTCCATCGGTAGCTCCGACTCCATGTCGGCCTTGACCTCGTCTATGGCCGAAATCTGGTCATCGGTCTCGAGGAAGGGAAATGCCTTCTCGAACTGTCGCTGCCACTGGGAATCGGGTGCGAAGCTTATGCCCCTGCTCGACTTGCGCTCCGCATACAGGTTTATCAGCTCCCCCGCCAACTCCTGGGCCACTTTGCGTGCCCGTGCTTTGGTCTTTTCCCATCTCTTTGCACCGAGCTTGGAGAGAGTGGGCTGCGCGCCGCCAGCTCCGATGTAGCGGCTTACTCTCGCCATCTGATCGAAGGGAACAAAGACGCTGTCGCCGTCTTTGAACTCAAGATAGAAGTAGTCACGAGTCACGTCGGCGACGGTCTTCGTTTCAAATCCTGCGAGTTTTGCGATTCCGTGATCTTCGTGAGTGACGTAGTCGCCCACTCGGAGCTCGCTCAATCCCTGAAGAACCCTGTGACCCGGTACCGGACGCTCGGCACGCCGCTTACGTACAAGCCGGTGATCGGGAATGATCGCCAGCTTGAACTGGGGCGCGATAAACCCCTCACTCAGGGACGCTTGCGTGAAGACAAGCCCGGCATCCTTCGGCGCTCTGTCTGAAAGCTCCGTGACTTTCAGTGCCGCCAGGTTGTATGCGGCGCGCTCCAGATCACCGCGCCTCTCCCAGGCCACGACGGTCCTGTATCCAGATGTGACCAGCTTCTCCAGCTCTCCCTCAGCCTTGTCGATCGCACGAGCCGAAGGCTCCGCCCGCTGGGCGCGGAACTCGAAGGGCTGATCGGCAGATACGGCACTTAGCGAAACGACCGTCCTTTCACCTATCTCCCGCTCAACGGTTTCGGGCTCTACGTAGAGGCAACGAATTTCATCCTCGTCCAAGGTCGCGCTCGCATCCTGCCAGTGGTCATCAAGGCTCTGCCTGATCTCTTCCTCTGCTGCAACAACTCCAAAGGCGTCTTCGGGTAACAGCGAAGTCAGGTCGGTGAAATCCTCAAGTGGAAGAATGTCCGCGATATCCGGGCGGTTGCCGTCTCCGGTCTCCTCGGTTGCAATCTCTATCAGATCCTGATATTCGGCTTCCAGCTCCGCGGCCGGGGCAACCTCCACCGACTCAACTTCACCCAGAGAGCGCTGGGTGAAAGTCGAGAACCAGGTCAGACGCTCAATCTCGTCGCCAAACAGCTCACAGCGCACCGCCCGCGCCTCCGTCGCCGGATAGAGATCGATTAGGCCGCCACGTACGGCGAACTGGCCACGCTCCTCGACCTGATCGACCCGATCGTAGCCGCCGGCCACGAGACGTTCGGTCGTCTCGTCCAGATCTATCTCTGCATTCACGCTCAGGTACATCCCGTGCGGACGCAGGCTCGGCACGGGAACCCTCTCCGAAAGGGCAGCAGCACTGACAACGACGACCGGCGGGGGACCGGCATCGGCACTCCATTCATCCAGGGCATCGAGTGCTCCGATGCGTAGTCCAACCAGATGCGGTGGTGGAGCCAGATGAGACTCGTATGTGACTCCTCTCGACGGGTAGTGGCGCACCGGCCGCGGCGAAAGATACGACTGCAGGTCCGACGACAGATCCCGGGCGGCAACATCGTCACCGGTTATCACGATCGCAGGCCTGGTAGAGGCGCCATAGCCGGACTCGATCAAACTGGCCAGCAAGTAAGCCCTGAGCGAGGCCGAAACGAATACCCGCTGTCTGTCTTTTTGCAGAGCCTCGCCGAGCGAGGCAAGCTCCTCGCTCTCGATTGCGTAATCAAGTAAAGATACAAGCGACATATGCATTCATTTTGCGCTCGAGCGCACGCCAAAAGGCCGACCACTTTCGTGCCCGGCTTGCT
>SDBU01009820.1_pt1 | contig 10692 bp, 9 predicted proteins | sample 2277071 | NCBI WGS metagenome assembly SDBU01 (sample SAMN10397929, study PRJNA504765) | marine sediment metagenome | isolation source: marine sediment core GS08_GC12, 126 cmbsf | place: Arctic Ocean: Gakkel Ridge, Loki's castle | collected 2008
GCGAAAGTGGAAAAAGGTTGGCTCAGGAAACTCGTTAAGCACTTAAATGATCCTAAGGTGGCGGGAGCGAGTGGAACCGTGGAAACTTGGAACAAGGATAATCTGGTTCCAAGAGTCATAGGTTACGAACTCAATTACAGGTATCGACGGCTTCCAAACACGGTTGAAAGAGTAGCCACGATGAACCTGTTACTAAAGAAGAAAGTGACCATGGAAATCGGCGGCTTTGACGAGGCTCTCCCCACACAATACGACACGGACATAGGAGCAAGACTAGCCCAAGCAGGATACAGGATAGCCTTTGACTCCGAAGCAATATGTTACCATTTTCATCGCTCCACGCTACGAGGGTTCTTCAAACAGCAGTATAAGTACGGTCAGAACACGTGGAAGTTATACTTCAAGCATCCGAGGCTGGCTAAGGGCGACAAGATAACGAACTGGTGGATGAACATACAACCCATATTATATGGGGTTGCAGCCATCTTCCTCGTTACAAGCGTAGTCACCAACTTCCAGTTTATACCGTGGTCAATTTTTCTAGCCCTCGTTATTGTAACAACACTGCATTACACAGTCTCAGCTGCAAGAATCTCATACATTTACCATGATCCATCAGCCATGTATCTCATCGTAATCTATTTCACCAGAGCATTTGCGTGGACCCTAGGAGGAACAACGTCTTTAATCCACACAGCATTAACTGGAGGAGGGAATGAGAAGTCTTGAATGTCTGCTTCGTAACTCCAGAATATTTCCCGATTTCAGGCGGAACAGGAGCTTACGTATATTACCTGTCACATAGCATCCAAAAACTTGGACACAACGTTCACGTGGTAGCCAGAGACAACCAAGAATCAGAAAAAACAGTTAACGGCATCTACGTCCATTACATAAAGGGCGCAGGAAATGCCCTCACCAGGTATTGGCGATTCGCCCGCTCCGCCTCCAAGAAGATAGAGGAACTGAACAAACAAAATGGTTTTGATGTAATACACGCGAACCTTCCCTTGGTTCCAAGTTTCGCCATACCCAAAGACGCATCTAAAGCGCTGGTTTGTGCAGTCCACTCAACATGGAAAGGAGAAGCCATAGTAACAAAGCGGGATAACCCCAAGAATTTGAATCCCAACGAGAAGTCAATGCTTCGATATAATTTTTTGCTTAGGTCCTACGAAAAGAAGCTGATGAATCGTTCAGACGCCTTGATCGCGGTGAGCAAGTACACCGTTGATGAATTAACTGAACTGTATGGAATTGACGAAGAAAAAATTCACGTAATCTACAACGGGGTAGATGTACAAAAATTCAAGCCAAGACCAGACAGGACTGTGCTTCGGCGAGAATTCGGGTTAGAAGATAAAAAGAAAATTGTTCTCTTCGTGGGGCGCCTCTACCACAGAAAGGGCTTAGAAATTCTGTTACGTTCAATTCCACAGGTCCTCCAAGAGTTCAGTGACGTAAAATTTGTCATATCAGGAAAAGGATTCAAAGAAAAAGAAGAGAGCCTACGAAACTTGGCAAAACAGCTGGACATAGAAGATCACGTGACATTTATGGGATACGTTCCAGACGAAAAACTTCCTAACCTCTACTCTGCCTCTGACATATTTGTGCTGCCCGCAATCTACGAAAACTTTCCCTTCGCAATACTTGAAGCCCAAGCCACTGGCTTACCAGTTATCTCTACCAAGGTGGGAGGAATACCTGAGTTCTTAGTTGATAACGAAAACGGGTTTGTGATAGACCCCGGAGACTCAGCACAACTGACTCAGAGAGTACTGGCTCTGCTGCAGGACCCAAAACTTGCCAAAGAAATGGGTAACCGTGGAAGAAGCTTGATAGAAAAGAAGTTTTCTTGGCGCCTGATTACAAGCCAAGTAATTGATTTGTATCACAAGCTTTTGGAGACAACTTAACGGGGCAACGAGTTGTCCCAGTGCTTGTCCATCCACTCTTTTCCCTTAATTTCCGTATCGACCTTTCTGTAGGCAGTCATGCAGCCCTGTAGCATGTTCAAGAAGGGTGTACCGAAGCAGAGTCGGGTGAGAAAATAGTTTTTGTAGACCCAACGTTGAGCCCGGACAGCCAAATCTGCATATGGAAGCAGGAACTTGCGCTTCACATCCTCAATTTTTTCGCCTAAGATTTGAGTCTCTGTTTCTTCGCGTTGAAGATGCTTGTCAATGAAATTTAGGTAGCTGATGTCAGCCCAGTTTATGTCCATGATTTCACAGCATAACTTGTCCATAGCAAGAAGGTCACTACTTGTTAGGACAAGATTCATAGGTATGACGATTCCTCTGTTTGGTCCGTTTCCTTCCATGGCAAATGTAGCATCAATAACAACAAACTTTGGTTTCAGCAGAACCAGCAAATCATGCATAACCATGTCGAAGTTAGGGTGAAGAAAAATGCGTCTATCGTTGGGTATGCATCCAAACAGGTTCTTTATGGCGCCGCTATAGTTTGTGAACTCGTGTGTCTTCATCACTGGAACGTCAACAATAGAGTCAGCTTCGACAAGAGTTTTTGGTAACGGAAAATTTCTCAAGCAAAAGGTTTTGGGATTCTGAACATTCACGATCTCATCATTAGAGAGGTTAATGGTCTTTCCACCAGCCTTTTCGACTATTTTCTTCACGCCAGTTAGTGCTAGGGCATCGTCGCAACAGTAGTTGTAGCCGTTAGATTCACCGACAACAACCTCTTCAGCCCTGTCTCGAAGAAGACTTACCAGATGAAAGAGAACATGGGGATTGGTGACAGCCCCCGGAATATAATTTTTGGAGCACAGATTCGGTTTTATGAAAACCTTGCCCCGAACATGCTTGTCCCAATCCGCAGCTTTTAATGCCTCTTTTAAGGCGGACTCCAAACCGTTATCGGTTCTGAAGACTCCTATTTTCACCTTTTTCATTTATCAGTCACCCTCCGAGAGCTTTTTGATGCAGCCGGGGTCAGACACAAGATAATCATCATGGTACGCGAAGGCTCTTGCCCTGCAACCTCCGCAAACAAACTTGTACTCACACTTGCCGCAGCGCCCTTTCAGTTTTTCTCTGTCCCTGAGATCCTGAAAAACTGGAGAGTTGAACCATATGTCTTCTAGTTGTTCTGTCTTTAGATTTCCGACTATCAATGGAAAGAAGACGCAGGGTTGAACGTTCCCTTCTGGAGAGATGGCGCAATATAATCGGCCAGCTCCACACCCTCCGATAAAATCGGCTAGAGCCTTAGCTCTTTTGTTTATCTTAACGGCTTCCATGTGTGCAAGAGGCATTATGAGGTCATCTTGGGTCGGAGATTGAGACTGCAAAGCCACTCGAGCAAGTTGAGGAGTTGTACTCAGGATGGCGATTTTGTGGTCCTCCGACAACTTTTTGTTGAGGAAACGTAGAAGCTCCTCTCGCTCTTGGGGAGAAGGATCAGCGGCAATTATGGTTTTGCCTCTACCGGTTGGTATAAAATTGAATAGAGTAAACCTGTCAATTCCCATGTTTTCAGCCATTTCAAGAACTGCGGGGATTTCTGTTAGATTATTTTTGGTGGCGGTTACTGCTATACAGGTACAGATGTTTTTGTCCATACAATTTTTTAATCCCTGTAATGTCTGTTCAAAGGCGCCTGTTTTTCCCCTGAAGAAATCATGTGTCTTGGCGTTAGCTCCGTCAAGGCTCACTTCCACGTAATGGACTCCGATTTCCTTGAGTTTTCTAACGTTCTCTTCGGTAAGCAATATTCCGTTTGTGGCTAAGGAGACGTATAGTCCTGCGTCAACCGCGTGACGTGCAACTTCAAAGAAGTCTTTTCTCATTAGGGGTTCACCCCCTGAAAAGGCTAAGGAGGTGACGCCGAAATCTGCTATTTGATCCACGACTTTCATGGCTTCTTTGGTGGAGAGTTCTATCTTGGAGCTGTTGCCGGAGTCCGAGTAACAGTGTTTACAGTTGAGATTACATTTGTATGTGAAATTCCATACCACAAGGAAGGGGGCATGAATTTGTATGGGACGGTTGAAACCAAATTCAGCAAAACCGGATACTATGCTGGTTATGGCTCTTCTAGTGTATGAATCTGCAAAAAGTTTGGAAATACGGCTCTTTTCAACGGCTAATACCTTTTGTATGAAATCGATCCAGAAACCTAGGACTCTAGCATAAAGGCCACAGGAGGAGCATTTTGAGTGATCCTTTCCAGAGTAATTGTCTAGCGCGGTTTCAAGGGGGGTCCTGTTACATTTTGTGCATTTTTTTAGAGTGGTTTTCAGCATCCATTTTACGGGTGGCGTCTTTAGGACGGAGTTCCAGAGTTTCTGGTTTGTTAACACATTCATCGAAATCTTTCCAGAGTGCTGCTTTCAGGTACAACTAAAGATAGTAGTGTAAACGGAAAAAATAAACTTACCGAGACGCGGAGATGTAACGTAACTTGCAGAATAATTAAGTACTTTCTACGGTAAAAGTTGGAACCAGTCAGTCGTTGGTTGCCGGTATTCATCAATATTTTGTGTTAAAAACTCGTTTAGAGTCATATATTGGTTAATATCGACAGATAGGGGTGCGCACAATTATTTTTATTTGTTGTTTTCACTGTTTTTCCTGATGAGTTTGCTGGGACAAGTCACGTCATACTATTTGAAGCATTGTCTGCTGTCACTATTTCATGTGTCCAGTGGCTAGTTCCAGTATTGGCTCACCTTTCTGAGGCCGGGTTCATCGTTTATGACCGCTTTCAAGCTTATGGCTAAAAGACCAATAAGACTGGTGTATACCTGGCCAGCCTTCTTGGCTAAGCCCGTAACATGTTTCCAGCAGCCCCTCAAGATCTGGTCCTTGATCAACTGTTGAATTGCTCCACCAGGTACTGGCGTCCTCGACTGAAGCGTCTTCTAACCCACTTTTTCCTTTTCTCCGCGGGTTGCATGCTATGACCGCGGTTGCTCCAGCCTTTTCACAGCTTCCCTGTTCTCTTTTGAGTCGTAGCCTGCATCAGCTACAACCCGTTCCGGCGTCAAGCCTTGAATAAGCTCTGGAAGGAAGGGAGAGTCATACCGGTTTCCAGGCGTCACCAACGCCTTCAAGGGTAAGCCTTCCTGGTTGACGGCTACGTGGAACTTGAAGCCCCTGAATGATCCTCTTGAAGTGTAGCCCCACCTACCCTCCGGATCTCGCCTATCCTCTAGGGGAGTGGAGTCCACAACCAGCAGCCTGCAGGGCAACGGGCGCTGAAGGAGCTTAGCCAGCATCTCAAAGACTTCTTTGAGGAGTTCTGTGTATCGTTTCCACCATCTGCCGATAGTGGTTCTGTGTGGAACCCGTTTGAAACCCAAAGCTCTCGCCGCGTACCTGTTCTTCTTTAAATGTCGTATGAGACCCTTGTCTGCTCCAATTCTCTTAAGATGCGGTAGACTAGTAGGCGAACAGCTTGAAGTCTCGGATAACCAGGGTTCCCCCGCCTCCATGTTTTCTTAGAAACCACGGGTCTTATTCACGACAACCCGGACAAGCTCATATGCTTCCATAAAAACAAGTTAGGACACAAAAACAAATAAAACTAATTGTGCACACTCCTATCGACAGATTTATGAGGAAGAGTCAGCCCTAATTTTAACTAAAAATTAGTTGGGTCGCTTTTAAATGAATAATAATAGCGGGAAAAAATCGCAACCTTATGAAGAAGTAGAAAATTGGCCACCCTACACTTACAAAGAGTACCCAGAGGTTACAGCCGAGAACATTCACGCCTTCACAGAATTTTTGAACACTGAAAACGAAGTCGGCCTAAAAATGGAGTTACAACCTTGGGTGTCTTTCTGTGACTCTAAGTGTACTTTTTGCTATTTCCCGAATGAAAGTTTTTCTAGATCAATTTTGGAGCCGTATGTTAAGGCTTTAAAGAAAGAATTGAAAATGTATGCGAAAACTCGCTATATTCAAACTAGCGTTTTTGACGAAGTGGTTTTGGGTGGTGGAAGTCCCAGCGTGTTGGACGCAGACCAACTGGTTGAGATTTTATCTTTCTGTGAAGAGAATTTCAATCTAACTGATGATATTATGGTTAAGGTTGCGGGATGCACACGTACCCTTACTGTGGAGAAACTGAAGGCAATTTCAGATTTCGCTAACCGAGTGGATGCCAGATGCACTCAAATTGATATTGGCGTGCAGACTTTTGATAATAAAATAAGAAAAATGTTAAATATTGTTGATAGCGCAGAGGATGCATCAAAGACTATCAAAACTGTACGGGAAATGGGGCTTTATGCCTGTATTGACCTGATGTATAACCTTCCGGGAGAAACCATGGACACGGTCAAGAAAGACGCGGAAAAGGCAATGGCGTTAGATGTGGAAGGGATTGATTATTATGCACTTAGTATACATCCAGATACTATTCTGCAAAAACAGGTCAATTCTGGAAAGGTGCCGGATCTAGCGGATTCAGAAACAGAGAAAAAGATGTACCTAGAGGCGTATGAACTGTTCAGGAAAGGGGGTTATAAACCGACAGGACATAGCCGTTTCTCTTACGTTGAAGAACATTTCACCGAATCATGTGTTGTAGGATGGCCTTGGGCGGGGCAACTTACAACGGGTTCTGGTTGTTTCATGGGTTATCTTGGACCGTTTTCGTATGTGAACATCGAACCTGCACGTGCTTACATCAATTTTGTATCTAAAGGAGCGTTTCCAATAGCAAAACTTTCAGTGGATTCTAAAGAAGATACGATGAAAAAGGTAATGACGCGATTATATGTCCGTCAGACAGTGGACAAAATCAAATTCAAGGAAGAATTTGGCAGGTCTCCTGAAGAAGCATTCCCAGGTGCCATAGAACGGTTAGTGAACAAAGGGTTACTTTCCGTTGATGATAAAGAGATTCGAGTAACTGAAAAGGGTGACCTGTGGAGATACAACATCGTATGGGAGTTCTGTGAAAAGTAAAGCACAAAGAGTTTTGTTCTGTTAGGATGAAATGCCGTTTGATCTGATTGGTCAGAAATCACAATAAAATCTAAAGGAGGACATATGTTCAGGGGGTTTACAGGCATTTTCTATACTCTAATTAGAAGTAAACTGGACATGATTTATGATGATGGATTAAATTCTATCAACACAAGCGCATATAGCAAGCTAATATTTTGGAATGGAACGGTCTGCGATGCATAAGCACGGTCAGCAGCTTTACTCGCGAAGCGCTTGTGGAATGTAAGCGCATGCGGGATCAGATTCAAAGATGTCTCCTGTGTAATATTCGGCTCTTGTTCTGCAGCCGCCACATATTTCACGGTATTCGCATACTCCACATTTGCCTTTGAGGTTGCTTTTGTCCCTGAGCTTCAGATAGAATTCGTCGTTTTGTAGGTCATCCCAGATTTCTCTGAGGCTTTTGTCTTTCAGGTTCGCCAATTTCAGATGCTCATTGAATCCACAGGGTTTAACGTCTCCATTCGGAGATATACTCACGTAATGGCCGTCCATAGTGCACCTGCCCAAGAAATCGTTGGCGTACCAGTCCCAGAAATTGTGCATTCCCCGCTCTCTTACTACACGAGCGTAGAATGGGCTATACACTTTGATGTCGACTTTTCCCTTGTACTCTTGATACAAATCGTAGACATGATTCCATAACTTTTCATACTGCTCAGCAGTAGGAGCAAGTTCAATATTATATTTCCCATTTCCTACAGGAACGTAATTATGGATAACCAAACGTTTAGCACTGTGTTCTTCAGCTATGTTAACTAGGTGATCCATTTCAGTAAGGTTAAGTTTCGTGACTGTTGTTACCAGACAGTCTAGAAGCCCTACTTTTGATAATTTTTTAACAGCACCTAATGCTGTTTTGTAGAAGCCCTTGCCCCTAAGTTTGTCCTGTATTTCTTCACGACCATCCATGCTGATGGAGGTCATAACTTCTTCTTTAACAAGCTTGTTATATGTCTCTCCGTTAACAAAATAGCCATTCGTTATCACACTTACGTTCATACCCAATTTTCGTGCATAGTGGATTGGCTCAAAAATATCTCCACGTGTAAGTGGTTCGCCGCCACTCAAACCAAACCATGTGGCACCGAAGTCGTTTATCTCATCTACCACATGTAATGCGCATTTTACATCTAATTCGTCAGCGGCTGGAGCCTTGGGGAGATCTCCACCTCTAAAACTGCAATACATACAATTGAGGTTACAGCCATGGGTGCATCGCCAAACCATAATAAACATGGGTCCTTTATTTCTCAGATGTGTCAATCCCCTTTTTTGTTGTACTACAATATTTTTCATATATATTAAAATATTGTTTTGCGTGCGTACAGGGTTAATATCAGATATTTCGAGTTGTAAGTATATGTTTCATTTTTGGAACTATAGTTTTGATTGTAATTTGGCTTTTTTTATAACAAAATATCCTTTGGAATTCTCCCAGAAAATTTCTGAATCAAGGATGTTTATTCGTTTAGTGTACAGTGGACAATCGAGAACAAACGTGTGGTATGCTCCAAGTTCGCCAGAAGAATTTATCTTCTGTTCTTTTTCCAGTTCCTCCATTTCCTGTATGATATTTGTGCCCAGTTCTTTTCCAATCCAGTTCTTACTGGAGCCCCAGGAAGTGTCTAGCTCAATTATCTTTGTTTGGAATCCCAGATTCTTTATTTCTTTGAGTGCTGCTATGGGTTTTTTCCCCCAAAGTGGAGCGTAATGTTCAACTTGAATTGGTTCACAAATCTGTTGGTACCAATCCATGTGCTCGGGGGTTATCATCACTCCAGAAATGACCTTCGTTGCTTTCAATTTCTTAAGCGTTTTTCTTATTGTAGGCAACTCTTTTTCAGTAGTTACAACAGGAATTCCCAGAGTTTCTGACACTAGTTCTAGTAGCCAACTGTTTAATCGGTGCGCTTTACTGCCATTTTTCACGAACAACAAGTAATCCACGTTGATTCCGTTGTTTAATGTCACGTAAAGTGCGTGCATCGAATCTTTTCCCCCAGATGAAAAAGCAACTACTTTAGACATTTTGTTAACACCTACATTTCAGTGCAAATGTTTGGTTGTTTTACCTCTGTAGGATAATGGCATATAAGAATAGTGTGAACACCATCGCATTTAGGTGGATACAAAAAGCAGGTTATAACGGCTCAGGGGCACAACAAAAACTGGGCACGTAACGGTGCCACTTGTTATTGATGAGCCTTTCAGCAAAGGCACGATTCTTTAACTATGTATCAATTACACATTTTTGAATAAACACAGCTCATAATCGCCCCAAGAATGCTTCCGACAAAAGGACCTAAATTATCCACAGCAGCCAAACGGGTATCATCGAGTTTGAGGTCCTCTGATGGGTTCTTGTTACACAAGCAATTGATTACAGCTGTTTGAAAGATTCCAATAACCACGGACTTGTCGAACATACCTCTTGGAATCAAACCCACTTTTACATCATCATCAAGTCTGAGACCTGCAATGACAAAAGGAGCAACCTTTGGATCAAACAATGCCTGCTGTGTTTCTTCTTTAAATTGCTCAAAATTCTCAGCAAGTTTAGGATGAGTAACCAAAAAGAGGCTCATTGCATTTTCAATGGATATCCTTCTTTCTTCCAATCTTTTTGTTAGACATCGGTCTGCCACAACTTGTTGCTCATTATAAAGACTCTTCTTCAAAGATTCTTTGACAGATTTACCTATAAGCTCTCCCAACACGGTTGCAGTCCCCGCATATTTCACAGGTGCTCCCCGTTTTGTACATGCAACAACAACGCTGTCTGTTACGGTTCCGCTAGCGAGGTCCCCAGAAAAGCAACTTCTTATGTCCAGTTCTCTCAGTGCTACAGTCTTGGCTTCTATAACAGTCTTCACAACGTCAACCATACAGCTTTCCGTAAGATTTCCATCGATAAGCAAGATGACGTTAATGGTACCCACCGTATCGATTTTGAAAGAGTTTGGTTTAGAAATGGTGAGTTCTCCTGCCGTGGCAGCAACTTCGACCCCTGCAGTCACAAATGCGCTTAAAGTTATGTCTTGATGTCTTTGATGTGAAACCTCCACGTTTCGCACATCTGCATGCGTCATTATTCCCACGACCTCATCTGGGTCAATGCCTAGTTTTACCAAAGCTCTTTTTAGAATGATTTCTGGGTTTTCATGAAGCTCTTTGTCCAGGTCATCCATGTTTCTATTACAGTTTTCGTTGTTATCTTCTGGCACATGAATGCTGATTATTTTGTTTGCTTTCCTAAAACCGCCATTATGAACGGCTGAGCTGAGCACAGCAAGAGGTCGTTCAGAAGATATGAGCAACTTGTGCCTGTCAACATCAGCTTTAACGAAATCAATGGATGTTTGCAGTCGCACTTTCAGGCACCTTTTGTATAACGTGTTGCATAGCCCAATTTAAGTTATTCCAGAATACCAGAGTGCAAAGTTAAATTTTAGCCCCAAAACCAAACACCATGATTGTTTCCCTCGCTGAGTTCTCGTAACTTTATCCCATTGTAATTCATTGACGTTGTCCAGTTGTAGTTTTTTTTATGAGTGCCGAGGTTGCCGAGCGAATTAGCGAGGCTGTTTAGGCTGAACGAACAATGTTCCAGCGTGACCAAATACCTGTGTTCTCTAAATTACCTGTCAGCTAGGAACAATGAGTGAGCGAAGCCGTGACACCGAGGCAACTCTAGTAAAAA
>SDBU01009821.1_pt1 | contig 10691 bp, 9 predicted proteins | sample 2277071 | NCBI WGS metagenome assembly SDBU01 (sample SAMN10397929, study PRJNA504765) | marine sediment metagenome | isolation source: marine sediment core GS08_GC12, 126 cmbsf | place: Arctic Ocean: Gakkel Ridge, Loki's castle | collected 2008
CGGCAAATTGTCTTACTCCTTTATTTACTCCATTATGACGCCAATCGTCCCCGCACATTATTCCGCCAGGAGCTAATTTTATATACCAGTTTTTAATATCGTTATATACACTTTCTGAATCATGTGAAGCATCAACATAAACTAAATCTGGCGTTACATGAAGGCTTTTAGCAGCTTCAACTGTTGTTGCTCTATAAGGGATAATTTTATCTGTAAGTTCTGAATGGATAATATTAGATAAAAATTGTTGATACAAAGTTGGTAAAAGATGTTTAACATCAGTTCTATGAGGTCTATGATGTTCTTCGCTTCCCAACCAATGATCAACACAATATATTTTCCCATTTGAAGGAAGTAGTTTAGCCATATACATAGCAGATCCGCCAAGCCAACTACCTAGTTCGACAATAATAGATACATCGTTATCTTTAATTACTTGATCTAAATATTTTTGATTAATACACATACTAAAATAATGGGCAGGTAAAACTTCTATACAATTGTAAGGGTGAGGGAGTTTTTTTTCTGAATCGAACGTAAAACATGTTGTAACTAACATTAAAAAAAATATTCTTAACACAAACATATAACCTCTATAGAATTTCGTTTTTTTATAAAAAGTAGAGTTAGTATATTAACATATTTATTTTAATGCAAATGAAACTTACAACCAAATATAGCCGTTTTTTTCATCTAATAGGTGGTATAGTTCTGTTAATTTTAGGAAGCCTTTTGATTTTTAAACCTGAATTTTTAATGTTTAAAAAAAAAATATTCTACAATTTTTTTGTTATATTAAAACTTTTGTTTCTGTAAGTCCTAAGTTGTAATGTCACTATTCCTCAGAAGATCATATAAACACATATGGCAAACCTTTATAATTTTATTCTGATAAACATAGTATCTTTAAAGTAAATAATAAGAAAAATATCACAGGTAAAGAAATTACATATTTTGGAACTGTTTTAAAAGATTTGGATATAGGTCTTATTTGCGCAAATACGCCTCAAGCAAAAGGAAGAGTTGAAAGAGCAAATGCATTTTACAAGATAGATTAATAAAAGAAATGCGGCTTAAAAATATATCTTCTATTGAAGAAGGTAATATTTTTTTAAAGGAGTATCTTCAAGAGCATAATGAGAAATTCTGTAAAGATCCATTATGCTCTGAAGATGCTCATCGTCCATTAAAATTGAATGAAGATCTTAAAGAGATCTTTGCTCATAAAGAGCAAAGAAATCTCACATTTCAATACGGTGGTATTTTATATCAAATTGATCCACAAATGGCAAGTTTTGGAATGAAACATGCTCCAGTTACAATAAATAAACAAACAAGGAGATATTGAAGTAAAATATAAAGGACAAAAATTAGCATATAAAAAATATTCGGAAATTGAATATCAAGCTCAAGTAGTAGATAAAAAAGCTATAGATGCTTGGATAAATAAAAAATCTAGAAAAGTAAGTAAAAAACATCCGTGGAGATAAAATAGATAAATTTAAAAAATAAATATTGTTAGTATATTTTTTAACAACAAACTCAAATTGAGTTTTGCGCGATTCCCTACCTAGGTAGGGAGATGGATATTTATTTTAATAATGAAGTAGACCTTCATGACTACAAAGGTGACATTATAACTTAGAGCAATAAGGTGTCATTATAACTTGGGGCTAACAGAAGTTATCTATTTAAATAGATTTCAATTTTTACCTTGTGCAAATAAATATATTTTTTTATTCTTTTTTGTTTTTTTTAAGGATTAAATATGAAAATAGAAACACCAAAACCACCTAGTCAATTATTTTATAAGTTTTATTTTATAATAGGACTTTTGAAATATCCAAAAAGATTATGGAATTTTATTAAATATAAAACAAATAAGAACCCAGATGTTGTAAATTACAAGCCAATCTTTATGGATATTGAACCTACGCAACGTTGTAATTTTAAATGTATAATGTGTGTTAATCCTCATTTTAAAGACAAACGAAAAGATATGAGCATTGAAAGGTTTAAAAAGATTGTCGATGAACAAACAGGTTTATTGGAAGTGAAAATTGTTGGAGTTGGAGAACCTTTACTAAACAAAGATTTTTTCCAAATGATTGAATATTCTAGAAAGAAACATTTATGGGTTAGAACTACTATTAATGGGTCTTTACTTCAACAAAATGATAGTTATAAAAAGTTAATCGATTTAAAAGTTCATGATTTGAATATTTCAATTGATGGAGCTACAAAAGATGTTTATGAATCAATAAGATTAGGATCTGATTTTGATAGATTAGTAGAAAACTGTAAGTTATTAAATGAATACAATCAAAAAAAAGGTAAAACGACAATAAGAGCATGGGTTGTTATACAAAAAGAAAACGAGCATCAATTATATGAGTTTCCAAAATTATTTAAAGATTTGGGTTTTGAAGAAATGTCATATAGTTTTGCAATGCATAATTATGGAAGAGATGGAAAAAATAGCGAATATTCAGATGTGGGAGTTACTAAAGAAGAATTTCATAAATTGTCCGATATTTGTAAAAATTTGGATATAAAACTAACATTTTTTTACCATCCTAGGGTAAGAATAAAACAAAATAAATTTTGTAAAATTCCATTCAATAAGATTTATGTAACGACAGATGGTTATATGTTGCCTTGTTGTTATATCGCTAATCAAGAAGTTGCTAATTTGGGCAAATATGAAAATTTCTCTGATATTTGGTTTAAAAAATATATACCTTTTAGAAAGTCATTAAGAGTGACTAAAAAGGTTCCCAATTATTGTAAACAATGTCATGGAGAAGATGAATGAAAAAAGCTATAATACTAGGAGCAGGATTTGCAGGATGTACAACTGCTCATTTATTAACTAATGAAGGATGGGATTGTACAGTTATTGAAAAAGATGCTTTTATTGGCGGAGGTTGTAGGACTTTTTTTTATGGTGGACATCCATTCACATATGGTCCAAGGGTCTATTATGGATACAGCGAAAAAGTTTTTAATTGGATTAATTCTTTTATTCCAATGCGCAAACTGCCTCTTTCTTTATTAAGTTATGTTGAGCAAGACCAAAGATTTTATTCATATCCTATTCATGAAGATGATATTCCTAAAATGAAATTAAAAGATCAAATATATGAGGAATTGAAGAAAAGGGATAATAGTAAAAAACCAAAAGATTTTGAAGAATATTGGACTAATCGAGTAGGACCAACTCTTTATAATATGTTTGTTAATAACTACTCTAAAAAGATGTGGTCGATCGATTCAAATAAAGAGTTAGATACATTTAATTGGTCTGCAAAAGATAAGCCAATTGATTCTGGTAGCAAAGAGTGTTATAAAGGCTCTTTAATGGCATATCCAATATCAAAAAACGGCTATAACGAATATTTTGAGAAAACTATCAAAGGATCTAAACTAATATTAAATAATTCTGTTGAAAAAGTTGATTTTGAAAAAAAATCTGTAAAATTAAGTGATGGATCAATATTCGAAGCAGATATAATCGTTAGTTCTATGAGTATTGATCATCTAAACGACTATTCTTTAGGAGAACTGCCTTATGCTGGAAGAGATTTTATAGTTTTTGTTCTGCCGTGTAAACAAGTATTTCCTGGGGACATTCGCTTTTGTCATTACGCTCAATCTGAACCTTACACCAGAATTGCTGAATATAAAAAACTTACCTATCATGAAGCTGAAGACACATTGTTAGTGATGGAAATTCCATCAAAGAAAAACAAATTATATCCTTATATGATAAAAAAATACATTGATTTAGCTAAACAATATAATGAATTTTTACCTGATGGAATTTATTCTATTGGTAGAACTGGATCATATAAATATTCAACAATAGAGCAAACTATTGCACAAAGTTTTGAGGTATTTAAAAAGATAACAGGTAAAAATATCGATAATCTAGATGAAGAATTTTATAATATTGGAGATGTTTCTTTAGTAAAAAACAGAAAGTAAAAAACTTATGAAAGCCATTATCAATTCTCCTGTGTTTTTTTTTAAAAAAATTTTTACGGGTGATAATGTCGCTCATTATTTACCTGCAAAATATCTTTGGTATCATTGTAACATTGAAAAAAAAAGTTTTACACAACCTGTTTATGATTGTCATTTAAATGATTTAGTAAAGATTGATTTTTTATTTTATCCGCATTCACCTCAAAATAAATATTTTAAAAAACCTAAATGGATTAATAATTTTATTATAGCTGAAAATGTAGAAAAGGCAAATTTCTTAGCAAAAAAATATGATTATTTTGTAAATAATTACAGATATAGGGGGGCTTTTCCACCAGAACTCAATTGGGGGCATTCGAAGGATTTGCAAACTATAGACTTATATGTAGTAGCCTATACATATAAAGCTATAAAAGAATATGGGATATATTTAGATGATTTAGAATTGAATGAAAAATATGATGAATTTTTGAAACAAGTTAATTTGGAAATTAATCCGGAAAGCAGGCCAATAATAGCATTGCATCATAGAGGCAGCGATCCTTGGAGCAGACATTTACCAAATAGTATAGATAAAAATGAAAATTTATTACTAAATCTTTTGGATCTTTATTCTGATCATATTTTTGTATTACTCGGGGAATCATGGAGATATTTCCACCATCCAAGAATCAAATATTTAAATAGCTATATTAATAGGAAAAAAATTTCAAATAAATTACATGAATACTCTGAGAGTTTAAAATACATATTGTCAGCTTATTTTTGTCGGGATGTTGAAATGCTATTCGTTGGAATATCAGGATTTAGTCTATTTATTGAAAGTATTAGACCTCTTAATTTAATGCCTCCAATACCACTTTTTTGGGGACCAAAAACTTTTACTGGAAGAGACACTTTTATTGAAATAATGGATTCAGGCTCTTGGTTTTGTAGCGATTTTGAAGAATATAAAAAGAAGCATCCGGAAGATCAAGCTTTTCAGTATTATGTACATCATTTCTTATATTATAGTAGAGATGAAGAGCTTTTAAAACCTTACTGTATGAATTATCCAAATGATTTAACGAAGATATTAGAGCTGCTAGAAAAACTAGAATGTAAATATAATAAAAATAAAAAAACAACAACTCAATCTGTTCAAAAATTAAAAACATTTAAGAAAAATAAAGTTGATTATGAGTATCAAAATCAATTATCATATCATTTAAAAATTTATAGCATTTTAGTGAATTATAAATGGAAACTATGGAAACTTCTGTCTGACATAAAAGAAACATTTAGATATTTCAGGGCAGTAGCTACAAGAATTTTGAAAAAAATCTTTTAGAAAAGAATTGATATTATTGTATTTTTTTTAATTGTTTCTTATCATTTGTTTTCTCAATGCTTAATAGGAGAGATTTTTTGAAGTGTGTAATTTGTAATAATAAAAGTTTGGAAAAAGTTTTAGATTTACCAAAATTTCCATTTACTGGAATTTTTGTTTCCAAATCAATAAAACATCAATATGCAAATCAAGGGTTATTGTATTGCGAAAATTGTGGACATGCTCAATTAGAGAATTTTATTTCGTATGATGTAATATACGACAATACTTATTCACATAGAGGTTCTAAAAGTTCTATTGCAACCTCAGGTAATGATTTTTTTTATGATTTTTTGAAAAATTTTATTAAAGAGAAGAAATTTAATTCAATTCTTGATTTAGGGTGTAATGATTTATATCTTTTAAAGAAATTAACTTCAATTTCCAAAAATTTATTTGGAATTGATCCGATTTGGGAAAAACAAAATGGGACTGTCATAGATAATATTAATGTTATTGGTAAGTTTATTGAAGAAGTTGATTATTCTAAAGATATTGCCAAGCGAGCTGATTTGATAGTTTCTTCTCATACATTCGAACATATACATGAACCTCGTATTCAATTAGAAAGAATTGTGACAAGCTCTTCTGATGAGACTTTATTTGTTGTTGAGGTTCCCTCTTTTGATACGTTAGTTAATAACCATCGTTTTGATCAGGTATTTCATCAACATGTTCATTATTTTAGTATTGCTTCCATGAAAAAATTGATAGATTTGAGTGGATGTGAATATATAGATCATACATTCAATTATAATTTTTGGGGTGGAACGATGTTGTTTGCTTTCAAAAAGAGTAAAAATAGAAAAAAACAGATAGATAATATGAATACGCAACCAATAGCTATTTCTAAAATAAAAAAAAGTTATAAAATTTTTAAAAACTTATTAGAAAATGTATTACATAGAGTCCAAGTAACGCCTGATCGTAGATATTTTGGCTATGGAGCCGCTCAAATGGTTCCTACATTAGCATATCATATGGAAACGGATTTAGATTTTTTAGAATGTATTTTTGATGATAATAAACATAAAGACGAATTAATGTATCCAAACTTGAAACCTAAGATTCAGTATCTCTCAGATGTAGAAATACTGAAAAATAAAGATGTTTTAATTTTGGCATTAGATAGTTTAAAATCAATTATCCCAAAATTAATGAATCTTGGTCCTAGAAAGATTATTATTCCTATAGACATTGCTTAAGTATCATATGTTTTTTATTGCTATTTATCAAAATGGTGAAAGATAAAATGTATAAAAAAAATCATTTTGAATTTAGCTTTTTATAAGGTATACTCATTTGAATTATTTTTAGGTAATAAATGAATTTTAAATTAACAAATAGATGTGCTTTTATCTCAGCAGCAGGAAGAGGTATTGGTAGATCGATTGCCAAATGTTTAGCTAGAGAGGGAGCGAACTTAATAATAAATTCAAGGACGAAAGAAGATCTTGAGAGTTTATTAGATGAATTAGACGAGCCCAAAAAACATAAAATATTTTGTGCAGATTTAACAGGTTTAAATAAAATTCAAGAATTATTCCAGTTTTTTACGATTAATAAAATGATGCCGGATATTATTGTGCACAATCTCGGAGGTAATTTATCGATTACTGATCCATTGTGTTCTATTGAAGAATGGAAAAAAGTACAAAGAATAAATTTAGAAGTTCCAATTGAGATAAATAGATTAATAATACCTCATATGCGAGAGAAAAAATGGGGTAGAATTTGTCATACATCATCAGTTGCAGGTTTAGAAAATCAAGGAGCGCCTGCTTATTGTGCAGCAAAAGCGGCTTTGATTGCTTATACAAGAAGTCTAGGAAGATTTGTTGCAAAAGATGGAATTGTAATGAATACAATTCTTCCAGGTGCAATATATACAGAGGGAGGATATTGGGATAAAATGTCTAATACAAATCCGAAACATGTAGAAAAGTATTTAAAAGAGAGAATGGCTATACAAAGATTTGGAACTCCCGAAGAGATTAGTGAAGTTGTCACGTTTTTATGTTCGGATTTGGCTTCTTTTTGTATAGGTTCAGCTTTTCTTGTCGATGGAGGGCAAGGTAGAGCATTTTATGCTCAAGAATAGGAAAGCAGAGGTTTTAATGAATTCAGATTTAAGAAAAAAAATAGTTGATATGATTTGCAAGGGAAAAGAGGGGCATATACCTAGCTCTTTTTCTATTATAGATATTTTAAATTATCTATATGAAAAAGTATTAACTTATGATTCTTCAAATCCAAAATGGTCTAAAAGGGATTATTTTATTTTAAGTAAAGGACATGGCGCTGCGACTTTGTATATTATACTTCGTAAATTTGGATTTATTGATGATGATATTATTAACCTATACAGCCAAGTAGATGGAATTTTAGGTGGACATCCAGATGTAACGAAGGTTCCTGGAGTAGAAGCTTCAACAGGCTCTTTAGGTCATGGATTTCCAATATCTGCTGGATTAGCATTAGGTTTAAAAATTCAAAATATGAAAAATAGAGTTTTTTGCCTTTTAGGAGATGGGGAGTGTAATGAAGGCACTATTTGGGAAACAGCGATGGTTGCAAAAAATCTACAATTAGGAAATTTGGTTGCGATTGTTGATTTTAATGGTTCTGCTGCTCAAATTCTTCCTGTCGATCCTTTTCGAAAAAAATGGGAAGCATTTGGATGGGAAACCTATGAGATTGATGGGCATAACTTGCAAGAGATAGATAGTGTATTTTCAAATCTAAAGTATGATATTAAAGGAAATCCTAAAGTTATTATTGCCCATACACTTAAAGGTAAAGGGGTAAGTTTTATTGAAGGTCATGGTAAATGGCATCATAGAATTCCTAATGAAGAAGAATTAAATAGAATATTTTTGGAATTAGCATGAAAAAGATTAGAGAAGAATTTGCAGATACTATGTTAGAAGTTGGACTAAAAGATCCAAAACTTGTAGTGATGGTAGGGGATATTAGCCATGGAATATTGCAAAAATTCAATCAAAATTGTCCTGGCAGATACTATAATATTGGGATTTGTGAGCCTTCTATGGTTAGTATGGCAGCAGGGATATATAAAAGTGGTTTAATTCCGGTTGTTCATACTATTGCTCCTTTTATAATAGAGAGAGCTTATGAACAGATAAAATTAGATTTTGGCTATCAACAATATGGAGTGAACCTTGTTGCTGTTGGCAATGCTTTTGATTACTCTCAATTAGGTTGTTCTCATCATTGTTATGCAGATATCTCTTTAATGAAACATTTTAAAAGATCCAATATATTTTTTCCGGCAAGTCCTAAAGAATTCAATGTTTTATTTAAAAAATCTTATAATAATGGTCAGATAAATTATTTTAGAATTCCAGAGCATTCTCATGGGATTGCATTTGATGAAGATCAATTAAGAATTGGAAAAGGTATTAGAGTAAAAGAAGGAAAAGATTTTACTATACTTGCAATAGGGTATCATCTTAAAACTGCCTTGCAAGCTAGAGAGATATTATTATCCAAAAATATCTCTGCTGAAATTTTATATTATCCTTGTATAAAACCATTTGATAAAAAACTTGTGATAGAGAGTGTTTTAAAAACAAAAAATATTTTAGTTATTGAAGAAGTATCTTCTAGTGATGGCGTTTTTAATTATGTATTAGATGCTACAAAACATATTTCGAAGATTAATTATTCACATATTGCTATTGACGATTTTATTCATGATTATGGTTCTTATGAAGAATTATGCAAAAAACTTGGATTTACTGCGGAAGCGCTAATTAATAAGATGTATAATGATTTTTCTTTTTTAAAAGAAAAGAGTTTGCAAGAAGTAAATATGTCTTCTTCAACGAATTAAATGTTCATATTTTTTTAAAAATCTATAGTTAATTTTAGATTCAAATCCATAACATAAAATTTTTTCATGAAAATATGATGAAAATTTATTTTGTAAAATTGTGTTTTCTTCTGATTCAATTTGCTTATTTTCCAATTTATCTAACATCTCTATAGCTAAATCTTTAATTTCTTCTTCCGAATTATCAATCAGTTTTATGCCCTCTTTTAGAAAATCTTTATCCTCATAACATGTTGGGATAGGCTTTTTCATTATTTCTGATAGAGTAAGAAATTGTTGTTTTTCATTCGAGTAATATAGTTTAAAAATTGATAAATCGCTTTCTTTATGGGGAAGAGCTCCAATAGGAGCTATGTTTGCAGTTGCGACAGGTCTATTAAAAAGCATTGGTAAATTGTTTAATCCAGTAGGAGATGATCCCAAAAAAAAAATGCATGTAGCAGCTAAAAAAACATCCATCCAATCAGATACATAAGGTGTTTTGGGATAATCAATAAGGTGTTTTAGAGTTTTAAATCTATCGGGTAATATAGGAGCATTTTTTGAACCCATTCTTATACACCAGCCACCTCTACTTTCAATTTCTTTTAATGCTAAAAATAATGTATCTATATCGGAGTTCCTATGAGAATACTTGTGTGAGTCAGAATAAAAATTGCTATTTCTAGCGTTGAAGCAGACATACCAAGTATCTTTAGGTAACTTTAATTTAGATAAAACTTCTTTTCCTTTTTCTAAATGTTCTTGGGTAATATGAAGTAAAGGTTTTTTATATAGTTTATTTATTTTATATATATTTTGAGGATGGTGAGTTAAATATCTTGTTGGATCAAATCTTAATATTTTATTGTATCTTAATGGCCATAGTAACAAACAAAGCAAAGGCGAAGTTATTATTATGAAATACTTTTTCCAATAATTCAATAAAGATTTATTGCAAAAATCATGTGGAAAAACTCTTAATGATTTAGGTGGCGAGACTATGAACATTCGATATTTCTTACAAAGTCCGGCTTTATATTCTTTAATATAACATTCAGGTTCAAGTGCTAAATGTCCAATAGCTTGAGGATTTGTTAGATAGAAAAATCTAATATTTGTAATTTTTAATATTATAGTAATTGGTAATAGAATAAAATTTAGAAAATTTTTTATGAAGTTTTTAAAACGGGAGTTCATTAAAATATCTCTAGATTTATTTTTTTGAAACTTAATAAAACTACATTATTTTTTCCCAATTCCAATCCCAATCAAATAATTTGCCATAGGATAGAAGCCTAAATGTACAACTTCATCATTCATGGAGAAAATTAAAACATTTTTAAAATAATTTTCGGTTAATTTTCTTAGAGTTGGTTCACTTTTTAAGTTGATATGGCCTTGTTGACTTTGGGCACTAGCATATTTTTGCGATGTAATATTTGGTGTTCCTATTATAAAAATAGCATCATCGTTCAATGAATCAACAGTATTTTGCAT
>SDBU01009822.1_pt1 | contig 10691 bp, 20 predicted proteins | sample 2277071 | NCBI WGS metagenome assembly SDBU01 (sample SAMN10397929, study PRJNA504765) | marine sediment metagenome | isolation source: marine sediment core GS08_GC12, 126 cmbsf | place: Arctic Ocean: Gakkel Ridge, Loki's castle | collected 2008
CATTGACCTTCCGCCATACAGTAGAACCGTCCACTGTGGTCTGTCCATCAACTACACCCCACGTAGGCTCGGTCGCTGCACCTGTTCCTGCTGTAATACACTCGAAGATAGAACCAGTATCGCCTCCACCGGAAGTTGGTTTAATATAAGTACCAACAGCAGTAGATGTCTTCGCGGTAGCAGCGCTGGAGCGTGCCTGTGTCCAACTTTCGATAGTAGGTGTCTGGCTACCCGTGTTGTAAGCCTTAATACCACCGGCATCAGCGAGTACATCAGTTGTACCCTCAGTATTAGTCCAACCTTCTTGTTCGCCGGACGCTTCGTCTTGTTCCTGCGCCCTGAACCATATCGTTTGCACAACAGCGGCGTCACCGCCGCCAAGTTCGTGCATTGTGAAATAGTCTGGAATGAAGCCTATCGGCAGATTTATCAACCCGCCATCTGGCTCAAAATGTCCAACTTTAATTTGCTTACTCATAATCTATCCTTTCTTAAACAGTGGTTAACAAAACGTGACCGAAGTTGTCGTTCAGTATCTGGGCCGCAAAATTCTGCAACCAACCGAGAGTTGTATATCTCTGCAACGGAGAACCGGTCTTGTCTTTTGGTGTGAAGATAAGCGGTGCATCAGCGGAGTTGCCTTTTATCTTGACCGTACCGTAGAACTCCTGCCCGAAAATAAGGTTCTGGTACCCGGTCGTGGTGGTGGCACGAGTCGCATTCGTTGTAAGTAACCAGCGAATATCATCAGTGGCACCAAACTCATCTGGCATTTGCTGGCCGGTCTGAGAATAGTTACTGACATGCTTAAACCCACTGACCTTAGACAGTTGTGTTCTCTGTCCTGTATGGCAGATACCGATAAAGGACGACCTTATCGGCGATGTACCCTGTCCGGTTCCAGCATTAAGTTGGCTTTCTATCATCCGCGTGTTCTGGACGAGCAGATTCGTAACAATGATGTCGAGATCGGTTTTGTTGATAAACGTGCTGGTGCCTGAACCGTTCGATGCGGTTGTCTGCGAAGCTGTTCCGCTTGCAACGTCTCTTGTAAGCGTATCGAGCGTCTTTCTCATATTGTCAAGCAAGATGTCAGACATTTGCACCTGGTCGTCAGTAATGCCGGTGAACGTCATCCATGTACTTGTTACAATCCATGCACCATACTCTTTTAACCTGATCTGAATATCGGTCTTTGATAAAAGAATAGGGGCTGGGTCGGCGCCTTCAATTAGCGGTACTGTCTGGGCGTCCGGGTTCCCCCACCTGCGCCATTTACTAACATCGCCCGCATGTTGAGGCATAGAGTCTTTTTTTCCAAATCTCACATATATAAAGGCATCAATCACCCTTAACAACACCTGACTCTGATAAAAGATGTTGATAGGATGGTTAATCCTTGTCGTTGTGTGCATGTTCGCATTTGTAACGAAACGCGCTGTACTCGAACTAAAGCCCAAGGGCAGAATTTTCGCTAAATCATCATGGCGATCCATTTGCCCTATGGTAGAAAATAAAGTTGATTTATTCACAATTCATCCTTTCGTTTATGTTATTTCTTCGCCGTTGGCTACTTTCCTTCTTATCTCAAGTTGTTGGTCTCTGGTCATCATCTGTTGGTTGTTGGGATCACTTGCACCGCCACCACCTGCGGCTGAACCGCCAAGCGGCTGAGATACATTATCGGCACCCTGCCTGTTGAGATGCTCCTGATTAACAGTCGCCTTGCTTTCAAACTCCGCAAACTTACGTGCCTGCAAAACTTCATCGTAAGCTGCCTGATAAGAAGCGTTCGCCAAATACGGCTTTTTCTGTAACAATATCAATGCCTCTTGAGACAATGATATTATCTGTCCTGTCGCCGGGTTTACGCTCCCGACAACCTGTGCAAAATCAGGATGACTATTAACAAACTGCATATTGGCACTAGTAGACATCTGCTGCTGCTGTGCTGCTGCATCAAGTTGAGACTTACGGTTCTGGACTTTTATTATGTTCTCACCGTAATAGTCGTCTGCTGTAAAGCCAAGGTCGCTCAATGCCTGCTCGAACGTTGAGCCTGCCTGCTCTGGCCGTGCTGTTGCACTGACCTGGAGCAATTCAAGTTGTCGCTGGGCGTAAGACGCCTGGTCTTCTGCTACCTTTGCCCTGTCCGTGGCTTTTTTAAGTTCCGAATACTTAACTGTTTTGTTAGCATCCGTACCGTCAGCCAGCTTGCCATCCTGCTGTTCCTGATTGACCGAATCAGAGTTTAGGTCTTGCTGATCGACCGAATCAGCTTTGTTTAGGTCTTCTTGCTCAGTGACCACCTGAGTATTGTTTAGGTCGTTTTCTGCCATTGTTCTATTCCTTAATTAAAGGTATTAAAAAAGCCCGCAATCATTCCACGATGGAATGAAATACGGGCCTATTTTTTAGGTAATCCTGTTTATTTAGTTTTTACTTTACTGTCAGTACAGAGTTTCCTTGATTATTAATCTTCTTGTGAACACTCCTCAAATGTAATGCCTAATCCTGTATTTGTAATAGTAAATACGTCTCCAATGCCACTGTTAGGACTTATTGTTATAACACCTTCAGACATCAAACTAAAACCATCCCATTTTACGATTATTTCTTCTCGCTTCTCATCGTCTATACATTCAAGACGATGATTTTCGACAGGGATATTTCGTGTTAAATCGAAAAAAGCATAAATAACTACAATAAACAATACAAGTAAGCCACACATGTGTTTCCGCCTAATTTTCATTTTCCGTTCACCCTGTCAATTACTTCGTTGAGTTTATCGACCATTCCGTCAAAGTTAACATAAAAGCTATTTGCGTCACGGATCAGGAACGGTTCGATACTGTCGTCTATTTCATCCCTTGCCCTTTCTGCGGGCGATCTTGTATCCCATTCATAGCTCGGCGACTTAATTTCGGGCGTTTCAGTCTTTTCAATAGACGTCGGATCGTTAAGGTCAGTGTAGATATATGGTTCTTCCGCTATTGGTTCAATGGCCATTGTTGGATTATTCCCGCCAATATACCAAACACCATTTTTCTTTCTTGCCGGGAAATCACCTAAATCGCCTTTTGGTCCTTTTTCCCCTTGCTCGCCTCGTAACCCAATGTCACCCTGTGGCCCACGGTAATCATTCGGATCAACCGCCTCCAAAGCCTTAACACGACTCTTAAGGTTCAACATAATATCGACTATGCCGTTCATGTGCGTAGTTTTGCCGTCTGTCGTCTGATTCAATCCACGCAATAACGCATCATGCTTGTTAAGCAGGTCGTTCTGGGCCTTGTTGAGTCTTGCTCCGTTGTCGTCGCCGAAAAGTGCTATATATTCGGGTGTAAGTTCACCCTTGCCCCATACAGGGGTTTTCGCTTGCTCTTCTACGCAACCGGAGAGTAGGGCACAAATCAGTATTGAAATTATAGTTAGTCTACTCATCTTTCTGTTCTCCTAATTGAGGGTTACATAATTTTTCAACGGCATCGCCGCTATGGTCGTGGGGCCATAAAGATATGGAGTCTTCCGTTGTATCAATATGCACTGCAACGCCAAACGCTCCTTCAACAGCCCGTGCCTTGGCTGCCAGACTTTTCCAATAAGAGGGGCGCTTTTGCCACGCTATACAACATAGAACCGACAACAACAATAAAATTAACATTACTTTCTTCATTCTTAGTTTCCTTTCATTCTGTTTTTCAGATATTTATTTTAAGCCATTCTGTTATTTCGGCTTTTAACGTTTGATAAAAGGTTATAGGTTCTTTGACTGTCATTCTATTGTATCGACGCCATTTGATTTCTGGTAATTGGCCGGTGCCTCCGTCGCCAAAATTACTACCGAAAACATTGCCTAAGCCAAATGACGGAGGTAAACTCTGTTGTTGTTGCCCAACAGCACTGCCCAAAGCATTAAGACCGTCGCCAAAAATACCCATTAGCTTTTATCTCCAAGTTTCAAGTGAGCACTTATGCTCGGAAGCCGTTTCATAATTTCCTTATACATCTCATCCATATCCTTCTTGGCCTCATTAAGCTGTTGGATTATCTTGTTGTGATATTCCGTCTGCATCACCATCTCTTTGTCTTTGAACAGATTCTTGAGGTCAAGTTCTTTTTGCGAAAACTCAAGTTTCAGTTTTTCTTCCTTAATCTTGACAAGGTGTTCGATGTCACGCAGTTCGATCTCTTTTTTCAAGCCAAGTTCAGCGATTTCACGCTTCAACTTACCAACATCTTCGGCAGGTCCGATTAAGTCCTTTGCCTCTTGCAGTAAATTAGGAATCTCACTGATTTCCTTGCCCAACAACTCATTGAGCCACTTCTTTAATGTACTTTCTCTTATGAACATCATTCACTTCCTTTCTCTTTTTTAGAGTAATCTAATATGCCCTGCATCAACAAGTACAGGGCGAAACATCCACCTAAAATACCGCAAATCGCAAGTCTTTCTTTTGGTGTCTCGGCGTTAGCCATTGCACCAAGCAAACCTGAAAATATGTTTGCGGTTATAAAAACCTTTTTGCTTATACCGTTATTCAATCTATCCCACTTGCTTTAATGTTATAGTTCATAGTATTATGCTTCGGCGACAGATTAAAACTTACCTGTATCCCTACCTTCGGGAAAGCCTCTTTTAACTTCTGAAACGCTTCACGCATCAAGTCCCGCTGTTTGCCTGAAATAAGTTCGTCGCTCATGGTTTCCTCTTTACGCTGATAACTCCATCTTTACCGACTTTCCAGATAAGGTCACGCCAGTCGCACTTGTACCGCTCCATCGCTATCGTCATCGTAACAAGTAACCGGCCCTTAATCTGGTCTGGCATGCCTTTTATTTTGCTCTCGTCGAGAACTATGTCGGGGTTTATTGTTATATCGAGAACATTAGGCATATTAAACCTTCCTCGCCTTAGCGATAGCTTTCTTTTTCTTAGCCACCAGACAGCCCCTTTCTTTCACGGATAATACTTACTTTCTTTTCAATGGTTCTTTGTTTTTCCATTCCATTCATTTCTTCAAAAGTCATTTGCTGGACATTGACAACACTTTGGCTATCGACAGTAAACTTCAATTCTTCTACAGGTATTTTATTCTCCAAAGCAATTTTTTTCAACATATCCTTTGTCTCGTTGCGGAAATCTTCGGCAAATTCTTCCATCTGAGACAAACCTGTATAGATTTTAGGTTCTACTATGTCAACCATTTTGTGTTCCTTCTTCCCATTCAGGTGTTTCACGTTCCATCATTGCCATATTTCCACAGTTACCACATTCTTGGTTATCAATATCATTGTCAGCAGGACAGATAATGTTTTGTCTAAAATTACATATCCTACATTGACCTTCAAACACAAGCCAGTTGTCATCCACCCCTATACGTTTCATTTCAACCGCGGTGTTTTTTATAGCGGTTACGGTATCATCGCAAAGAGGACGTCCTGCTTCGTTCCAACAACTCATCATATCAATATGGCTTTTGAATTGTATCACTGTGTTTGTGCTCCTGTTGATTGCTTCTGTTTTTCCTGTGCGATCTGTAACCGCACTTGTTCTTTAATAAGTGCTATGATCGGCGTGGCCTGATTCTTATTAACTTCACTGATAGTCTTTGCCATATTCAGCGGAATCTCGCTGCGTTTCACTTGCGCATCTACAATGTTCTCTCGTGCCTGTGAGATTTGAACGGCGGTCAAGCCCTGTGTAAGCTCGTCGTTTATTAACTGGTTACGTATCTGGGCCTGTTGCATTTGTTTTCTTTGCTGTGCCAAGGCTTGTATCGCCTGTAACATCCGGGTCTTGAACTGCATCGGCGAAGCCTTGATAAGCATTTCCAACGTGATAACGCCAGCGGTCTCTTCCGGGAAGTCTTTCTTTAGCGTCCGAAGTTCCTGATAGTTCATATTTATCTGGCTATCGGTCAAGAGTCCCTCAATCGGATTGCAGTCGAATTTGGTCAAATCTTCGCTGTAGAATCCTGGTACGGGGTCTTCATTGATGATCTTCTTCACCCTCTCGGGATCATAGTTAAGCTGAACCATTTGAACCTGTTTTCTGCCGAAATCACGCTTTGACCCTCTAAGGTTCTGGAACATCCATGCCTGACCTGTAAGAGCCTGGCCTGTACGGAACTTTGCCAGTGTGCCGGATATTTCTATATTCTTATCGTCCGTGCCGAATATCTCATCATTCAAACCGCCCTCTTGCGTCTGGTCTTTGTCGATAAGGGCCAGCATAGTAAACACTGATTGCGGAACCTCGGAGGCGGGCATTTGTTTGAATATCTGTTCTAAAAGTATCTCGTCCGGGGCATTTTCGTCTATCTGAAGATTTATACCCTGCCCACTCTTATAAGCGTCCTCCGGGTTTATTAAGTATTTGCTTCTCGTAAGCCTGACGCCCTGTATCTGGCTTTCGATAATATCCATCGCCTGATTTATTTTTCTATTATACATTCTCTGTGGATCACGTTGACCGCGAACGAAAGACTGGAGCTTCAACTCCGTTCGCGGACATTCAGGGCACCACATACCATGGACCCAGGTATAATTATAGTCCCTGATTTTCATGGGATTATCACCTTCCCATAAAAACTCATCGTCAAGGAATATCGTAAGTCGTATCTTATCCTTGACCTCTCGGAACTTAACAAGAAACGGCTGATTGAGAAGAAGGTTTATAAAGTCCTTATCGTTTCTTCCGAATTCCCTCAACGCATCTTCTTTGAACTTTTCAAACGTCATTTTAGCGCCACTGACCTTATTCTGAACAACATCTACCTCCTCGGTCGTTCTATGCCACCACTGCTCGAACATCCTTTTCCCTGCCTTATTCATCATCGAAGGTACGCCCTGAAACGGCCAGTGACTTGTATGTGTAAGCGGTTTTATCCGCTCGATCTCACCGGCCTCTGTAGGAACGAGAACCTTTGCTTTCTCAGTTGAAAGCCACTGACCAGTCAAGATGTCGCCGCAATCACTCAAATCACTCTTGGTAAGCCCGTGATCAAGTAAGAATTGATTCCACCCAAGCCTGCCGTACTGTATAAGGCCGTCGCGGTCGCGCCATTGCTCTACAAGGTTCGACCCCTGTGCTAATACTCCCCATCTAAACGCCTCACTCAGCACGTCATAGCCGCCTCTCTGAGACATTCCGGTCATTATCACGCCTGTGTGCTGGTTACATGCCCGGTCTTCGCCAGCGTCGAAATTCCCCTGCGGGCCGATTTTCAGGATATGCCTGTTCCGTATCTCGTAACCATGAAGAAGATTTATCTGTCTGCCGATCTTATCGATTGTGTGAAGTATCCTTCCCTGACGATCAGCACGCTGCATTTCATCGTACGAATGCTGGGCCTTGAGCGCAAAGTCATTATCGAGGCAAGCCTGAATGTTAAACGGCTTCCACGCAGTATCGTTTATCTCGTAAACGTCGTGGAACTCGGATTTTGTTGTTCTATCGTTAGGCATTTATCCACTTTATTCCTATTGTTGTGCCAAATTCACCGTTACATTCTGGAAATGTTCGTTTGTAACGCCTTTCCCATCGTTTTTTATGATTCTCAAAATAATACGTGCCCTGGCAGGTATTTCTTTTAAGCACCGAAGCATCATGGCACTTCTGTATCGCTGTATATCTACAAATCCAGCAGATTCTTTAGGCATTTATAACCTCTTTGTTTCCGTATGGCCTGTTTAGACCGACATTCGCTTCTATGGACGGCATTTTCATACTGTTCAAATCAAGGTGGGCACCGGAACCTTTCGGTGTTAGGCTTTTTCTGCACTCGATTGAACAAAAAACTATATTCAGGTTATTCATATTTCTATGGCAATTCTGACATGCACTCATTGTCCTATCCTCGGACTTTGTATGGAACAGTAGACCAAATTCGCCAAGTATCACCACATTTAGGGCATTCAGCCCTATGTTCTTCGTTTTTGAAAAATTCTACATTACATTTTTTGCATTTTTTCATTACATCGTTAGGCATTATTTTCCTTTTTTTACAGAACCGTGAACCATTATCGCAGCAAATACGCAGACGGCGCCAAATCTCACCATACCAACGCCATCCCCGAAGCAACAGAGGTATATGCCGGGAATCAGTAATGTCCATGCAATAATACGATTCATCCTGTCCTCATCATGTCTGCTGTAACTTCTGCATCTGTCATCTTTGCGTATTTTATTAACAAATCCTTGTTTTCCATAAAAACTTGTTCTTTCAAGTTGGCGGGGCACCGATTTGATATTTTTGGCCGTCGAAAAGGCACCCAGTCTATGTATCTCATCCTGTCCTCGCATAATCTTTAGACCATTTACGGACCTGGCTGGCCGAAACACCACTCGAAAATCCTAATATACCGGATTTTAACGCCTGGCATACCTCTTTTAGTGACTCGCAGGGATGTGAGGCCCAGTCATGCAGGGGAACCTGACGATAAACCCGGTTCTCCTCGTCATATTTCCTCCGATAGTGGTCTAATGCCTCGATCCCGTCTTTGCATTTGCTCTCGTCGATGAAAAACGACGGTAGTGTGTCGGCGGTGAGGTTAATTCCAACGTCTTTACTCACTATTCGAGGATTTACATGGACATTATACCCCAAATCCTGCAAAGCCTTCCTATACGACTCGCCAGAGACTTTACTTCTGGCTTTAGCGTCGTGAGGAAGGATTACTTTTCCGTAATTATAACCCTTGGAGTCCAAAACCTTAGCGTAATGGTCGGTAAATTTGCCAGTATTCTCATAATAGTCAATTAAATTCCTTCTACCCTTGACTAATTGAAGGAACCATATCGAAGTACAGTCCAAACCAATATCGAAGCCAAGGTGAACGCGAACGGAAGGATCGTATGGAACGTGACAGATATGGTCGTTACCCCTCATCTTGTTCATTATCTCGATGTAGTAACATGCCTCAAGGTCGACCTCATCGTGGCAGTTCATGATATATTGTTTATACTTAGCAGGTGAATCAAACTCCATCTGCCGCCAATCAGCGATAGTTTTGGGTTTTTTCTTCGTCAGCCATGTATTATCAAACGAATTAGCCTGCATACACGTGAATTCGGGGCCGGGACTCTTGACGAACATCTTCCACATCCAATTATGGCCACAAGCGTTAGCAATAGGCATGATCTGGTTCAGCGGCTCGTCATGCATACCCTGTAAGAAGTCAGGGATTGGGGTTCCGGCGTCCTTATGGGCCTTGACGATCCCCTCCCAGTACTCTTCGTCAACCTCTAAATCACGCCTCAATCGACCCCTCAAAAGCTGGAACTGCGTGTCAGTAGGGAATTCCTCTGCCTGCTCCATGTAAGCAAAACCAAGATTAACGTTCTGCAAACCGCTCAACTCCTTTGCATGTCGGAAGATTATCTGTGAACCATTGGCATACTTAGCCACCTTAGTACCCTGAGGGATACCCTTACCTGTCCACAAAGTAAAATCCTTCATCGTCGAAGCAGCGAGGTCAGCGTAAGTCTTTCGCACTATCAAACCGTAGTTGTTTTTATAAAACCGAGACAATAAATCGCTCTTAAACAGCGCAATCGTAGTCTTACCAGTACCCCAGCCAGCAATAGCGCCGGGGAAACGGTTAGTAGCAGTGTAAAAATCCCACTGATAAGGCAACATATTGAAATTTATGGCCTTAGTCGGCATTTTGATTCCCGTCAACACCCTCTACAAAACGAACCTGAGACTTGCCACACTCGACGCAACGACGAACCTCTTTGAGCAGTTCGCTGTTCGGCTGAACAATGACCCATCTTTCGTAACGATGTTTTTTACAGCTGCCCTCACTAGACAACGTATATCCGTCCTCAAACGCCTCTGCCGGAGAGAATGACTTATAACCATCTTTGTAAACGACATAATAACCGCCGGCAATAGGCCTGTGTTTGTTTACATAATCAGCATCCACGTTAAATGGTGCATATCTCTCATCTTCCGGCACAATGGTAGTGTTGCCGTTCAGGGCATTTACCGCCTTAATCTTCAAAGCACGAACCTTTTTATGACACACGTATTCCGGTAATTCTCTTTTTACGGTAGTACCCATCTTAATTCCTTTCTTTAAGGTTAATAATTATCCATTATTAGTTTCGGTCTTGTGATGGGAGGGGTGTACCTTTTTTTCCCCGCAATCTTCTATATAGGGCCTTCGCTTTATATAGCGGCCTGATATGCCAACTGGTCGGTTTAATCATGCTGTTTCCTTATAGCACGCTCTTACGTCAGCCACTGTCTGATAGACCAGCCCGTTTGTTACCTCAAACGCTATGCCTGCGCTGTCGAACTGATACTGTGTCCCGTCCTGTCTCGTGTAGCGGCCTCTGTTCTCTGCCAGCGGCTCATCGGTTAGGGTTAGTGGTTCGGGCCTGAAGTTCCACGCTTCGCGCAACTCATACCGCACGGCTCGGCGACCGTAAACCTCGGTGTCAGGGATGAGGAAATAGGGCGGGACGCTAACTTGCTCGTTACCACTTGGGACGCTAACTTTGTCCCGCTGACGGGACGCTAACTTACGGCAAGGGTCGCCACAATACTGGCTTGTTGCACGCTTAGGCTCATACTCGTTACCGCACTGCTTACATTTACTCATCAATTACCTCACTTTCCACGCTTTTAACGTTATTAGGCGGGTTTATCACGATTACTGTCGCATCCGAAGGCTGAACC
>SDBU01009823.1_pt1 | contig 10691 bp, 9 predicted proteins | sample 2277071 | NCBI WGS metagenome assembly SDBU01 (sample SAMN10397929, study PRJNA504765) | marine sediment metagenome | isolation source: marine sediment core GS08_GC12, 126 cmbsf | place: Arctic Ocean: Gakkel Ridge, Loki's castle | collected 2008
ATCTGATTGCACTACATGCCCCTCTCCCAGAACATTATTTGCAGCTTCAGAAACCAGGTTAATGACTTCTGGGTCATTGACCAGCATCGGAACTTTATAAAGATACTCCAGTTGGTATTTGCATCCAAATGTAGATGCAATCCCCTTTATTATCCGATCCATTTTCTCCTCAATCGTCTTTCGTACATTTTCATTTAGACACCTTACGGTTCCACTAAATCGAACCTCTTCTGGTATAACATTAAATGCCTTTCCGCCATTCACAGTACACACCGAAATGACCACCCTGTCTAAGGCATCAATTTCTCTACTTACAATGTCTTGTAATGCTACAACTGCATGCGCGGCTGCCAAAACAGGATCAGCAGATATATGGGGATATGCTCCGTGCCCTCCACTGCCAATTATTTTGATGGTAAATTTATCGGCAGATGCCATATAAGGACCTGAAAATACACCTATGTTTCCAACCTCAAGGGAAGGCCATCCATGTAAAGCAATTATTGTATCTACCTTAGGATTTTCTAGAACCCCTGATTCAACCATGCTCTCTGCTCCACCCAAAACCTCTTCGGCAGGTTGAAAAACAAGTTTTACAGTACCAGAGAACCTATCCCTCATTGAGCTCAATAGTTTTGCGACTCCCAATAACCCTGCCGTATGGCCGTCATGGCCACACGCATGCATCACACCTTCATTCCGAGAAGCATAGGGTAGCCTTGTTTGTTCAACAACTGGCAGAGCATCCATATCTGCCCTCAGTGCTGTCACTACGTCCGACCCTTCCTTTTCTCCCCTTAAGATTCCCAAAACACCAGTTTCTGTTTTGAGTGGAGCAACTTCAACGCCCATGCTTTCCAATTCTTTCTTGACCAGAGAACTTGTTTCAAATTCCTTAAATCCAAGTTCTGGATGCTGATGAATATCTCTCCTTGTTTTTGTTAAGTATTCTTTGATTTCACTAGCCTTTTGCAATATTTCACTTTCCATTTTCTCTCCTCCTCATAACAATATTTTTCCTTCTCAACCCAAAATCACTCCTGTCCAATTCTTACCGCTCATCAACAAGAACCAACAATTTTAATTATACCCCGTCCACCCCGATTCTATTTTTAAAGGTGAGGGCAAATTTGGCTGATTCAACCTTGACGACTTCGTAAAAAGTCTTTTCATCGGTCATTGCGAGGAGCCAAGCGACGAAGCAATCTCCTGATTTCATGCAGTTACAGCCAATGAGATTGCTTCGCTACACTCGCAATGACAGCACTGGCGACTTTTTACGAAACCATCAACCCCGGGTTATTCAAAAACGGCCCATCATACCTGATAGCCGGGAATACCGAGGGAATAGCCACCGTCAACTACCAATAAAGACCCCGTCAAATAATTAGACTCTTCGGAAATTAAGTGTAGCACCATATTGGCAATATCTCGCGGTGTACCTTCGTGCCCCAATGGGATCCTGGCCAATTTTGTTTGGTGTTCAACCATGGCAACATCATTCCTCAGTTGAGCCCGGACTCCCTCTGTTGCAATCAACCCTGGCAGTACTGCATTAACTCTTATGCCATGGGGAGCCAGCTCTACTGCCAAAACCTTTGTCAACATATTCAATCCCGCCTTGGAAGAAGCATAGTGAGCTATTCCCGGACGAGCAATCAAGCTGGCAGTGGAACTGATATTTACTATTTGGCCCTTCACCCCTTTGGCGATCATCTCTTTGGCCACCGCCTTGCTACACAAAAAAGGACCTTTCAGATTTGTACCTATCACTTGCTCCCATTCCTCTTCCGATAGGTCCAAAAAAGGTGTACTGGGGTACTGGCCTGCGTTGTTGATGAGGCAGTGAATTTTCCCAAAGCGCTGCACTGCAGTGCTCATCAGCCTTTTAACTTCATCTGCCCGAGACACATCACAGGAAATGGTCAAGATATCGCCCTCTGCTATGTCATGGGAGTTCTTGATACTTTCTAGCCTTTCTTCATTTCGAGAGCAGGCAGCAACCTTGGCTCCCTTCTGAAGCAACAAGAGGGTGACTTCTTTGCCAATCCCTGATGATGCGCCAGTAACAATGACCACTTTATCTTGAAATGTGTCAGTCATGGTGCGCCTCCAAATGTGGTCCGCTGGCCCTCGGCCAGATGCGATTTGTAAACCGGCTGTCCATACAGGTTCAGGTTCTGGGCGCATCCTACATCTTCGCCGCGTTGCTGTGCTGTATGGCAGGTCATACAGTACCTGCAATGAACGATTTCTTTGTCCCGGCCCTCATCCACCTTCTGAGCCCAATAGGGGTCACAGAGGAGCTGGCGTGCCAGGGCAATCATGTCGCATTTCCCGTCGACGAGCGCGCCTGCGGCAAGTACGGGGTCGTCAAGTTTTCCGACCGCGATCACGGGTATATCTACCACTCGTCTGATAGCTGCCGCATAGTCGAGGAACGGCCCCGGCGGTGTCTCCTTAAGCGGTATGGCGCCGACAGGGATCCTTACCGTACCTGTGACTCTCTTGTTGATAGGAAGAGTATACGCCGAAACGTGTATGGCATCAGCACCTGCCTCGGCAATGATGCTCGCGACTTGTTGACCTTCTTCCAAACTCAATCCAGGATCAAGCTCCTCGCACGCATTAATGCGAACCCAAACAGGAAACTCCGCGCCGAGCTCTGCTTTGATATCCTCGATCGTTTCCCGTGTGAGTCGGGATCGGTTGACTATGCTCCCGCCATATTCGTCCCTCCTTTTGTTTGTGAAGGGTGAGATTGAGGCACTGAGCAGGTAGAAGTGCGCGGCATGAAGTTCCACCCCATCAAATTCTGCCCTGCGAGCACGCCAGGCGGCGGCGACAAAATCGCGTCGCACCTTGCGCAGCTCGGCAGCCGTGAGCGAGCGCGGCACATCACCCTCCCGTATTCCCACAGGGGAAACAGATTCGGTCCGTAGTCCGGCTGCGGAATAGATTTTTGGACCGCCATGGCAAAGCTGCAGGAGCGCGACAGCACCCTCTTTTTTGATGGCGCTTGCCAATCGGGCTAGGCCGGAAATAAGGCGATCATCGTATGATCCAAGCTGCCGCGAACTTATGCGCACATCCCGGAGAATCGCCGAGGCCTCAACAACGATCGTGCCCACGCCTCCTCGTGCACGCTCAGCGTAGTACATCACCTGACGGTCCGTGGCCTCATCATCGGGGCTGGCGAAATTAGTCACCATCGGCGCCATTACAACACGGTTTCTCGCAGTAACTGAGGCGAATTGCACGGTCCTGAACAATGCGCACGTCACACCTTCTACCACAAACCCTCCCAGGAACGTGTTCGTACCCTTGTCTTCATGCACATAACTCTATAACCAACCCAGCAAAGACCTTTGTAGTCTCTACTAATTCATCAATAGAAATGAATTCGTCCACTCTATGAGCCCTTTGGAAATCACCCCCGCCATACATAAGACCAGCTACACCATTAATCCACGTCCAATACGCATTTCCTATTGAGGAATATCCTGCCATATTTCCTGTTGGCACTACGGTTTTCCCAGTTATTTCTTTAGCTACTTTCTGGACCATCTTTACAAATTCATGATCTGGGCCAATCCCACCCGCCTGTCGATCGTTTAATAACCTTATGCTTTCTATCTCAAAATCTGGATCTTTATCCTTTAACTCCTGGATCGTGGTATTGACGAAATCCTTAACTACTTCGGTTTTCGTTGTTGGTCGTATATCAAAAGTAATCTTACAACGGCTTGGAACCACATTTATCGCTTCTCCCCCCTGTAATATTCCAAGATTGACCGTATCGCTGCCCATAAGCGGATCTGTCTTAATCTCAAGCTCTTTCATCGCATTTGCAAGTGATATTGCCTTCTCGATAGCATTAATTCCCTCCTTAGGATTTCCGCCATGCGCTGACCTTCCTTTAAGAATTATCTCATACCAAATCCGCCCTCTGGCCACACAACCCACAGTGTGTATCCCCGTGGGTTCTCCAGCTATGTGGTAATCTGGTTTCTTGAAGCCATTTTCCTCGAATCCTTTTTCAATTAGATAACCCATTCCAGGCCATTGTCCGATTTCATCATCAACAGTCGAGGATAAGATCAAGTCTCCTTTTAATTCTATATTTGCCTGCTTAACAGCCCTGAGGGCTATCAGTTGAGAAGCCAGATGACATTTTGTATCCTCTGCGCCTCTTCCGAAGATCTTATCATCATGGATTTCTCCACCAAATGGGGGATACTCCCACAAAGACTCATCACCTGTTCCAACTACATCCATGTGCGCATCTAGACAGAAAACAGGAGAATGTCCTTTTCCTTCATATAGGGCAATCACATTGGGCCGAGGGTAGGATAGCCCTAATTTTTCTATATCTTCCTTAGGCGCACATGCCACAACTGGATCTAAGCCTTCGGCTCTATAATACTCAGCCATCAAATGTGAAATCTCATCGTAGTTTCCGGGCGGGTTCACAGAAGGTGTTCTAACCAATTCCCGCGTTATTCTAATCAAGTCATCTCTATTGTCTTCCACCTTCCGAGAAACTTTTTCTCGTAATGTTTTTTTGTCCACTCTCATGTTGCTCCCTCCTTCTAATTACAGTTTGCCTCTAGCTCCTACTGATTGACGAGGTGGCAGGCAACCCATTGCCCGTTGGCTCCAGCCCTGAGGTCAGGTTCCACCGATTCGCAAATAGCCCTTTTATAACCGCATCGCGGCCAGAATCGGCACCCCGAGGGGAAGTTCTCTGGGTTTGGCGGTTCTCCAGATAGAGAAAGATCCCTTTCTCTTCCATGCTTCTTGCCGATCACTGGAATGGCAGCCAAGAGGACTTTCGTATAAGGGTGAATGGGATCACTGAATATGCCATGAGTTGCTCCCATTTCGACGATCTTTCCCGCATACATCACCGCCATACGCTGGCACATCATCCGAACCACGCTTAGATTGTGAGAGATGAAAATATAGGTCAGGTCAAATTGACGCTTCAGTTCGATGAACAATTTGAGAATGGTGGCCTGCACTGACACATCCAGCCCGGAAGTAGGCTCATCCAGGATCACCAGACGTGGATTGAGACATAGGATGCGAGCCAATCCCAGACGCCTCAGTTGTCCGCCGCTGAATTCATGTGGATAAAGGGAGAGGTGCTCCCTACTGAGACCGACGTCATCAAGCATTTCATGAATCCGCTTTTCAATTGCTTTGCTGCGGAGAGAAGTATGAATTACAAGGGGTTCCGAAAGTATCCTTTTGATCTTCCAGTAAGGATCGAGGGAGATCCCTGGATCCTGATAGACATACTGGATATCTTTCCTGATTTTCTTGGCCTCTTTTTTTGCAAGATGAGTGATCTCTCGACCTTTAAAGCTCACAGATCCTTCGGTGGGTCGATAAATCCCGAGGATTGTCTTCCCGAGAGTCGACTTGCCGCAACCACTTTCTCCAACCAGGCCGAAGGTTTCTCCCCTGATCACCTGCAATGAGACACCATCCACGGCTTTTACCGATGGGGCTCTTCTGCCAAGAAAGCTGACGGATCCGCGGAAATACTTTCTCAACCCTTTAACTTCCAGGATAGGTTCTTCCATGGGCTTTTATCCTATGGGATGAAAACAACGGACCCAGTGGTCCGCAGTGACTACTACCTTCTCCGGCCTGTGTCTCGAACAATGATCTGTGGCCCGCGAGCACCTTGGGTGGAATCGGCATCCTTCAGGGGGATGGACCAGATTTGGAACTTCGCCGGGAATATCCCTGATTTTACCTTCTGGATTTGGAAGACTTTGAAGGAGCTCCTTCGTGTATGGGTGCCTAGGGTCGGAGAAAAGGCTATCCGCTGGGGCATCCTCCATGTCCTGGCCAGCATATAGGACCACAATCCTTTCACAAATCTGACTGGCTACACCAAGGTCGTGGGTAATGAAAAGGACCGATATCCCTCTTCCCAGGACAAGACTCGTCATCAGTTTAAGAATCTGTGCCTCCACCGTTACATCCAGGGCGGTAGTGGGTTCATCGGCAATCACCAGGCTCGGCCCCGGCAACAACGCCATGGCGATCATCAGCCGCTGGCGCTGTCCACCGCTGAACTGGTGAGGATATTTCTTTAATTGATCCCTGGGAGAGGGAATCTGGACCTGTTCCAGCATTTCATGGATTTGTTTCTCATTGATCTCCTTGCTATTCTGTGCGTTCCCCTTCCATTTCATGATGTCTTTGATCTGGGTCCCCACAGCAAATACCGGATTGAAGGAGTTGAATGGATCCTGGGGAATCAAAGTGATGGCCTTCCCTCGTACTGACGTGTTAAGATCATTTTCTTTCATGCTCAGCAGGTCTTGCCCTGAAAATAGGACCATTCCATCGATGATTTTGCCGGCAGGTGGAAGAACCCGCAGGACGCTCCGCGCTATGGTTGTTTTGCCACAGCCGCTTTCGCCTATCAATCCAACGACTTCTCCTCTTCCTACACTGAGTTCAGCACAATCCAGGGCCTTCACCACCCCTCGGTCGGTATGGAAATGGACCGTCAGGCGGCTCACGCTGAGGAGGGCCTCTTTTTGGTAAAGGTCCATCTGCCTATTCAAACCCTCTTCGGATACGGGGATCCAAGATGTCTCTCAACCCGTCCCCGAACATGTTGAAACCCATAACCACGAGAAAAATTGCAAGGCCAGGAAAGGTGGCATACCACCATGCCTCCGGTAGGTATTGCCTGGATTCGGCAATGGTGACTCCCCACTCCGGGATTGGAGGTTGCGCCCCAACTCCCAAGAATCCCAGGACCGCGGCAGTCAGGATGGTGTATCCCATGCCAATGGAGCTTCGAACGATGATGGAAGAGGAAACATTGGGGAGGACATGGAGTACAGTCGTTCGAAGGGGGTTGGCTCCCAGGGCCTCTGTTGCCTCGATAAAGACCGTTTGCCTGAGAGTCCTGGTTTCGGCGAAAACAATCCGTGTGAACCACGGCCAGTAGGTGATGGAGAGGGCCAGTATCACATTGGCGATGCTTGGCCCAAGGGACTGAGCGAGTAAGATGGCCAAAATGATCTGGGGGATCGAGAGGAATACATCAGCAATTCTCATGATGAGTTCGCTGAGCCAGTTTTCGGAATAACCGGCAATGAGGCCGAGGGGGACCCCGATTAATAGGGAGGTCCCTACCGCGATGATGGAAATAATGAGCGTCACCCTGGCCCCGAAAAGTAGGCGGCTGAAGATATCCCTTCCCATACTGTCAGTCCCCAGGAAATGCGTCACAGAAGGCGGCTGAAGCCGTGCCGATGGGTGGATGCTGAAAGTATCTTCTGGATAGGGAGCCAAGACCCCGGCAAAAATGGCTACCAGGATGAGAGAGAAGATAATAAGAAAACCGGAAAAGGCAAGCCTATCCCGAGAGAATTTTATCCAGGCAAGCCTCAATCCACTCATATTTCCGCCTTTCTGGGGTCGATAAAGGTCAGGGCTATGTCAACGATCAAATTGACCGTCACATAGGCAATCCCTGCCCAGAGCGTTACACCAAGAATTGCCTGATAGTCAGAGAGAATGATCGATTGAAAGGCATAAAGGCCCAGGCCAGGCCAATCAAAAACCGTTTCGATCACGATAGCTCCTGCCAACAGAAGACCAAAGAGGAGGCCAATCTGCGTGACCGTGGAGATCATTGCATTTCGAAGCAGGTATTTATACACAATCAGTCTGGGCGGAAGTCCCATGGCGCGTTCATAGAGAATAAAATCCTTCTGCATTACATCGAGAACACCGGAACGGGTAAACCGAGTGATGGTGGCAAAAGAAGCAAAGGCCAGGGTAATCGCTGGCAGAGTAATATGTTGAAGGGCACTCAACAGGGCCGTTCCATTGAAGGTAAGAATCGCATCGAGAATATACAGGCCAGTGATGAACCTGGGTGCGGCGACTCCAATGCGACCCCCTAGAGGGGTAACCCCCAGCCACATGCTGAAAAGAAGTTGAAGCATGATCCCGAGCCAAAAAGTGGCAATGGCAAGTCCCCCTACCGTAAACCCCCTCAGCACATGATCCAGAAGAGAATTCCTTTTCAGAGCCGCAACAATTCCCAGAGGTATTCCTGCCAGAATGGAGATCAGCATTGCAACAATAGTGAGTTCCAGGGTGGCTGGAAAACGAACGATGAGATCCCTAAAAACCTTTCGGCCGGAATAGAGGCTCTTGCCCAGATCACCTCGAGAAAGCTGCCCAAGGTAAAGGGCAAGTTGAACATATAGGGGCCTATCGAAACCGTATTGGTGCCGCAGTGCTTCGATCTGTTCAGGTGTTGCCATCTCTCCTGCCACCAGGGCCGCAGGGTCAGCCGGGATCACCCGAGAGATAAAAAATGTGAGAACCAACAGACCCAAGATTGTTGGGACAGCGAAAACAAGCCTCTTGAGGGCGTAGGATAGGACTTTTCTGGTCATTTTCGGGACAAAAAAGCCTCCTCGGCTCCGATGCAAATGGATTTTCCGAGGAGGCAATCCATGATCCGCTAGATCAAGGGTTTAGACGAGATAGATCCATCGGCATTCCTGACCATTTCCAATTGGACAGAATCTGAGGCCTCGCACATTCTTTCGATACGGGCCGTACCATTTTGTATTGTAAATCCATATGTCCGCCGCATCATTCACCACGGTACGGCTCGCCTGCTCATAAAGCCTGCATCTTTCCTCTATGTTACTGATAGTCCGAGCTCGCTTCAGTAAGTTGTCCACCTCAGGGTTCTTGTACCATGAAGAAGCCTTCCAGGCTCCCCACCTACTTGAGCTGTACATCTCTCCGATCCAGTTCTCAGGGTCTGCATAGTAGGTGCTGACCCAGTGGATCCACATGTCGGGAGAGGTGTCAATGTCCTTTGCCTTTCCAGAAAGGGTAGGCCAGGTCTCTCGGACGATATTCAGCTTGATCCCAATCTGGCGGAGCCCTGCCTGGAGGATCAAAGCGGCATCGTCGGTCTGGGAGTAACCCGTCATCGGATGGATATTGAGGGCGCGATCGATTTTGACCGAGGCCTTTCCTAATTCCTCCTTCGCCTTTTTGAGGTCATAGGTGTAGCCTTTGAGGTCTTTTGGGGCGCCCCACATGTTGTTGGGGATGGGACCGAAGTTCCGGGCAACCCGGCCCTTGAGTATCTCGCTGTTAAAGGCATTGTAATCGAAGGCATAGCTTATGGCCCTTCTCACGTGGACGTCACTAAAGGGTGGCCTCTGGTTGTGCATTCTAATCAGAAAAATACGCATGGATTGTTCTTCATAGACGTTGATATTTGGGTGTTTTTCAAGCTTTTCAATCTGGTCAGCAGGGAGATATCCGTCACAGCCATGAATGTCGCCCTTCATCAGGGCCATCACTCGTGAAGCCGTCTCATGAACCGTCCGGAATTCGATATCATCCACATGGTCCCCTTTCCAGCCCATCCAATGATCCTTGAATCGCCTGGCTGTCCACCCCACACCAGGCGAATATTTTTCCAGCACATAGGATCCAGACCCGGCGTCATTGTCTGCAAGCCATTCGCTTCCCCAGGGGCCTGGCTTTCCCTCAAGAACCTTGGGGTTGACAATGCAAAAGGTTGGCACGATGGAGAGAAATGGAGCATAAGGCTCACGGAGCGTGAACTCGATGGCATAGCGGTTCTTAACAGTGATGGCGCCAGGATCAACGACTGGCTTGAAAAGTGCAGAGGCCCCCTTCCCGAGGCCTAGAAGCCTCTCCATGCTGTACTTAACAGCCTCCGCAGTGACCTCGTCGCCATTGTGGAACTTCGCTCCTTTTCGCAAATTGAAGGTCCACTTCAGCCCATCTTGGGAAGCGCTGTAGCTCTCGGCAAGCCAGGGGTGAATTTTTGGAGGATTATCGAGGTACCGGTAGAGGTGGTCATAAATATTGAGCCGGATATTCTCTGTGGTCACGTCATATATGGCATGGGGGTCCATGCTCTGAAACTCACTAGGACATCCCCAGACATACTTTGAGCCCCCAGCCCCCCATGCCTTCATAGGGCTGAAACGCAGTCCTGACAGGGCAAGAGAGCCAATGCCTACGGTTTTGACAAAATCTCGCCTCGAGATTCCTTTCGTTCGAGTGAACGATTTTTGCTTCTTTTTCATCATCCCTCCTCCTTTCTGTTTGGCCACTTTGGCAAACAAAGTGGTTAAAAGAGTTAATACATAACTTTTCTGTTACATGTACCCAGATATAAATACAATCATTTATTTACTTTTTTGTCAATTTTTTATTTTATTATGATCAAGAAAATGAATATTTTTTGATCAAATGAGTATTATGGCAATGAACAACTGGACTGAGTCTTAGGAAATACCCTTTACTTTTTTATTCAGATATAAACCATCTATTGCTATTTGATATGGGGCCGCCTACCACTATTTCCTGAGCCATTCTCTTTAGCTTAGAGCTGAATGATCGTTACGCAATTCACATGGGGGAGATGGGCGAGCTTCTCCAAGACGTCTGCGGAGGAGATGTTGTCCAAGTGCAGAATGGATAAGGCTTTGCCTGTATTTTGTCTCTGCCGCACTGCATATTCCATCAAGCCATATAATAGCCTAGGAGCTTGTCCGACAATTCGGGCTTACAAAAATTTAGGCCGCTGAAAATTGTCGCCGGATAGTCGAACAAGCGGATTTTTTCGAAAATAGGAGAAA
>SDBU01009825.1_pt1 | contig 10690 bp, 7 predicted proteins | sample 2277071 | NCBI WGS metagenome assembly SDBU01 (sample SAMN10397929, study PRJNA504765) | marine sediment metagenome | isolation source: marine sediment core GS08_GC12, 126 cmbsf | place: Arctic Ocean: Gakkel Ridge, Loki's castle | collected 2008
GATTCTTAATTTCACCAGGGAAGATTATATCATATTTCGGTTACCTTTTATATGATTTAACAAGTACCTCTTTGGTTACATTATAGATGATTCAATTCGGGGGGTTGACATTCTGAAAAAATGTTGTATACTTTATAATAAATGGAATATGTTATATGAAAAATCCAGTAAGGAATAACAACATCGCAAGAATACAACATACTAATCTGGCCGAAAAGGTCTACCGTCGCATAATAGATGCCGTCTTAGATGGTACATTCAGTCCCGAGGAAAGATTGGTGTGTAATGATATTTCAAAGCGCTTTGGAGTGAGTCGGACTCCAGTGCGAGAGGCTCTGGTTAGGTTAGAAAAAGAAGGGTTTATACATTCTGTTCCAAGAAGTGGCACATATCTAAATAGTTTTACTCCTGGAGAGATGAAAGAGATTTATGAAATAAGAGAAGTTTTAGAGGGAGTAGCCGCTCGAATGGCTGCTATATCTCCAGACCCAGAGCTCTTAAAAAAACTGCGTCAGGCATGCGAGGACTACAGATTAGGAATTGAACAAAAGAATGTGGATCTCTGCGTTGAGAGTGATTTACTGTTCCATAGACTGTTAGTAAGAACCAGTGATAGCAAAAGATTAATAGAAATGTTAGAGAGCTTTCATATCCAAAGCATAAGTATTGCAAAAAGAGGAGCCAGTTACTGGAATCACGCTCCTACCTATCTTGATGAACATCGCAGCATCCTTGATCTGATTTCTCAAAGAAAAGGTAGGTTAGCCGAGAAGAAAATCAGAGAACACATTCAGAAGGGTAAAGAAGGAATTATCAAATAGTTGGTATTATTCTTTTTTTCTAAATCAGGAGCAGGTTGATCTCTTTTTATTGAGTCGAGCAGATACCATTTACAGACTAAAGTTACAAGGACAAAGTCTTCCATTTTTAATCGGATTTACTAAATTTTCAGAGGTACGTACCTTATACGATATTGCCTGCTTATTGCAGACATTTCTCTCAACCTTGAGTATCTCTTGAAGTAGCAGAATGGGGAAACTTTATGGATGTTGAGGACTGATGATAAAGATAAAAGGAGAAAAAACTATGAGAGAAGAAAGAAAAGTAAAGTTTCCTGATGTGGTTGCCAAGTCTGAGCTTGAAGTTGAATCCGGTATCGAGGGGTTAAGGGGATACATGTTCCAGGGCTGCGACGGGAGCCAAGTGGTGTTTTGGGAATGTGACGCTGAAACAAAAGCTGAACCACACAAACATGACTACGCTGAGTACTGTTTGGTGGTAGAGGGTGTGTGCAAGGAGACAATAGAGGGCAAGACAACAATACTGGGCAAAGGCGGTGAGTGTGTGATTCCAGCGGGCAAAGTGCACTGGGCTACAATGGGGCCAAATTATAGGGCCATAGACTTTTTTGGTGGACCGCGCTGCAAATATAAAAACAAGGAATAGTCCATACTATTCAGTATCGGCTTGTCAAGATGTTCTTGCGTAATGTCTATTTTCCATTTCTTATCGAAAGATACGAAGATGATATTCTTCAGAGAATCAACGTAGGGAATCAATAGCCTTTTGATTTTTGTCTCAGGTTCTCGACGTTGTTATCTAGTTACTTTTAATGTTCGTAGGTCGCAGATCTATTTGTTTAGCAAAAAGAAAGATTGTTCAGCCAATTCCTGAATAATCTGATCCGAAACGGAGACAAGGAAGACTGAGGAAGTAGGAGTCCAAATATACAATGTACTTAGCTAGCCCTAAAGACTACGGGCAGGAGGATATGATGACTAAGAAACAAGATAACAACAGGCTAGACAACCTATCTACAAGGAAAGGTTCATTAGAAGGTTCTGAAAAGAACATACTTGCCTATTATACCGTGGGCTACCATGGAAGCGTCTATATTTGCGATTGGCTGGGGGGGCATAGCACTTCTGAGACTCTAGGGTGGTTTAAGGATGGCTGGTATAGAGCTTGCATTCCTGTTTTTTTCCGGCAAGGGCTCTTTCGAAAATTACAGGAACAAAACTGGTTCAAGGCATCCTTGGAGGTTGACGGGTATTCGTTTGAAGATATGAGCAAAAGGGCACCAGACTTTTTAGAAGAGTTGAAAAAGTGGGTGAACACAGGCCGCCTCGAACTATCAGATGGAACATACTCCCAACCTTACAGCTTCATCATCTCGGGTGAATCCAATATCCGCCAGTTCCAGTACGGGACGAAGGCCACTAAGGAGGCCATTGGGGTGGATATTAAATACCACATGCAACAGGAGGCCGGATTTCATCCTCAGCTGCCCCAAATATTTAAGGGTATGGGCTATAAGGGTGTGCTCTTGCGGGTACATTGGGGTCACTGGGGTTGGTGCCCCCCTATAAGACAGCATAGAATTTTCTGGGAGGGCTTAGATGGGAGCAGAGTTGATACGGTTCCCTCCCACGATGGTGAAAATCCCTCTCCTGCTACTTTTCGGAATAATTGGGCGATCATGTTTGGTGTAGATGTCCCTCGCGCTTCTCCTTCTCCTTGGGATCCTAATCTTCAGAAGAAAATAAAGGAACTGAATGGCAAGTATACTTTTTTGACTGACGCGCCCGATATGTTTCGCCAACTGTGGACTTGGCAGTATGGTAAAAGAACCATAGGCGATTTGTATCTTGCCGACCTTTACAATAATATTGGACTCAATGAAAGAGAGGCGTTGGATATCGCAACCAGATTGTTGGATCAACGAATACGGGAGTGTGGGTCAGAGACCGAGGAGAGAATCTTCTCTGAAAAAAAACTGAGGTTCTCTACCCTTGAGGAATACTTCGAATCGACGCCGGGACCGGAAGAAACGGTTTTTATACCTAACGAGGATTTCGAGTATAAGCATGTGAACGGGATGTACGGAGACATATTAACAATAAAGAACAAGGAGGCGGAGAATAAGCTTTATGAGGCAGAGGTGCTATCCGCCCTATGCTGTGCTCTTGGAGGACCAGACTCTTCTCAGGATCTGTTTAAAGCTTGGAAGCTAACCCTAGGTGCCCAGAATCATGATGTCTACTGTATACCCAATGCTTTCATGTGGGCAATTGCTCAATGTTCCATGAGGAGAGGGTTGGATGAGAATAAAGAATCAATCAACATAGTAGATGGAGTTTTAAACAGGTCCCTACGGCAGATTTGTGCACGGATCGACACAAGACCATTGAAATCAAAAGAAAATTGTATTCCTGTAGTGATTTTTAATACACTTAGCTGGACAAGAACTGAACCAGTGGAGGCTGAAGTATTCTTCCCTCCGGGGGTAGCTAAGTCTGTTACAGTATTTAATGGGGAAAAAGAGATCGCGTCGCAGATAACTGAGCAAGAGAAAAACCAGGATGGAAGTTTCTCCAGAGTGAAGATCATATTTATCGCTACAGATGTGCCTTCTGTGGGTTATAAAGTTTACCACCTAGTATATGAACAAGAAGAGATCAAAAAAGAGTATAGAACTGACCTGCAGGTAAATAGAACCACCATCGAAAATAAGAAGCTGAAGGTTGAGTTCACTCCATCAGGCTACATCGAAAGCGTCGTGGACAAGGTCTCAGGGGAGGAGTTTCTGGACACCTCGGCTTACTATGGTAATGAATTTACAGCCGTGTTTCCCGACCTTGGCTTTAGGAAATCGTCTGAATTTGACACGAAGATGGAAATGGTGGAGAAAGGACCGGTGAGAGCAACCGTCAAGGTAACTGGCAAATTTGGCGGATACGACTATACTCTATTTACCCATATCTACTCGAGAGTCGACAGGATAGACTTTGATACCGTCTTTGATTTCCGGTGCCAGTCTCGTATAGGTAACCAGAACCATTCTGTGTCTTGGCTTTCACCTCCTGACGGTGCTTGGAATTCACGTGACAAACTTAGAGTTGTATTCAACCCAAAAATAGAAAACGGACAATTATTCGCTGATATGCCTTTTGCTGTATATTTATGGAAGAAAGACACAATACTGGGCTACAACTGGGCCGATTACTCTAATAGCAAGAAAGGCCTTACTCTCATAAACACTGGCAACATTGGGTACTATCGGGATCCGGCGAAAGATGTGGAACTGTCGCTGATTCTCGCCTACGGTGGGCCCTTTAGAAATAAAGGTCCGACTTACCTCTTCGGGGTGAACCGATTCCGGTACTCGCTTTTTCCGCATCCAGGTGATTGGAAAAAAGCAAAGTCCTACCAATGCGCCTTTGAAGCTAACAATCCGCTCTTGGCAGTTCCAGCGATGGTTCATAGTGGAGAGTTGGAGCAGGTGAAGAGCTTCATGCAAATAGAGCCCGCTAACGTGGTTCTGTCTGCTCTGGTAGCTGGAGAAGAGCTAACGATGAGGTTGTTTGAGATAGAGGGCAGGGAAAGCGCTACGGCAATTAAACTTGGTGTGCCCATTAAGAAGGCGAACGAAGTAAATCTCTTGGGAGAAAAACTGCGGGAGCTGAAGTTTACAAACAACACCATTAGAGAAGTATTAATGCCCCACAAGATCCTAACACTAAAATTGGAGGTACGCTGATTGGTAGATTCCTATCACTCCCAAAAAATATAGTGCGATTCTTAAAGGAAACTTCTTTGCATACGCCACTCTAAGGGAGAACGAACCAGGATCTCACTCTTGGTGGGGCAGTTTCTATACAAGGAGTCTACCATTAGGAAAGGTAAAAGATAGAAGAGAGGGAAGTTATTAACAAAGTAGAAAATTGTGGCAAAGGAAGTGGATTCATCTTAGCTCTCTCAAATACGGTTACACCAGATGATCCGGGTGAGAATATGCTTGTTTTGTGTGAAAGAGCAAAAAGATTTAGAGTATGTTGGAGGGGATGTCTAGTAAGGTAAAGGAGCGAAGAAATTGAAAGTTAATTATGGCTCCCAGGAGATAGAGCTAAATATTCCAGAAAGTAATCTATGCTTTAATCTTTGGGCCAAGGAATGTAGTAAAATTGACAATGTTAAAGAAGAAATTTTAAATGCTATTAGAAATCCCATTGGTTGCCCCCCCTTACAGAAAATTGTGAATTCTCAAGATAAGGTGGTAATCATTGCTGATGATTATACGCGTCTTACCCCTGTTAACATAATTATTCCAGTACTTTTAGATGAGCTTAATCATAGTGGAGTAAAAGATAAAAATATAAAATTAGTTATTGCCGGCGGGTCTCACCGACTTATGAGTTCCAATGAAATATTACAAAGATTCGGCAAGGATATATTATCACGAATAAAGGTAGCTCCTCATAGTTATAAAGAGAATTTAGTTGACTATGGCGCAACCAAAAGAGGCACTAGAATTTGGATAAACAGAGAAGTTATGCAGGCAAATATAAGAATAGGGGTAGGAAGCGTTCTTCCACATTTACCCGCTGGCTGGGCCGGTGGTGCCAAGATAGTACTACCTGGTGTTGCAGGAAAAGATTCAGTTGATCAGCTGCATCTTCTAGGTGCCTGTGATCCAACCATCGAATTGGGAAAAGTAGAAACTTCATTTCGTAAAGAAATAGAAGAATTCGCTGCTAAAATAGGACTCCATTTCATAGTTAACACTGTGTTTGATAAAAATGGAAACATAGTAAACGTTGTAACGGGGCATTTTATAGAGGCGCACAGAAAAGGGGTAGAACGCGCCCGAGAAGTCTTTGAGATCCAATGTGAACAGGAGGCAGATCTCACCATATCAAGCACTTATCCAGTAGATTATGACTTTTTCCAAGCGGACAAAGGACTATTTTCAGCGATCCTGGCTACTAAAAGAGGAGGAGAAGTAGTGCTTCTTTCTCCCTGTTACGAGGGCGTCGGCCCTCATGTAGAGCAATTTATGAGCCTGGCAAACTTGAGCACGTCGGAAATCCTTGAGAGAATCAGAAAAGGAGAGGTTGAGGATATTATGGGGGCATCGGAAGTTATTCTTTTGAACACAATGAAGGCTAAATGTACAGTAACTGTTATTTCAGAGGGACTAAACGAAATGGAAGTAGAAAAAATGGGTTGGAGATATATGTCAGTTTCTTCTCTGCAAGATCTGGTCAATGAGTATTTAAGGTCCAACTCCAACATAGGGGTAATTCACCGAAGTGCTGAGATTTTCCCAAAATGCGCCACATCCTCAGAATAAGCTCTTTCGTAAACGAGCGAGGATAAGAGAGGCCCAAGATGTTCAATAAGATCAGGACCAAGGGAACTTTAAGGAAAAGGCAGCAGAGGACGGCTTACCTCTTTCTTTCCCCCGTTTTGATCTTATACATGTTGTTCTGCGTGATTCCCGTAGGGATATGTATTTATGTTAGTTTCACTGAGTATTCAGTGCTTGAATCACCAAAATGGGTCGGGTTGCGGAATTACGGATATCTTTTCTTTAAAGATGACATTTTCAAGATAAGTATCAGATCTACATCTCTTTATGTATTGGGGACAATCGTTCCGTCCGTACTCCTTGGACTCTTGTTTGCTGTGTTACTGGATCGAGCTTTGATCGGAAGGGGAGTTTTCAGGTCTTGTATCTTTGTTCCTTACGTCACTCCTATCGTTGCTACAGCTTTAGTATGGATGTTTTTGTATGAACCATCGAGCAATGGCTTTGTGAACTATTTATTGTCTTTCTTTGGACTTGGCCCCATAGAGTGGCTTGAAAGCACAGGATGGGCTTTGCCTTCTATAATCTTCGTAGGTATCTGGAGAACAATAGGGTATAACATGGTTCTGTTCCTAGCTGGACTCCAGGGGATACCAAAACGGTATTATGAATCAGCAAATATCGATGGGGCTAGCTCGAGACAGCAGTTCTGGTATATAATGCTTCCACTATTGAAACCTGTAATTGCTTTTGTATTAGTAATGAATACTATCAATTCTTACCAAATCCTTCAAGAGCCTTATATCATGACTCAAGGAGGACCAGCACATACCACCACAACCATCACTTACTGGCTGTATTTAGTTAGCTTCAGGTCACTAGATTTTGGAACAGGTGCTGCTATCTCAGTTATCCTTGCAATGATAATCTTTGTTCTTTCGATATTTTACTTGAAACTACTTCGATGGAGATAACGAGAACAAGTCTTCCTTGGGACATATATGAAGCGTGCTGGTCAGATGAAAAATTTTGTACCTTTTGTGAAAAATAGCTGAGGTTTTTGGGGTAAACGGGACTTCTGAGGGGCAGTCTTAAGTCGTTTTCTGAGGAAAGTGCCTCATTATACCCATAGGCTTTTTCGAGGAGATAGGCAAATGGTTTTAGCTAAAAGATTTTATTCTAAAGTATTAACCATATGTTTGTATCTAGCTTTGGGAATTGTTGCTTTCTTTGCAATATTGCCCTTTCTATGGATGATATCTGTATCCTTAACCCCTTCCGGCGGTATTATCCAAAGTTTCGCCACACTTATTCCTAGTAGTGTTTCCTTCAGTAGTTATGTTGAGGCCTGGCGAGACGCCAATTTTGCGAGGTATTTTTTAAACACAGTGATTTTCACTGTGGGGAGTACTGCATTCACTTTATTTTTCTGTGCATGGGGGGGTTACACATTTGCTCGATTTAGGTTTCCTGGACGAAAAGTTCTATTTCTACTTATTTTATTCACCATGATGATTCCTGCCCCGGCAGTACTAATCCCACGCTTCCTAATAATGAAGTTTTTTCCTCTTGCCGGTGGGAATAATCTTCTCGGCCAGGGGGGCATAGGTTTTGTGAATAGTTATGCTGGCTTAATACTTCCCTTCACGGTAACTGGCTTTGGGATTTTTCTTTTTCACCAATTCTTTCTAACGCTTCCTCAAGAGTTGGTAGATTCGGCAAGGATCGATGGGTGTCCAGAATTTCGAATTTTCTTACAGATAATGCTACCACTAACTAAACCAGCAGCAGTAGCTTTAACTATTTTTACCTTTACTTGGAGATGGAATAAACTTCTATGGCCTCTTATTATAGCTCAGGGTGAAAAAATGAGGGTAATTGCGGTGGCACTCGCCGTTTTTCGAGGTGAGCAGCGCACCATAGAACAGTGGAATGTAATGATGGCCGCAGCTACAATAGCCGTGGTACCTGTTGTGCTTGTATTCCTTGTTCTTCAAAAGCACTTCACTAAAGGGGTAAGTCTGACAGGGATTAAAGCATAGGAGTATTGGATTGAGCACAAACCCAAAAAACAGACGCGACACCATCAGAATCTTCAATTCCAGTTTTCATACTAGTAAAAGTGTCAAAAAGCAAGAGAGAGGAGGTGGAAATCACTGTCTTAGAAAGATAGACCTATTAACCGATTTCATTATATGAGGAGGTGAAACATATGTAGGCATTAACTGAGATAAAGGGACAGATAAAAAGGGTCTCGAAAGACTATTCTGTCCTTCGAGGAGTTTTTGGGAAAAGAGTCAGTTATATCGAAAAGGTAGTGTCAAAACTTATATGAAAAGAAGGGAGAAGAAAATGAAAAGAACAGTATGCTTGGTGTTGGTCTTTTTGCTAGCCTCCGTTTTTGGGTACCCAGTCTTTGGAGCAGAGAAAGTTACATTAGAATTTTGGCCAGTGGCTTCTAGTGCAAGAGCACCAGGACGTAGGATCGTATTCCTCGACTTTGAGAAGAAAAACCCAGGTGTAAAGGTCAAGAGTGACCCAGTACCTTGGGATAGATTTAATGAAAAAATCCTTACAGCTAGCATCGCGGGGACTCTTCCCGATGCAGCAAGGTACTCGTTTGCTCCCCGTTATGCATCCAGGGGGCTACTACTTCCACTAGACGAGTTCATATACGGACCTGACGGAATAGATACAGATGATTACCTAGAGGGAACTTTTCCTAACCCAAACATTCAATGGGGAGAGAAGATCTACGGCCTCCCATTTGGATGGGAGAGGTGTCCCGCAGTCTATTATAACCGTGATCTATTCAAAGAAGCTGGTGTGAGCCCTCCCAGTACTTGGAGTGAACTTAAAGCAGTGGCTAAGAAATTAACAAAAAAAGATGCTAGTGGGAAGACCGTCCAGTACGGAATGCAGATGACTACGGAGGCCTATCATATAGATGCTTTCGTGAGAACGAATGGAGCAACCAAGTTGAATGTTGTAGGGCACGAGGCAACGGAAGCTACCTATTCTGCTCCTGAAAATGTGGAGGGGTATAAATTCCTTGTAGACCTGGTGAACAACGGATATCTTGACTTGGTGAAGGATTGGGAGCTACTGGGACGAAATTTTCTAGAGGGAAAAGTAGCTATGCACTTCGTCGTCCAGTCCGCTGCCTATCAATTTAGACCATGGGTGCACCCAGAACTCAACTGGGGGAGTTTTAATTGTCCAGTACCTGAAGGTAAGCCAACAGTTGTACCGTTTCTTACATCTCCTGCTTACATTTTCAAAAGCACGAAGTATCCCGAATTGGCTTGGAAATTACTGAAAGCTTATGCTTGGAAGAAAGGGTCTGCTGTTATATGGATACATAAATTTGGTGCGGGTTTGCCTTTTAAGGATGTTTTGGACCCAAACACACTCATTTCGGCTTACTATCCTTTTCAGTTTGAGGTGCATCTGAACCAACTTCAGAAAGATTCAGCCGAGGTGAAATCAGTCTACTGCGCACCAGGCAGGTGGCATATGAGAGGAGCAGAAATTGAGCAACTAGAACAGGGTGAATACGACTTAATGTTCGCAGGTAAAAAGTCCGTAGAGAAAGTAGTTGAATACCTCGATAGGAAAATAGGTGAGCTACTGAAGAAGTGAATGAGGAACTGAATTTTAAGAAAGCCATAGCACTTCCCATCTCAAAAGGGGAGTGCTATGGCTTCTCGAGAGAATATAGTGAGAGAGGCCTTCTCTTTTGAAGAGCGGTTTCGGTCTACATTACACCTGTTCCCACATAATTGAAAAAACCTAGAAGTCTGTAGCCAATTTCTGCAAATAATCAAGGAAGCATGAAAGAAAAGAGAAAATCCCTTCTATCGGTGAAGGGGATTTCTCCTGGTGGGATAACTCGATCGTTTCGTTAGAATAAGCCGAACTTATAAAGGTGGGGTTAGGAACTAACGAAGGCTCTGGCAAGGCTTCTAGCTAAAAAATGGTTTTTTTGGCGGATAGGTATCGGCACAACGATTCAGCAAGATCAAGAAATAAAAGAGAACAAACATGGCGTAAACTATCCAACCGTTTCCTAGAGAAGCACATACTGAATTTGAGATTACCGAAAGTCCCTAGATGGTTTTATAAAAATGAGCTTCTAACCTAGAGCTTAAGCTTGCGGAAGGTTCATGTACGATGTGGAGAAAGTTTGGTATGGTGGCAAAATCTTAATTGGTAGTGTCAAAACTTATATGAAGGAATATGAAAGAAAGATATGAAAGATCAACAAAGTAAAAAGATAGAATTTTCTTTGAAGTAAGGTCATAATTGTTCTTTGAAAAGAGAGTTTTAATAGTTGTAGGGCTTGATAATAGAATAAGAAAATGGAAGGTTGGTTATTCTGGGTCTACTATTGAAAACTAGTGAGATCTAATCAAAAGGAGTAGGTTTCTAACAGTACTCAAGGGTCCTATTGTGGATACTGAGGCTCTAGAGGATAACCCTTTAGGTTACCCACATCATTTGGATAGCTCTTCGAGCTCTCCACACTCTCCACAATCCTACTGCTACTATCTTTTAATCAATGAACCCTTTCAGAAGACTTTAGTTGAGCGAGGGTTG
>SDBU01009826.1_pt1 | contig 10690 bp, 10 predicted proteins | sample 2277071 | NCBI WGS metagenome assembly SDBU01 (sample SAMN10397929, study PRJNA504765) | marine sediment metagenome | isolation source: marine sediment core GS08_GC12, 126 cmbsf | place: Arctic Ocean: Gakkel Ridge, Loki's castle | collected 2008
CGCCATTTTCCTGGGACAATTTTTTTCACCGATCGCCACCCAGCCTCTAATAGGACAAATAGGGATGGCCGGCACATTTGCCGTCGCGGCAGGGATTTCGTTGTTGGTGGCAGTGGTCTTTTCCGCGGCCGCGATGAGACAACGCACCAGGCCGACGCATAGTTTCAACTAAGAATCTAAGGAATGTCCAGCACAGTAACAAAATATCAGAAAATATGAGCGGGTCTGTATGGCCCGCAAGAAAAATTATTCTGAATCGTTACCCGTTCCAATAACAGATACTTTTTCTGAGCTAAAACTGTTGGCTTGGGCCGGGTCTTATGGACGATTTCCATACCGTTAGCTTTCCTGGCTGGTACCCTGTCGTTTTTTTCTCCATGTGGACACTGCCTTTGGTCCCCACTTACATCGGTTATGAGAAAGGTAAAGCCTTAAGCATACAAATAGGACAGTCAGATGATCTCGAGGTGAAGGAGCGTGTTTATCAACAGGGGTTTACCCTCTGCTATAATCTGAACATTCCCTCGGTCACACAAGATTAATCGTATGTCTATTCCCATTCTAAAGACGAAACTTTACGTCCCTCAACCCCGTCCAAACCTCGTATCGCGACCTCGCCTCCTCCAACGCCTCGAGGAGGGTCTGAGCTATAAGGTAACATTAATCTCCGCTCCCGCTGGCTTCGGAAAGACCACATTATTATGCGATTGGGTTAATCAATCGGAAAATGCTTTTGCCTGGCTCTCTTTAGATGAGGGGGACAATGACCTGTCCCGTTTTTGGTCCTATGCCATCGCCGCAATTCAGTCAATATATCCTGGAATTGCCGAGTCGAGTCTCGCCAGGCTGCAGTCTTCAGGATTTTCTGGCACTGGTCAGAAAACAGAGATTGAGGATCTATTGATCGAACTAATCAATGACATTGTCAGCCAAACTATCGAGGGCAGGGCAGCAGTCGAAGATTTTTTCTTTGTTCTTGATGATTATCATCTCATTACAACTCAGGCGATTCACGATAGTTTATTGTTCTTACTCGATAATCTGCCAGTAAAAATGCACCTCATCATATCAACGAGAAGTGATCCCCCACTCCAAATTCCTCGCTTGCGAGTACGGGGGCACTTGATCGAGTTGCGAGTGCTGGATTTGCTGTTCACACCTGATGAGGCGGCTGCCTTTCTAAACGTAGTAATGGGCCTGGAACTTACATCTGAAGAAATTAATCTTCTTAAGAGTCATACCGAGGGTTGGATCGCCGGGCTTCAAATGGTCGCACTTGCTTTACAATCCCCACGATCATCTGAATTCATCCTGTCGCCAACATCGACAGTCACTCAAACTGGTGAAACGCGTAATATCTCTGAATTCATCAAGTACTTTTCTGGTGAGCATCCATTTGTATTGGATTATCTTGCTGAAGAAGTTCTGAACAGCCAGACTGAGGATATTCGTAACTTTTTACTGATCACGTCAATCCTAGATTATCTGACAGGGGATTTATGCGATGCAATTTCTGGACTGAACAACAGCCAGAACATTTTAGAGCAGCTATCGCAATCCAACCTTTTCATTTTGTCTCTCGATAACCAGCAGCATTGGTATCGATACCACCATCTTTTCCGTGATTTTTTAAAGGAACGATTGATACAGACACAAATACATAATGTGAAAGTGTTACATCAAAAGGCCAGTAATTGGTATCAAGGATATGGACAATTAGAGCAAGCTATCAAACATGCTATTAAAGCGGAGGATTTTGATCGGACCGCTAGCCTGATTGAGGGGATATCAAAGACTGGTGTTGTGATAAGCGAACCTTCAGTAGTTCTTGGTTGGTTGGAGGAATTGCCCCCAGAAATCATCAAATCTAGACCAGAATTGGGACTCTCTTACGCAACAACTTTTCTAAGTCTTGGCAACCTTGAGAGTGTAGAGGCGTATCTGGTTGATGTTGAACGAGTGATCTACGAACCAATTAGGGGTATCAACGATGTTTCTCATGAGGATATTGGCATTTTTTCTGAAGTTGATGCAGCTGTGAAGTCTCATCTAGAAGAGGCTCAAATTCGGGATTATTTGGGAAAAATAGCTGCCATTCGTTCTATCGTTGCATGTTACCAGGGTGATGCTTCAGCGGCAGTTTCCCTTTCTCAGAAGGCATTGGAAGACCTAGCTGAAAACGATCTTTTCTGGCGAGGGGTAATGGCGATCAATATTGCCTTAAATATCTCTGGGATCATTGGATCAAAAGATCGGTTGCTAGATGCTTGTCAAATATTGGCGGATGCAGCCGAAGAAAGCAAAGCAAATGAAGATTACTATACAGCAATTTATGCGCTTGGAAGACACGGTGATTTACTGAGAATCCGAGGTAAGTTGAGGGATTCTGTAAATAGCTACCAGGGTGCGATTCGCTTAGGGGGATCTAAAGGACAAACTTTTCCCTCAGTGGGTATTTCTCATGTGGGCTTAGGTGAAGTGTTGTATGAGTGGAATGAATTGGAGAATGCTGAAAGGCACTTGATAGAAGCTATCAACCTTGGTAAAAAAAGTGGGGATGTGGATGTGCTCGGGGAAGGATATATATCACTGGCGCGAGTAAAGCTGGCGGTTGGGGACTTCAATGGAGCAAAAGAAACATTGAATCAGGCTGGAAAAATTGCCCAATCTTCGAATATTGCCTGGATTGTCGGCAGAGTTAGCGCGTGCCAAACCAATTTCTGGCTTTCCCAAGGGGAATTAAAACCGGCGATCAAGTGGGGAAAGCAACCTGGTTTGAACGTAGGCGGAGATATTGGTTATCGTAGGCAAAGAGAATATTCGACGCTAGCCAGAGTGTATATTGCCCAAAATGATATCGATCAGGCATTACTCCTATTGGATTGGATATGGGGAGTGGTAGAAACAAATGGGATGACTGGACATAAGATAGAGATTTTAGCCCTCCAGGCGCTTGCCTATCAAGCAAAAGGGAATACGTCTCAGGCTGTAAATGTACTTGAACACGCTTTGTCCCTGGCCGAGACGGAGGGATATTTCCGTGTGTTCGTAGATGAGGGCGAACCAATGGCACAATTACTGCGCAAAGCCGTATCCCCCGATGTTTCTTTAGACTATGTAGGTAAATTGCTCGGCGCGATGAGACAAGAACAACCAAAATTCTCACCACACCCTGAACCTGAAACAGGGATTGAGCCACTCATCGAGCCTTTAAGCCAGCGAGAGCTTCAAGTCCTCACCCTCATCGCCGGTGGCGCGTCGAACAGGGAGATTGCAGAGGAATTGGTTCTTGCATTGGGCACTGTTAAGAAACACATCAACAATATCTTTAGAAAACTCAATGTGAGCAGCCGGACCCAGGCAATTGCGCGAGCCAGAGAATTGAACCTTTTGTAATAACCCGTCTTATCGTTTCATTTCAGATCTTGCCTTAAAGAAACTTTAATAAACCCCCCCATAAACCCCCAAATACGCCTTTAGGAGGCTGACTTTTATACTTAAATCCGCTACATTTTTTGTGTAAACATTTTTAATGGTTTTAATCCAATCATGGAGGTGTAACTATGAGCAGCACTCTAGAAAAATTGAGCGTAGATGAAATCGTCGCAGCACTGATTCGGGATGCAGGTACTATCGACTTACCAGGCGATGAGGCACGCTTATTCGTCCAGACACTCCGGAGATTGACGGAGGGCCGACCCATTAATTCGCAGGAGGTCGATCGATTAGCAGATGGCGTTGGTTTGACAAGAGATCAAGCTGATTCTGTACTTAACTGGATCGCCGAACGCAACGATCAGGGTGACATTATTGGATTGGCTGGATTGTCGCTGAATGATTGGAATCAGAAGTTCAGAGTGAATGGGAAAAACTTCACAACCTGGTGTGCGTTGGACACGCTTTACCTCCCACAAGTCATTAAACAATCCGTTGAAGTGGAGTCGATGGATCCCGTTACCAACGAAACTATCCGGATTACACTCGGCCCAGATGGTGTCGAGGCTGCGCCTGAAGATGCGGTTATCTCGATCGTCGTTCCGAAGGTGGACAAGAAAGGCATCGAATCCGCCGAGCAAATCTGGTCTGCGTTCTGCAGCTATTCCCACTATTTCACTTCGGTTGAATCAGGCCAGGAGTGGTTCAGGGATAAGCATGTAGAACCCTTTTTCCTCACCATCGAGGAGGGCCACGAACTGGGCGGAAAATGGTTTGCGCAGATTATTTCTTTCGCCTAGAAGTTATAAACTGTCCGATGAAAGCGCTCGAATTGCTTAGGAAATGAATTTCTAAAGAAAACGAGAAGATAATCGACAATCTAAGCGTTCCCGCGGAGATATGCTATGTCCAAATCTAATGCAGTCCCTGAATCCGGCGTAACATTGAATGATATTAACAATATCGCAGATTTGAAATCGTTGTTCAATCAAGATATTGGTATACCTCGCCTGATCCTTTTGCTTTCCCCCACGTGACCTGTATGCGTCAAGGGCGCTCGTCGAGTGCAGATGGAAATCCTTAATAAACACCCGGGTGTTAATCTCAAGGTCTACAGCATCTGGTTCAACATGTATCCTGGAGACGATCGGTCAAAGTGGAATAATACGCTCCTTTCAGACTCGAGAGTGACTCAATTCTGGGATGAGAATAAGATCGTCGGTCGGTGGATGGTAGATCAGAAAGTTGTTGACTACCCAAGGCAGATCTTATGGGATGCTTACCTCTTATTTGGTCCCGAGGCAGAGTGGCAAGATACCCCATCACCACTGATCAGTTGGGGCATGCCGGTCTATCATCGACGTCACAAACTTATGAATGATCTTCTTCCCCTTCTGGAGGCAGAAACCACAGCGGCTGTAACAGATATTGAGGGACCTGAGCCAGCGGTTACGGTTCCACAGGTTCATCGCGGGCCTGAGGAATTCGATCTTATCGTGATCGGCAGCGGCTCAGGAGGCCTTGCAGCAGCTATACGGGGAGCTGAACTTGGTAAGAGAGTTGCCGTCATCGAGGCCAGCACAATTGGGGGCACCTGTATTAATGTAGGTTGTATTCCATCAAAAGCATTGCTTCAAGCGGCAGAACTTTATCATGTCGCAAGTCATCACTCTTTCAAAGGGATGCCCTCCACCAGTACAGGCGTGGATTGGGGGGCAGTCTTCCAACAGAAGGATGAATTGGTGGCCGAGATGCGTAAAAGCAGGTACGAAGATGTGTTGGATGCTTACCCGGAAATAACCCTTATTCGAGGTTGGGCTAAGTTGATGAGTGGGACTCGTGTGGAAGTAAAGGATGTTAACAACAATGAGTCAGAGACATTACATTACACGCCGGATAAGATCATAATTGCCACTGGGGCACACCCTTGGGCGCCACCTATCGAAGGTCTCGAGGGTGCGGGATACCTTGATAGCACCTCAGCTCTGGAACTGATGACGCGCCCGGCTTCGATGATTGTCGTTGGTGGAGGTTCAATTGGATTGGAGATATCCCAGGCATATGCGCGGTTTGGCACTAAAGTGACAGTGCTCGAAATCCAGGAGGACATCATTCCAGAGGAGGAATCGGAGATCGCTGGAGAATTAACAGATTACTTGCGCGAAGAGGGATTGATAATCGAGACCAATATCAGTATCCGGCAAGTTCGTAAGGACGAGCGTGGCTACCAGGTAATCTCAGAGAATATGAATGTCACCCGCGAGTTCAATGCTGAAATATTGTTGATGGCTACTGGGCGAAGGGCTAATACGAGCGGAATGGGCCTTGATGAAGCGGGGGTTAATCTGGGTAGAGATGGTGAAATCATCGTGGATGATTATCTCCAGACGAGCAATGCGAATGTATATGCAGCGGGAGATGTGACGGGACGAGATATGTATGTCTATGTATCTGGTTATAGTGGCAAGCTGGCCGCCGAGAACGCCATTAATGGAAACTCTCGTATGTATGACACAGACATTCTCCCGCGTGTAATCTTCACTGACCCTGCAGTCGCTTCGGTCGGGATGACAGAAGAACAAGCCTATGATGAGAGGCACGAGGTCAAGGTCACCACATTACCACTCGAGTATATCTCCAGAGCCAAGGTCAATCGCGATACGCGGGGTCTCATCAAACTGGTGGCTGATAAGAGCACAGACAGGCTCCTGGGTGCACATGTGCTGGCTCCGGAAGCCGGTGAGGTCATCCAGGCTGCGGCTGTAGCAATTAAAGCCGCTATGACCATTGAAGATATCCAGGATATATTCTTCCCTTATTTGACGATGTCCGAAGGTTTTAAGCTGGCGGCCCAATCCTTCGATAAGGATCCCGCTCTGCTCTCTTGTTGTGCTGGATAACAAGTCTATAAAATTTTTTTCAAATGCATTGGTCGAATATGGTATTGGTTGACTGCGACTGATTAAGCAAAAGGATGTCATCAATGTCTACAGAAAACCTTGTGACTGACAAATCGAAATACGGCACGCTTGGCCTGGATGTAGGCTTTATTGGGCGCTGGTCGCGTTTGATCTGGGGACTGCTCATCCTGATTCCAACGGCTATCGACATTGTTCGCAACTTTTCCCCTTCGGGCGAATCGTTTCGCTTCTACGGATTAACCATATTGTATTTCACAGCCATCCTGCTGTCTTACACCGCTGTATACTGGTTCCTGGGAGAGCGTGGTATCCTGCAAAGGCTCAATCCCTGGGTCAACACTGCCATATTTGTTCTTCCTGCCATCCTTTTAGCCTGGTGGGATATTATCATCGCCCCGCTGACTGGCACCCGTCTGCCGCTGGCCTTATCGTTGGCGATGTTCATCTACATCGGCATCTCGTTCATCCTGCAGTGGCGCATTAAGTACGGTGGCTGCGAGGTAGTCTCTATCCCCATCATCTTCTTCCATAAACGATACCTCACCTACTGTATCCCACTCGTCGCCTTAGATGCAGTGGAGAAGGCCGTGGTGGACCGGACCGCAAGAAGTACAAAAGAAGAAATCTAATAAAGGAGTACCTCATGACTACACAAACCAAATCCCAGAAGGCTAAACTTAACTTGCTGTTTGATATTTACCTGGAATACAAGGAAGGTACGCCGCCTGTCTCAATGGACGGCAAGGTAGGTGAATACATTGGCAGCGGTGAGGGCAGAGTCGACGGCCCTCAAATCCGAGGCTCTGTTCACTGGACGCTCTTCGAGGCAGTAAACGAAGTGGCCTGCCAATCCAACTTATTCGGGATTATTACTACCGAAGATGGGGCAGAGATCAAGTTCGATTCAATGGGCATCTTTATGGTACCCGATAAGGGTAAACCACACCTTTGGACAACTACGGCCGGGGTTGGCTTTGAGACTAATGATGAAAGTTATCGTTGGCTAAATTCTATGCTTGGTGTTTGGGAAGGCGATTTCAACATGCAAACGCACCGCCATCACTACCAGGCATATTCGAGAGACTCGGCATAAAAGAAATGGTTCCCCTGACTCTTGAAGAGATCATTGATCTCTGGAAGGGATCAAAAGAAGGTGATTATTCGCCTGAATCAGCCGTCTTCCTAAAGATAATCCTGCGAGCTTTGTCAAATGGCAAACCGATTTCTTTAGATTACATTGCGAAGACGATGGGTGTGTCTCATGAAACCGCTGTGGAAACATTCGTCAATCTCCAAAAATCGGGAGCTGATTTCGACGACGATGGTGATCTGACAGGGCTGGTACTGACATTGCTGCCAACCCCTCATGAATTACACGTAAACGGGAATGAACTATATGCCTGGTGTGCACTCGATGCGCTTTTTCTGCCCGGATTAATAGAAAAAAATGCAAAAATCGTCTCCACTTGCCCGGCGTCTGGAACCGAGATCCGCTTGACCTTATCTCCTGATAGATTGCTGTCTGTGGAGCCTGAGGGCGTTGTTCTATCCATAGTTGTCCCTGGATACTCCGCGGTTTGCCAGTCTGACCATGAAGGTGGAGCTCACGGCCCGGTGTGCAGATCAATGCACTTCTTTAACTCCCGAAAGTCGGCTGAAACCTGGCTCATCGGACAACCTGATGTCGCCATCCTTACCCTGGAGGAGGCCTGGCAATTAGCGCAGGAGGTATGGGTGAAACCTTTCAATCGATTGGCAGGCGAAATTCCTCAAAAGAATATGTTGCTTTAGGGGTATCGTTGCCGCAAATATAAATGTTTCCGAATAGATTTCCATAGATTAGCTGCGTTCTCATCAATCGTATTGCGCAAAGTCACCGGATTGAGCTGGATATATAGCCCGGCTAGCCTGGCTTTCATCTCAATCGAGATGTCATTTGAAGCCAATACTCGGCGGAATGGAGTTGCAGCCAGATCATATCGTTTGACGATGCGGCCGTCAATCTGTTCTCTACCAATCAGTTTGAGAGCTGGCTGAAAGAAATTGACCTACAGGCGCAAGTCTTCGTAGATGGCACTCGATATTCTCAGTTCATCCTGGGTCTCAAACCGGTCATAACCGATCAGCTGGCGCAGCTGTAAGACGGCTTCAAAGTCAGCCTGCAGGGGACAGCCAGGCATTCCGTCCAACAAGTGGATATGTCGACCGCGGTGTGCGTATTGAGGTACTGACCAGCGGTTGTTTCACCGCAATGGGCCACCAAATTCAATGCTGCTAGCTGGGATTATGTGATCTTATTTGAAGCAGTAGATCAGAGCGTGAATGGCGTTCCTGCTCCGCAGCCTTCGAATCTAGAACAGCGACGATCTTTTTTCTTGTTTCGAGGGCTTCTTATTTGAACTTTTCGACAAGCCTGGCCAGCTCTGTTAAACCGGCTTATGAAGAGGCAGCCCCAAGATGGAGATACCTCTTCATAGCCAATTGGCTTTACATTGACATTGCCTCGTATACTCTTATGCTCGTAATTATTGGACAGTCTTGAGCAATTTTTTCCGCCTCATCAAGGCTATCTGCCTTAATTATCGTGTAGCCAGTTACTGACTCCGCTCCTAGTGGCAACTCCTTGGTTCCGCTGTGTGTGATTTCTCTTCCAGCTCCGAATGGGCTGCCGCTATCAACCAGCTTGTCTCCTATTGATGCGAACCAATTGTTCCAGGCATCCATTATTTCCTGGGTAGGTGTTTCATATCCGCAGGTTAAAAAACAAATTTCTTCATTTTTTCTCCTTTTTTTGGTTTTCTCTGCTCAAATATTGAGCAGAGTATTCTAAGGTCTCTTCCTCGCTGCCCCAGTAAGTGTGATACTGCATTAGCCAATCTTGAAGACCACGTAATGATTCTCGGTTGAGGGTAAGAAAATTGGTTCGACCGATTTTCCTCCTTATTATCATGCCCGCCTTCTCAAGTACTTTTATGTGCTTGTGAATTGCAGGTAGGGATAGACCTCGCATAGCAGCCAGCTGACTTATAGAGTAAGGTTGCAGACTTAAAACGTAAATGATCTCTCGCCTGTGTTGGTGGGCCAGAGCTTCAAAAACATCGTCTAAATCTTGTGGATCGTTTATCTCGGCCATATCAGTTAACTTCTGAGTTATGTATAACAAAATTTATCTATATTGTCAACATAATTAATTGGCGACAATTGGGGGTTGGGTTTTTGGTTTAGTGGGGTTCTGAGAGTGTGTCGGGGTTGATCAGTGATTTGATGAGTGATAGTGTTTCTAACCGGATTGAAACAGTAAATACTGTGCGTCGGGGTTTGTTTGTAGCTCGTTAAATGTCAACAGAACCTGGTTTATCCACACATTATTAACCATCACTTCAGCTAACTATTGATTTAAACCACATAGTGTTCATTTGGATATTCAGCGAAATATCTATCTCTACTATCAACCAAAACGGTGACAATTCTTGAGCCTTTCTCCATTTTCTTTGCCATCTCAACAGCTGCATAAATATTAGCCCCGGATGACATACCGCAGAATAAGCCCTCCTCTCTGCATAGCCGGTCTGCCATATTTTTTGCATCTTCATTTCTAACCACAATCTCATCATCCAAAATATTCTTTTCAAGAATGTCCTCAATAAGAAATCTCAACTTCGGCACGCCAAATCTTTCCAGGTATTTATGAACTGCACGCGATCGAATCCATTCAATCCTTGGATCATCCGTTGGCAAAACCCCGGAAACAATTAAGTCTGGGTTCGCCTCTTTTAAGGTCTCAGCCACACCCAGCAGCGTCCCCCCCGTGCCAATAGATGCGACCCACGCATCAACCTTGCCGTCCATCTGTTCCAATATTTCACTCCCCGTTTTTTCTCGATGTGCCTTCGTGTTATCCGTATTACATAATTGATTGGACCACCAGGTTGACTTTGACCGGTCACTCTCTTGCAGGTCATAGCACTGCTTCATTCTTATTGCCACAAAGGCAGCCGCCCTTTCCACACCATCTAGTTCATCAATATTATCTATATGATCCTGCAAATCAACCGGGGTCACCTCACATCCAAATAATCTCGCTATTCTAATCCGATCTGCAGGATTATAAGAACTGGAAAGCTGTGCCGGTAAAAATAACCGAACTTTATAACCCTTCACCGCGCCAACAAACGCCAGTGCCGGCCCCGTGTTTCCAGTAGATTGATCGACGATCGTTCCGCCTGGTTTTAACCTTCCACTTTTCTCAGCCTCTTCAACCATACAAAGCGCCATTCGATCTTTGATACTTCCACCAGGATTCAAAAATTCACATTTAACATAAATGTCAACAT
>SDBU01009827.1_pt1 | contig 10689 bp, 10 predicted proteins | sample 2277071 | NCBI WGS metagenome assembly SDBU01 (sample SAMN10397929, study PRJNA504765) | marine sediment metagenome | isolation source: marine sediment core GS08_GC12, 126 cmbsf | place: Arctic Ocean: Gakkel Ridge, Loki's castle | collected 2008
CGTTAGTTGTGCTCTATGTAGGGGTGAAGGCTGCCGGTTATGTGGCAGTGGCTGGCTGGAGATATTAGGTTGCGGCATGGTGGACCCGAACGTTCTTGAAGAAGTCGGTGTTGATAGTGAAGAATACGGCGGCTTTGCTTTTGGAATGGGCGTTGAAAGAATTGCCGTTCTAAAACACGGACTCGATGACATTCGAAGGCTTTATGACAACGACGTAAGATTTTTGGAGCAGTTTTAGATGAGAGTGTCCTTAGATTGGTTGCAAGATTATATCGATACATCTGACATTAGTGCTGATGAGCTGGCTGAAAAGCTAGATCTTTCCGGCACCGAAGTCGAGAACATAGTAAAACAAGGAGTAGGTCTTGATAACATTGTCGTTGCTCAAATAAAGAAGATTAAGCCTCACCCAAATGCCGACAAGTTGGTCTTATGCGACACATTTGACGGAAAAGAAACGTCTCAAATTGTTTGCGGCGCTAAAAACATGAAAGAAGGCGACAAAGTGGCTCTGACCAAGCCCGGCGCTAAGCTCCCTAATGGCATGGAGATAAAAGAAGCGAAGATCCGCGGAGAGAGTTCTAGCGGTATGCTGGCCAGCGAAATTGAATTAGGTTTTGGAGAAGACGCATCTGGAATTATGATCTTGGATGAAAAACTAAATCTCGGCCAAGCGCTGGGTGATGCTCTGGATTTAAACGACACAATATTGGAACTCGAGATCACGCCGAATAGGCCTGATCTTATGTCAATGATCGGCATGGCCAGAGAAATTGGGGTCTTATTAGGCAGAGATTTCAAGGTACCGTCGATTAAGATAAAAGAATCTGACAAGACGGCAACTGAGATGGCTAAAGTTGATATCAAGGACGCCGATCTCAATCCTCGCTATATTGCCAAGATGATAACGGGGGTAAAAGTTGGCGAGTCGCCTCAATGGATGAAAAAACGTCTTATTGCGGCCGGAGCCAGGCCCATAAACAATCTGGTCGACATTACTAACTACGTGCTTTTTGAGACCGGTCAGCCTTTACATGCTTTCGATTACGACCTATTGGAAGGCGGTCAAATAGTCGTAAGGCGTGCTAAGGCAAAAGAGCAAATGACGACTTTGGATGATGTAGAAAGGAAGCTCGAAACCGAGAATCTGGTCATAGCTGACAAAAAGAAAGCGCTGGCTCTTGCTGGAGTAATGGGTGGGGCTAGAACCGAAGTAAATGATAAGACCCAGAATGTTTTACTGGAATCAGCCTACTTTAAGCCGCAAAACATCGGCAAGACATCCAGAAGCCTCGGGCTGATATCTGAAAGCTCCATCAGGTTTGAACGGGGGATAGATCCTAATAATACTGACTATGCAGCTGATAGAGCCGCTCAGCTAATGCAAGACGTTGCCGGTGGAACAGTCTTGAAAAGTAGCGTCGACGTTTATCCAAAGCCAATAAAAGAGCGGAAACTAAAATTGAGACCGGCGCGGGCTAATTCGGTTCTGGGAATCGATCTCTCAGCAAAGAAAATGGAGAAAACTCTCTCATCCCTAAGGCTCGACGTGAGCCTGAGCAATAAAGAACTAAAAGTAAGCGTACCGACATTTCGGCCTGACCTCGAGCGCGAAATCGACCTTATCGAAGAGATATCTCGTTTATATGACCTCAACAAGATTGAGTCGACTTTGCCCGGTGTTGCCCAGGTCGGGAAGATGACCGAGCTAGACGATCTGCAAGCAAAACTTAGAGATATTCTTACGGGCTTTGGATTAAAAGAGGCCATAACTTATTCCTTCATAGATCCAGAGAAGCTTAAGATACTACCGCAGGGTCACCAAAAGGGTGTTGCGCTAAAGAATCCGTTGTCTGAAGAACAGTCGGTGTTAAGAACTTCGCTCTTGCCGGGACTTTTGGATTCCTTGCTCTATAATGTAGCCCGCAAACAAGTCGATGTTCAGCTTTTTGAGATGGGCCACATTTTTCTTCCGGCCAAAGGCGTGCCTGGCGAAGAAAAGCACTTGGGGATAATAGTTAACGGTAGTTTTCACTCTGGTGCGTGGCACGCAAAAGAAAAACCGGTCGACTTTTTTGATGCTAAAGGAATCGTACAGGCCATCTTGAACTCCTTAAGGGTAGCCGAAAAATTAGTTCTCCAACCAATAGATTTTGAGATCTTTAATCCCCAAAGAAGTTTCAAGATGACGATCGATGAAGCAAATCTTGGCATTATCGGTGAGCTGCACCCTAAATTTGTGAAGGAAAACGATTTGCTATCAACTGCTTATGTTGAATTAAACCTTGATGTTTTATTGAGATTCGGTCAAAAACTAGCTCCTTTTAAGGGAATTTCCGCTTATCCCGCGGTGACTTTAGATGTTGCTTTACTACTTGATAGCTCTATAAAAAACCAAGAGGTTGTACGCTCGATTAAAGAAATGGGCCAAGAGCTATTAAGAGATGTCAAACTTTTCGATATTTACGAAGGCAAGGGAATCGAGGAAGGCAAGAAGAGCATGGCGTATTCGCTGACGTACCAGTCTATGGAGCGCACTTTAGAGCTCGACGAAGTTCAGAAGATCCACAATTCGATTATCGAGAACCTAAAAAAAGATCTCAGCGCCACCATCCGCTAGCTATTATAAAGAAAATATCACTCCCTCTTTTAAATAACTTCTAGGCTAGCAATATCAAACAGACCCTAATAATTAGTGAAAAATTTCACTAATTATTAGGGTGTTGCAAGGCGCTTGTCGAGAGTATAATTGAGAAATAGAAAGCACACATAGTAGTCATCATGGGTAGTATATAGGGGCCATACCCCGGCAGTGCCCCTGAGGTTTACGTTATTATTGTCAGTCATTGAGGTTTCCTTCGAAGCGTGTAAGGGATTAGCTGTCTTTGATGCTTTGCATGGGATTACCTTCAATGAGGTTATGTACTTCTTAGGCGCTCCATGGGGTTTCCACAAGAAAAGACTACCGAGAGGTAAATACAGGTAATGAGGATAGAGCTTTTATATCTTGCTCTCTAGAACTGTCCCTTCTTTTTCAGGGCACGGACTAAGCTCATGACTATCTTCCAAACTTAATCCACACTCGAATTCAACATACTCGCTGTCGTCGTCAATTTCATGCCCGTCATACTCTACCATTTGACTGCGATACTCACGTGTAATCATGGGTGACTTGCAGTACGGGCAGAAGAATTCTGCCATCACTACTTGCGCCTGTTCCAATTGACCTTCGAGATATGACAGCTCCGTCTTAACGTTACGCAGTTGCCCTTCCTTTTCCTTGATTGCTGACGCATTCTTTTTGTCATCCTTGGATAAGCGCTCTAACTCTTGTTCATACAATTGCACTCGATCCGATAAATTTTTTGCAAGAACATCTGGGCCAGCCGCTTTCGCATCATCTAGCTGTTTCTCAAGCCCTGTAACTTTCTCCTGCAAAAGCTGAATAGTCGCGTCCTTTGTCTTAACCAGCAACCTATAGAGAAAGAATACCGCAATAATAAAGCTGAGCACTGTTGCGATTTGTGTAGCAAAAATTACGATATTAGACATCGATTATAAAATCCTTTTCCTTTGCTTTTGCCAGCTTGAGACTTAATTATCTAACTCGCCGTACTCATAATCAAGTACATGCTCTTCGTACAGGCGTCTTTTAAGTTTTTCAAGCTGCTTTTGTTAGTTTAGGCTGTAGTCATCAATAAGCCTTCCTAAAAGCACTTGCTGTCTTAGCTTCTCATACGTATCATGGCGAAGTATTTTTTTTAAAAACTCTAGCTTCTTTAACAGCTCTTCTTCATCATTTACAGTTAAATCAAATAACCATTCGATAAACTCATCAGCCAGCAACTCCAAATTATCCATTTTCAACCTCCTTCAAGCGTTATCACATCAAAAGTCTCTTCTAGCATTATCATCAATGTCTTTTTACAGGGTAAGTAGATTTTCGGTTGTTTGAGAGCTGGAGACAACCCTAGAAGTTAGGGTATTTCGCTAATATTCGGTATCTGGCACTAGTTTCTTTTGAATTGTCGGGTAATCGCAAGACCTAATAAGGCTAACGTAAGGGGCCCAAATAAGAGTTGTATGAACATCACAAGTTTTGTTGGGTTTTTTACTTGAGCAAAACTATCTAATCTAAGGAAAGTGATTTTGAGACCAAGCTCCAGGCTTTTTGCAAGATCAGAAAGCAATAATCCTAGTTCGTCCAGCGTTGGTAAATGATAAGCTAGTGTCCAGGAATATTCACTCCATAAATAGTAAAGGGAACTACTAAGTAAAATTATCAAGAAAGAACGTAAAGCCCATGCCCACTTTTCACCATAACCGCTTAACATCCAATACCAGCCTTCAGGAGTGAGAAACGTTCTCTTAAGTCGGTTACTACTTTTTCCCAGTCTCCTCATTTCCATTTCGCCATAATGAAAGAGACCAGCATCAGGGAAATTATTTTGTTTTTCATAACTAGCTCTTAGGTTTCGATACGTTATTTCAGCATTTTTATACTTATCCATACCCACTTCTTTGCCTTCGTTTTCTAGATTTATAATTTGTCTTTCCTCTTCTATTAACAGCTTGTTTTTAGTAAAAAGCCACAAAGGATAATGAAAAGCGCAACTATTTAAACCTGAGCTTTTTGAAAAAGCTATGCAAGATACGTTGCTATAACGAATAACAACCTTTGAAAGGTCAGCAAACGCAAGATTTATAGTTGGTGGAAAATCAACATCACTGAAGAGACTATTATTAAATCTTGCACGATCAAAATCATGTTGCGCCTTATCAAAAAAATCTGTTTTTAAAAAAAGGGCCCCTTCAACAAAAATCACATCTTTAAAGTTGCACGAGTTTTTAAATTTAGCTTCCTTGAAATGCGCATGTTTTTCGAATATTGCTTTATCAAAAAAGGCGCTATCCAAAAAGCTAGTTTCTGTAAAGTAAGCGTAGCTTTTGAAATTGGCCCTACGGAAGTTAGAGCTTTTAAAGCTAGCATTACCGAAATCAGCAGTTTCGTTAAATTTAGCTCGAAAAAATTGAGATGCTCCTAGGTTAGATTTTCGAAAGTCTGCTTCTTCTTCGAAATTAGAATTATTGAATACAGAATATTTAACTTCTATGTTGTCGAAATATGCGTGGTTTTGAAAAGTAGCTGCTTCAAAATCAGCAACATCAAAAAATGTCGTTTCACCAAAGTGCGCTATTTTTTCAAAGCTAGCTCCACTAAAAATCGCAGCGCTATCAAACGTAACATTACTAAAATGAGCCGAAGATCTAAAAATGCAATTGTTGAAATAAGCACGCTTATCAAATTCACAATGTCTAAAATCTACTTTTATGAATTTATGGGCGCGGAAATCAACGTCTTCATAAAAACGAGCGTTAGCCGCATAAATGCCTCTACTATCAAAATTAAATTCACGATTACTAACTGGAATTGGAAAATGATAACCCTCAAAATTTAAAGTAGATTGTTTTTGCTTTTCCAAATCTTCTTCAAAACATTTTTTGAAATACTTCTTATCCTTATTTTTGTTTTGCAAATGTAAAATACAATAATCATCATTTGTGCTATTTCTAACATTTGTACAGCTTTTGCCATCGCCATATTCATATGTACAAAATTCTGTTTTGGTTTTTTTGTCCAATCCGACTTCAGTATCAGCCATAAAACTAAGTATATCAGAGGGCTAACGCTTACTTGATAGGCCAATGCTAAGAAGGCTTAATAAAAGTTTACTTGTAACTTCAAATCTGTGCCTTTAAAATCGTAGTTGAGTAGCGATTTGCTTTAGATAAATGCTTCAGGGGTCGTAAGTCTATAAATAGGTAGTTATAGCTAAAAGGGCTAGCTGAGTAAGGGTTTCAGGGCAGAGAAGCTATAATAAGTCCAGGGGGTAGAGGTTAGTGGGAGTAGAGGAGTGGGTCCCACCCCCATTATTATTATATATATACCTAGGTGGGCGACATGGTCCTTGCTCCAGGGGTAAGAAAAACAACCTAATGGGCAGAAATTAGGCAGAAATTATCTTTGTCTTCATCATATTAGTACTCACTTAGATTCTAGATGCCTAAATATACTACTCTCTAGAATGATAACTATAGTAGAAGAAAGACAATAGGGATGTTAGGCTAAGAAACAAGAACAAATTTCTATGGAAACAAGTATGCAAGTGCCGAATAAGACACTTTATCTTAGGGCTTAACGAGAAGGAAGCAAAGTTGATACCAAACGTATTCGTCAGTTCAACAATTGCAGATCTTCAACATCTGCGTGAAACTATTAAAGAAGCCTTGCAAGAACTTGCTTATAGACCAATACTTAGTGAGTTTGGCGATATCGGCTATCTTCCACAAACTTCAACAGAAAACGCGTGTTATCTCACAATGCAAGACTGCCAGATAGCAGTACTGATCATCGGGAAGCGCTATGGGTCGATTTCAACCAATGGCGTATCAGTAACCCATAACGAATTTCTTGCAGCTAAGGAGCACTCGATACCAGTCTTGTGTCTTGCTGATAAAGAGGTTCTCTCATATAAAAAGGTTTTCGATGAGACCAAGAAAGGAAAGACTGTACGTTTCCCGAGCATGGATTCACCAAAGGAAACATTTTCACTATTACAAAACATCATGGATGCTCGAACTAATAACGCTGTTCTGCCATATGGATCTGTAGCGGAGGCTAGGGAACTTATCAAAAAGCAACTCGCACATCTTTTTGGAGATCTCTTGCGTTCAACGTTTGACCCTGTGAAGGCTAATATTAAAGATGTCCTATCTGAAGTCATGACCCTGCGCCATGAATTGAAGAGTAAAGAAATGGACCCTCAACCCTTTTTGCGTGCCAGTAGATTTCTCCTTGAAGACGCTAATAGTATATTCCGTGAGTTTGTTGAACAAATAAGTGGTAGCTTAGAGCTGGCTATACCCCAACTACTCAAAAGCAAAACTTTCGAGGATTATCTCAATAAAACAGAAACCAAGTTAAGTATTGTCGAGAAACTGCCGGTTACTTCGGAGCTAGTGAAGAATAAAGAATTGGTGAAAACAAGTCTTTTTATAATCCCGCGTCATGACGGCGGTATTTATAGCCCCGATGATCCGACGCAAACAGGCTACTGGGGTGTTCTTCGTGGCAAAAGAGCCCTGATGAACACGGAAGCTAAAGATATCTTTGACTATATATTCGAGAGTCTCAAAAAAGTATCCGAGCATATAAATAGACTTTAAGAAACAAGTCCAGCGGATGTTTAAACATACAAAAAGCGCCACCTCTAATGATCCGCAGAGTTGAAGCGAAAAGGAAGACATATGAGTCAAATCGACCGACAAAAACTAGAGCAAGCAATACCACTAGACCAGGCAATTTCTATTCTGGATGTCTACACGAATGATGATAAAGCTTATCCAGATAAGGACGTAAGATCGAAAAAAGGCATCTGCAAGATTTTGGATGAAGAATATTGGCCGTTAGTGATGCTGGCTAAAACCTTGAGAGATGTTAAGAGTATCCGATTGTTTCCAATAGCAAATGAGGGACCTGACTCTCAAATCGTATTCAGCCATGGGGAAAGTTGGGATATACAAATCACTTGTTCTCATGAAGGTTACCAGAGGGCCCTTTTACGGGAGCAGCTTCAACAAAACGGTATAGCTGCTGATGGAGAAAGGCATCGTGATAATAACGGCCAAGTTATCAATAGACCGTTTGGGGCTAGGCCAATGAACGTGGAAGCTAACTCCAGAGTTGAGCGTATATTGAAGGCAATTAATGCTAAGGAAAAGGGATATTACACAGGAACAAATACTCTCCTTGTTCAAGAACAATCTGATAGATTCAATTATCTCAAACATCTCCATACTCGGGTGGTTGATGCACTTCAGGAGCCGCCATCAAACTATGAGAAAATCTATGTGGTCTATGGTCAAGATGCCAAAGTAGCTAAAGACGCCTAGAAGTTTTTTCACGTCCTGCTTTTAATTTATCGTCAACTAATTTTAGCTAAAGAGGGCTCTTTTAATCTTTCCTGTAATCGTTCCATAGCTTCCTCTTCTGCGCCTTCCATTATGTGTGAGTAAACATCAAGAGTAAGCTTTTGCGCTCGAGTGGCCTTATGAGCTGTTGCATCATCTAAACATTCGTCCTTTGAATAACAATAATACAACCCATAAACTGCACCTTAATTGCTCTCATTTGCACTTAATATGCACTTAAGCAAAAAGCCTAGAAACCTATTTATGGGGTTTCTAGGCCTCTAACCTGGTGGGCCTAAGTGGACTTGAACCACTGACCTCACCCTTATCAGGGGAACGGCCTAGTAGACAATAGGTGCACAGTGAAATTTACAAGTGCCAAAGAAGTGCAGACTTTACATGTGATTCAACACAACGAATGATGCATTTATTACATTATTAAATATTAATCGATCAGCATCCCAGATATTCAGAAGATGTTTATGCTAAACAAGATTAACAAAAACTATAGTTATACACATAAAATGCCGATATAATGTGTATAGAAGATTTTTATGAGAACGAATATAGTTTTAGACGACAATCTAATAAAAAAGGGATTTAAGCTTACCGAGGCAAAAACAAAAAAAGAACTTGTCAATTTAGCGCTGGAAGAACTTATTAAAAGAAAACAAAGGAAGCAAATCCTGAAACTTGAAGGCAAAGTAAAGTGGCAGGGAAATCTTAAGAAATTAAGAAAGGGCAGATTTGATACTGGTTGATACTTCAGTATGGATAGATTTCTTTAATGGTTGTCAGTCAAAAGAAGAGCAAATTCTTAAAAGCCTACTGAAAGCTGAAGAAGATATTTGTTTGGCGGGAATCAACGTAATGGAGATTCTTCAAGGAATAAAACAAAAAGAAAGTTTTTTAAAAACAGAACGTGATTTAAAAGAGTTTCCGGTTTTTGCCCCTGATTTAGAAGTGTATGTTTTAGCTTCACTTATTTTCAATGCTTGTCAAAAGAAAGGACATACTGTGAATTCTGCTGATTGCTTAGTAGCTGCTGTTACGATAGAAAATGATTTGGTTTTGTTACACAAAGACAAGGATTTTGAATACATTGAAGCGAGTTCCGACCTTCAAACCTTTCCGATTTAAATGAGAATGGGCCAGACCGCTAAGATTCAAAGAGATGCTCTGATCTGCAAAATACACAAGACCTGCCCTCATAGCTCCTAGTTTATAGTCAAAATACCTCAATAATTAGTGTTTACTCACACCATGACCAAGGCTTTGCATACTTACAAATCGCACTTCCCGAAAGATCTGGTTAGTCCCATTCTATCTTGCCACTTTCTCGAGAAAGTGAACAGTTGTCATCTACCTGCAGTATTAGCTCAAAAGTTATCCATATTGTCAAAATTGACTAAGCTTTCCGCAGTTTGAAAAGTTAACAAGTGCTAGAATTAAATCTGTAAGAAGTCTTATTAATGGGAGATTTGTGAGCGAAGAACTTGATGTTTTAAAGCTAGTCACAAAAGCATTAGATGACAATGATATTGAGTATATGCTTACCGGCTCTGTTGCCGTAAACTACTACACTGTTCCGAGGATGACTAGAGATATCGACATCGTGATCGCTCTTGATAGCAGTTCGGCTGGAAAAGTTTTTAAAGTTTTTGAGCATGATTTCTATATTGACAAAGAAATGGTCATCGACACCATCAAAAAAAGAAGCTCTTTTAATATTATCCACAATGACTCGATTGTGAAAATTGACTTTATTTTACGTAAAGATGAAAAATATAGAAAAGTAGAATTTGATAGGCGGCAAAAAGTAAAAATAAGCGGTCAGCCAATTTATATAGTTTCTGCTGAAGATTTGGTGATATCAAAACTCTATTGGGCTAAGGACTCCCAGTTTGATATGCAGTTGAAAGATATTAGGAATGTACTTGCTGATTATGATGAGATAGATAGAGAATATATAGAAAAGTAGGTAAAAGAGCTTGCTCTTGAGGACATCTACAAAGAGGTACCCGATGAATGATACTTCATTAGAAATCGACAAGAAAGTACATGCGCTAGCAATGAGCCGGACGGCAGAAGAGCGGTTGATAATGGGTTGCTCGATGTTTGATGTGTCAAAACAGATAGTCAGGGATTCGATAATAGAAAAAAATCCGCAGATAAGTAAGAAGGAATTAAAACAAGAGATATTTAAGAGGTTCTATGGCTGTGATTTTGAAGAACAAACTTTGAAAAAAATATGTTTACACCTAAGTAGCAACACTTCCGAAGTATCTCAAAAACGGTGAGCAAAATAACCAGTTCTTCATCAGAGGGTCTTTTTATTTCTTTGTATAAACTTATCGGATAATCAATTCGAATCCTTAATGACAGTAGTAATAGATCCCCAAGCTCTAACTATTCTTATTTATGCAGGTATTATCTCTTTGAGCTTATAGATGTTTTCCAGGTCTTTCATTAAATGGTTCCAGTTTTTTATTACGAGGGGACCTCTATCAAGGTTAAAGCTCCAATCTGACTTATTTATTAACTTTGAATAAAGACAGACGCTAAATTCTTGTTAAATGATATTTTTCAGAATGTGTGTCTCCAAAAAAGACTTTGAGCAAAAACACTAAAAATTAGGGTTCAACCACCGCTTAAGCTGTGGTAAAATAAGTACTTAATCTAAGTTTAAGGGCACTCTTTATGAGGAACCTAACATTA
>SDBU01009828.1_pt1 | contig 10689 bp, 4 predicted proteins | sample 2277071 | NCBI WGS metagenome assembly SDBU01 (sample SAMN10397929, study PRJNA504765) | marine sediment metagenome | isolation source: marine sediment core GS08_GC12, 126 cmbsf | place: Arctic Ocean: Gakkel Ridge, Loki's castle | collected 2008
AAAAGCACAAGAACACATAATAAAGCAAAACGGAAAGAGGAACAATTTGTACTGATACGCATTAAGTAACGAGAAGAAAAACTCAAAATTGTCTTGATAAAGATGGAGATTGCTTGCACTTCAAGCTTGAATCTGTTATGTTTTTTTTAAGTAGAGATTATTGTTCCAAAATATATCAAAGAGAAAGGAGATCTAGAATGAAATTAAAAAATTTTTCATCTTTCATTATCAGCTTTATTTTCATCATTAGCCTGGTAGCCTATGCTCTTCCAGCTGATATTCCCAATCCAGAGGCATTCTTTGGACACAAGCCTGGAGCTGATTTCAAGCTGATCAGATGGGAAAAGATTCATGAATATTTCCAGCTTCTGGGAAAAAACTCCGATAGGGTCAAGATAGAGAATTTGGGTAAGACGACCTTGGGCAATCCTTTCATCCTGGCAATCATTTCTTCTCCAGAGAATCTGACAAATCTTGACAAGTATAAACAGATAGCTAAAAAACTTGCTAGGGGCAGAATTTCTGAAGAAGAGGCAGCCCTTTTGGTCCAAGAAGGGAAGACCATCGCCTTGATTACATGCAGCATGCATGCTAGTGAGTGCGGCCCCACCCAGATGTCCTCGGAGTTGGGTTATGACCTGGCTACCGATAGTGGTCCTCGTATTAAAGAGATATTGGATAATGTGATTTTCCTTCTTGTCCCCAGTTGGAATCCGGACGGCAATATCCTGACTACGGATTGGTACCGGAAGAATGTGGGAACACCCTACGAAACAGCCCCGATGCCCTGGCTGTATCATCATTATGTCGGCCATGATAATAACCGCGATGCCTTCATGCATACCCAGGTTGAAACACAATATGTAAATAATATCCTCTATCATGAGTGGTTTCCGCAGATTTTCATGGATATGCATCATATGGGGAACTCCGCTGCCCGGCTTTTTCTCTCTCCTTTGTATGATCCCCGGCATCATTCCCTGGATCCTTTGCTCACTCGTGAGATCGAGCTGACTGGTGCATATATGAGAACTGTTCTGGAAGAGCAGGGCAAAATTGCGGTCATACATTATGCCATCTGGAACCACTGGCGGATGTCAGCTATTCACACCTGTGCCTTGTGGCATAATGTGCCAACCATTCTTTTCGAAGCTGCCGGGACTCGGATGGCAACTCCAATCTTTCAGAGTGCCCAGGACCTTTCTTCTGGCTCAAGCAGGAGGAGGCTTGGAATGCAGGGCAATACCCAGACCATTAATTACCCCAGCCCGTGGCCCGGAGGGGCGTGGCGGCTGAGAGACATCGTAGAATATGCCTACTGGTCATCCATTGGTTTCCTGGAATCTGGGGCCAAGCACAAAGATAAATATCTCGGAAATATGTACCGTATGGCCAGAAATTCTATCGAAAAGGGTAAAAATGAACCCCCTTATGCTTATATAATTCCTAAGACTCAGAGAGACCCTAATACAGTGGTCAAGATGATTAACATCCTCATCGCCGGTGGGGCAGAGATACATCAGGCGGAACAATCTTTCGAGGTGAATAATAGAAAGTATCCTGCCGGAACCTATGTCATTTTGATGTCCCAGGCCTACCGTCCTTTTTTGATAGATATACTGGGTCCACAGATTTACCCGGACCGAAGACAATATCCGGGTGGTCCTCCTGAAAGCACCTTTGATCTAACGGGCTGGACCCTTGCCTACCAGATGGGGGTAGAGGCTATAAAGGCAACTTTTCCATTCAAAGCGCAATTAGAGCCTATAGAGAAGGCAGTGCCTGCAAGCGGGAAAGTCAGTGGCAGTGGAAATTACTATATTTTAGACCATGCGGTTAACGATAGCTTCAGAGCTATCAACCGCCTTTTGAAGGAAGGATGCAGTGTCAGCTGGGCAACCAAATCCTTTGTTTCTGGTGGAAAAAATTATCCTGTAGGGTCTATCATTGTTTCAGGGTCCGGAATAACTCGTAAGGTGCAATCTCTAGCTAAGGAATTTAGCCTTCAGATACAGGCAGGCAAACCCCCACGCTATCTTATGAAACTGAAACCTCTCAAGTTAGGACTCTACCAGCCATGGACAGCCAGTATGGACGAGGGGTGGTGTCGGTGGATATTTGACACCTGGGAATTTCCTTATAAAACCATCCATGATTCAGAAATGCGCGAGGGCAAGCTGAAACGGAAATACGATGTTATCCTCCTGCCGAATATATCAGCTCGACGTGGGTCCACCATCATCACCGGTCGCAAAGAAGGGACGGTTCCCCCCCAATATGCCGGGGGGATCGGCGACCAGGGGCTTGCAAATCTTGTCCAGTTTGTCAAAGAGGGAGGAACCTTAATAACTCTGAATGCCTCCTCCGAACTACCAATAGATCATTTCAAGGTACCAATGGTAAACATTGCCAAAAATTATAAATCGTCGGAATTTTTCGCCCCAAGTGCTCTTCTTAAAGTGGAAGTAGACAACACTCACCCTATCGCCTACGGAATGGATAAATCAGCTATAATCGTGTTCTACGGAAGCCCTGTCTTTGATCTCCTCAAGGCGGAAGAGACAAAATCAAGCGAAAAAAAAGTCGGGCTTTCCCCTCTGAAAGCAGTGGCTCGTTTTCCCAATAGCAACCCGTTTATGAGTGGCCGCCTGATAGGAGAGGAGGTATTGTACAACAAACCGGTCTTAGTCGAAGTCGATTTTGGTCAAGGAAAAATCATTATGTTTGGCTTCCGCCCCCAGAACCGTGCCCAACCTCACGGTACCTTTAAGCTCTTTTTCAACTCTCTTTACTACGGTCCGGCAGTGACATCCAAAAGGTAAGCCGGAACAAGAACCGTTTTTGGCCTTAATCTGTCAGGTGACACTATAGTAAGGAGTAAAAAGTCTCTTTTTAAAATTCTATTGTGATTGGGGCATTTTGCGTATTTGAGCCTTTCGGGTTGATTTTCTTTCGCCTACTGCAAGAGTTATCACGTATTCCCCTGGAGACACCAATTGTCCGCGCGGCTCTCCTCGTCTCGGCCTCTGCTCAGATTCTTCCTTTGTGGGCGGTCTTCGCATATTCCAGACCACACTGTTGATCCCAGCATTCGATTTTCCATCGAGACTCATGATTTCCTCTCCGTTAGGATCAGTAATAGTCACTTTGACCTTGTCTTTCGATTTGGTTTTCAAGTAGTAATTGATAACAAGTCCGTAGGGCTCATTGGGAACAACATACTGCCTCTGACCGAAAAAATTAAGCCTGCGTTTGTATATCCACTGGATTTTGGGTTCGACTTCAAAGAAATAGATGTCCTCTGATAAAACTTTTTCATTTAGCTCCTGGAGAGGCGTGATATCGGTGATGAATAGTCCTCGACCATGAGTTGCCACCACAAGATCATTCTCCCGAGGATGAATAAGAAGGTCATAAACCAGGGCATTCGTCGGCATGTTATTTCTCATCCTCACCCATCGTTTTCCGCCATCAATGGAGACATAAACATCCATTTCCGTGCCAATAAAGAGAAGGTTGGGGTTTTTCCTGTCTTCAACGATAACATAGACGATTCCTTCAGGCAGATTGCTGAAGATGGACGTCCATGACTCTCCAAAGTCTTTGGTTTTATAGATGAAAGGGCTGTAATCGTCTCGCTGGAAACCCGTTTTGGTCACATAGGCTGTGCCTTCTTTAAAATTGGAGGCGAACACACGGCTAACATAATAGTTCTCTGGCCCACCTGCGGCACCAATCTTTTGGGTAAGATCTGTCCATGTTCTCCCGCCATTTGTAGTAAGCTGGATCTTTCCGTCATCTGTCCCAACCCAGATGATGCCTGGCCTTATGGGGGATTCTGAAATTGTGGTAATCGTGCAGAACTCGATGTTTCCTTTGAGTTTTTCCGGATCATTTGTAGTCAGGTCAGGGCTGATTTCCTGCCAATTGTCCCCGCGGTTCAGGGAACGGAAGAGAACCTGAGCCCCAAGATAAATGATCTGGCTGTTATGAGGCGAAATATGAATGGGAGAGGTCCAGTGAAAGCGGAGCGGAAGATCATTCTCTTTTCGACTTGGCTTGATATTTTTCCCTATTCCCAATTTTTGGTCAAATCGTTGAATGGCGCCTAATTGATAATCATTGTAGAGCCAGCGGCTGTCGTTCGGGTCTACCTGATTATACATCCCATCCCCCCAGCCTACAGAAACCCAGTCCTGCACAGTAATCTGGCCATAAATGCTGTTGCTGGGAACTCGAACGGACCCGTTGTCTTGAGTCCCTCCATATATGTTATAAGGCTCGTCCATGTCCACACCGATGGCATAATATTGAGTCAGAGGAAGATTGTCGTAAACATCCCATGTTTTTCCCCAATCATAGGTTATCGCCAGTCCCCCATCATTGCCAAGAATAACATGATTGGAATTTTCAGGATCGATCCATATGGCATGATGGTCGACGTGGACGCCTCTGGCAAGGTTCTCTGGCCCTTCCTTGCCCCATGTCTTCCCCCCGTCAGTTGATCTATAAAGATTTGTACTTACGACATAAATAACTTTATCATTATTGGGATCTATGTAGATTTGGCTATACCACTTGCCACCACCGATACTCTCTTCAATAGAATTCATTTTCTTCCATGTCTCCCCGCCGTCATCCGAACGGTAGACTTCTCCTCCAATTCTTCGCTCCTGAGGTTTAGTTCCTCGCTTGCGGTCCTGTTTGGCTTCCTTCTCGGTAGGGGGGCGGGCATTGTTATTTGTGATATTGGCATAGATAATATTCGGGTTCTTAGGATAGATGGCCAGTCCTATGCGTCCGATTTTGCCGCTTGGTAGGCCATTGCCCAGCTTTTTCCATGTTTTTCCTCCATCAGTTGATCTATATATAGTACTTCCCGGGCCAAAATCTTGAAAATCCCAGGGCACTCGACGTTTATCATAGGAGGCGGCATAGATGATTTCCGGCTTTTGAGGATTTATGGCAACATCTACAAAGCCAACTTTTTCGCTGATGAAGAGCACTTTTTCCCAACTCTCCCCGCCATTTGTTGTCTTGAAAAGCCCTCTCTCTCTGTTAAAGGAAAAATGATAACCTAACGCAACTACATAGATAATATTTGGATTTTTGGGGTGAATAGCAATTCTTCCGATATGATGAGATTTCTCGAGTCCCATATTTTTCCAGGTTTTCCCTCCATCCATAGATTTGAAAACACCGTGTCCCCTGAAAGCGGTGCGACCTGAGGCAGCATCACCGGTGCCGACCCAGATGATATCAGGATCTGAAGGTGCTAGAGCTACATGCCCAACAGGAATATTGCTTTGATCCGGAAGGATGGACTCGAAAGTTGTGCCGTTGTTGACAGTCTTCCAGAGACCACCAGAACCAGGAACAACATAGAAAGTGTATGGCTGGTTTTCAGGAACGGCAATGTGCAGTATTCGTCCGCATTGTCTTGCCGGTCCTATAACCCGATAGGTGAAAAAGTTGAGTAATTCCTCTTTGAATTCATCATGGCTTTCTCCGGTCGTGAATGAAGAAAAAAATCCCAGGCAAAAAATTAGAAAAATACCCGCAAGGTGCTTTTTGGGTTCCATAGATCCTCCTTTCTTGATTTTATTAAGATGGATTTTAATACGCATATCAAATTTGATGTTCCCCCAAAACCAAATTCTTATATTAGTTTGGTTATGTTAAATACATGAGGAAAGTGTGAGCATAGTTGAATTTATGGATTCAGTGCGTAATGGAATCTAATTCCGCAATTTTATCAGCTTAGTCTTTTGACTGGCGATAGGATTGCCATCAGTAACCGGTATTCGAGCTTGGAAAACATTCTCGCCCACGCGGACATCAAACAGGTCGAGTTTATAGATGCCGCTCCAGACTTTTGACTTTTTATTGTACGAACCGGCTACGAGCTCTCCCGGAATACTCGTGCTCTGGCTTTCTCCATCAGCCTCCCTTAAAATGAGAAATTCGGGTTTTATCATTTTCTCACCTTGAGGGGCATAAACCTGAAGAAAGACAAAACTATCCTGGCGCATGGAGAAGAGATTGATCACTTGAGGCACAAATATGATTCCGCTGTACTCGAGTTTCCCGGTTTTAGGGTTGATGGTAAAGGATTTATCCTTGATCTTGCTATTTTCAAACATCTGGCCTAGGACACAATTGATGAATGCGCCCCGTTTGTTCTTCTTGAATTTCGGAATCGAGAAGAACGACTTCCCGGCCCCGATCTCCTGAGTCTCCGTGTCGACAAGAGCATACACAGCCTGATATTCACTCGGGCTGAACCGATACTCCTTGCCCCTGAAGAAAAACCAGAGATAGGCCATTCTGTTAATGTAATCCCGAACGTTTTGATTCATCATGTCAAGCGAGATGTTGATCTTTCCCTTGAATCCTTTCTCTTTACCCTTAACGTCTGTAATCCAAAAATGCAGGTGATATGTTTTTCTGGGGGATTGCGTGACACGGTCTTTGAAAAGCTCCTTGGTGGGTAATGCCAGATTGATCCAGGGCGCATAGTCGCCTTTCTTGGTTACGAAGGGCACAAATTTTGCCTCAAAGGGCAGGCCTTTAAAAAATTCGGGGTTATAATAGGCAGAGAGGAGCGAAATATTTCCGATATCTTCGATCTCATAGTCAGTATACCTTTTTTTAAATTGAAGATCTACGCCGCCTCCTGTGACTTTTACCTTTAAATCATGGGATTTGCCGTCTGGCCTCTTCCGGCGCGGCTTGAAGCTCAGCCGATAAGAAAATCCGGCAATCATATCCATCTTTTTCTGCAGTTCCTTGAACTTGCTGGAACCCCGAAAAAAAGCAGCGTTCGTTCCTTCTGATAACAGCCTCAAGTTCTGCTTCTGTTTGACGCTCTTTTCATCCACCATCCTTGCCTCTTGCATATCTTTCGTGCCGAAGAATTCAGAAGAACGGGTAAAGAGTGACCGGGAGAAGACGTCGGGGTCCAGGGAGCAGATGGAAACATTCTGGCTGTTGGCGAAGTGAACCAGCGCCGCTAGAACCTGCTCTGCCCGGTTGAACTTCTTGTCTTCCAGAAGATTAAGGGGATCGAATATGCGTACGGCTCCGAGAGCCTCCTGATCGCGGGTGTGGATGGCATCCAGGGTACTCCGCCCACCGGTCTCGCCAGCGAGAATTCTGGTCTGGCTGGAAGATGAAAGGTCTGGTATCCCACTGCTGATGAGAAGAATCGATCCCCCTTCCCCCTCGATGCGCATGAGGTTACAGGTCGTCAGAATTCCGCCCATAGCCTTCTCAAATCTTCGCCGGTTCAAATTCCGATAAGCCTCCCGCTCGCCTTGCCGTCCGGTTTGAAAGGTGTCAACGACCCCCCCTCCGATATCTCCAGCGAGGTTATGGCTGCTTGAGTCCTCGAGGGACTTATCGAAGCCGATGCTCATCATTGCCTGATCGCTCACTTTGCGGATGGACTCTTCCTGGGACGTATAGAGCTGCAAACGTTCAAGTCCCGTGATCCAGTTAAGCTGGAAAATCATGAGCTCATATCCTTGATGGGCAAGCCGAACTAACTCATTAGTAATCTTTTCCTTCTCCTCAGTCATGGTTCTTCTTGACCAAAACTGAGGATCATGGAATATGACGACCAGTCGCTTTTTGCCCTTGATCAGCTCGACTGAATCGATTTCGACTTTTTTTCCTTTCTCGAAGAGCTTAAAATCCCTCTCGGTGAGATTTTTGAGAAATTGTCCGTCTTTAGTGACGGTGACATCCACTGTTCTTATTCTCTTTTCTTGCTCAGCCTTCTGTCCTGAGATTCCATAAAATGAACAGGTCAGGATCATGGTTCCAATAAAAAAGAGGATCATAATATTCTTCATTTGTTAGCTCCTTTATTTTATTAAATAAAGTTTGATCTGATGGCCATCAAGAAACTTACAGCCATCCTTAGTAAAAACACCAGTCTCTTCATAACCTATTCGAACATCCTGATTATCCCACTCTGGAATACTCGAGGTGCAGCTGTATTCAATTGCATAAACTGTATTTGGATAGAGCGGATACTCTCCACGTGCTTTAATGCCTTCTGGGGCTCTCTCAGGTGGCCTGGCTTCCATCGGAGTTCCGGCCGCATGCCCGTTAAATCCAATAGGATGAGAATAAATTAAAGGCCTTAAACCCTCTGCTTCTGCTTTTTTCATTGCAGACCAGACAATATCATTGCCTGACCTGCCAGCTTTAAATTCGTTCCTGAAAATATCTCCCATTCTATTAGTGCGTCTTAAAGCCTCCTTTAATCCTTCCGGTGCATCCTCCTCACCAATCCTGCATACATATGCCTGCCACTGCATGTCTGTACAAAGGCCAAGATACACAATTCCAACATCACAATGAAGAAGGTCGCCCCTCCGGATAATCTTTCTGTTATCTTTGTATTTGGTAGCTTCCTCTTTATATCTCTGAATGGAGATCGAAGGTTGAAACCAGGTCTCCAACCCAAGGTCATTAATTTTCTGCCTGATCCACCAGACAACATCTTCTGTGCTTGTTATGTCGGGAGTAATGACTTTATTGGAGTAAAACTCAGATATAATATCGTGGGCTATTCCACAGATATGCCTGTAAACACTCAGTTCCTGGGGACTTCTGGTTTCAAGCCAGCCAATACAAAGGTTTTCTGCTGAAACAAATTTGGAAGAATATTCAGACCCAAGAGCTTTTTTCAGTTTCTCTTTCAGGCTTGCTGTCAATCCATCTCCAAAAGCCCAGGTAGAAGAAACATTAATCCCGATTTTTTTCGGGTTTCGCTCCTTAATGATCCCTGCCAGACTTTCAAACTGCTTTTTCTTTTTATCGGTCCACGTTGCTTTATACAAATCACCAATGCCGTAATAACCTCCTGACAATCTTTCTACTCCAATTTTTTCACCGCGATCATAAAAAATAAGAATTGACATTCTTCGGGCAGACATAGTCGGCTCAGGAACAAGACTCATATAGACAGGATCTTCATTGTATTCACGGTTTATGATGAGCCACATATCAATCCCTTCCCTTCTCATTAATTTCGGTATGATGTTATCCAACCTCCATCTCAGCCATTCATTCATCACTTTTGCCCGTTCCCTTTCAGGTAAAATCTTATGGCTGTCATTTACTGATGCAACTCCATGGTCCTGAGAATAAAGATTACTTGCAATTAAAAGTAAAAAGATAAAAGAAAAAATATTAATAGTCTTAAAAAGTTGTTGATTAGACATTTATCAAACCTCCTTTAGGGGAAAATTCACTAACATAGGCAATATTTGCTGTTAAAAGTTCAAAATGGCGAAAAGTTTATATTATTAGCCGCCATGTCGGCTTGATAGATCAATTAAGATAGGAATTTGGGGTTTGCGCTTGCACTATTTTAACTTCATTTTTGTTCAATTTCCATCCTCTGACATCCTTTACATCCTATATCATAGAGAAACCTTGTGGTCAAACACAAAGAAATCGGGAGAAGAGATATATTCACAAAGAATATTATGAAGAAAGCTCAAAATGATATAGACTTCATCCCATCTCTTATGAATCACACGATTTCCGATGCTCAGAAATATTCCTTTCTCTCCGGCTGCATCCTTATCTTTTGTTAGGACAGAGTTAGGTATAGAGGTTCCCGTGGTCTTTTAAGAGATGAAGCATTCAGGAATTTAAATCTCTCGTTTCTTTTGGTAAAAATACTTGGTTGTTACTTTTCCAACCAAGCCGGCTAAAAGAAGAAGGGACAACAAGTTAGGGAAAGCCATGAGAGCATTGGCTACATCTCCTATGTACCAGACGATGTAGCGGTGAGGACCCTGGATGATAGAACCGATGAAAAGCAGGGTGATGAAAGCAAGCCTATAAGGATAGATTATTCTGATGCCAAAGATGTATTCCATGCATTTTTCTCCATAATAGCACCAACCGAGAAGAGTTGAATAGCCAAAAAGAAAAGAACATAAAGCGATGATGTATCCTCCATGAGGAATGACAGAGCCAAAGGCATCTGCCGTTAGGGCCGTAGATGTCAGAGCTCTTGGATCGCCGAAGGCAGTGGTTTTGAGGTAGCTTCCGGTGATGACAATGGCCAGAGTGGTCAGCGTATTAACGACCATGGTATCGATAAAAGTTCCGGTCATAGCGATGAGCCCGTTTCGAGAGGGATCTTTGGATTTTGAGGCAGCCTGGGCAATGCCCGCCGATCCCAACCCGGACTCGTTGGAAAGCAGCCCTCTCCTGATGCCTTGGCTAATAACCAGCTTGATGGTTACTCCTACCATACCTCCTCCGATAGCTTTTACAGAAAAGGCAGATGTAAAGATTGTAGTCAGAGCTGCTGGTAGGCTAATGATATTAGCCAGAATGACAACGATGGCTCCTCCGAAATAAAGAATGATCATGGTCGGAACCAGTCGCTCGGATACCCTTCCGATCCTCTTAATGCCGCCCAGAATAACCGCTCCCACAATGCCTGTGATAATCAGTCCGCTTATCCAGAAAGGAATTTGGAATTCTCTATTAAAGATCAAGGCCATGGAATTGGATTGCATCATGTTCCCTGTGCCCAAGAGGCAGGCTATAGCACCACAGACAGCAAAAAGCATGCCCATGAATTTGGCTAGCTTCTCGTTTTTAATGCCATTACGGGCATAGTACATAGGCCCACCGGACATTTCTCCCCGTATA
>SDBU01009829.1_pt1 | contig 10688 bp, 7 predicted proteins | sample 2277071 | NCBI WGS metagenome assembly SDBU01 (sample SAMN10397929, study PRJNA504765) | marine sediment metagenome | isolation source: marine sediment core GS08_GC12, 126 cmbsf | place: Arctic Ocean: Gakkel Ridge, Loki's castle | collected 2008
AATTTCATTTTTTGGCGTTGGAATAACCTTCTTATTGGGCTATTGGTTATTTGGTGTGCTAATTCTGCTCTTTGCTATGAGAAGGCATCCTGGACCGACCGATGATCTAATCCCATTAAGTAATGGGAGGAAGTTACTTTCTCTTGGGTTATTGGGAATACTCTTCATTTGCGCAGCACCGATCTATCAGAGTTTGATTTGAGCTTAGCTTTATGAATATTACCAACTAACACGAAATGACAATAGAGATGTATCACAACAAAGGTTCCTTTTTTATTTCCACGCTGGAAGTATTAATACTTTCTTCAATCAATAATCATCCTTTTGCAGGATTGTAACTGTCTGTGCCGTGCCGTATCCTAAAAACTGAACGACTATTATGGCAAGCGGAGGAAAAACCCGAATGAGGATTTGCGTTTTCATAGTTGTGCTGGTATTAGTATTAACCTTAGGTTTGTCAGCTTGTGGTTCTATAAGCGAGGCTGAAGAGCATTTCAGCGCAGGTATACAACTCCAAAATCAGGACCGTTGGGAGGAGGCTATAGCTGAATATGATGAAGCTATCCGCCTTGACCCACAGAAAGCTGATGCTTACTCTAATCGGGGCTTTGCTTACTTCAAACTAGACCAGTTTGAACAGGCTATACAAGACTACGGTGAAGCTATTCGCCTTGACCCGAGAAACCCTATGATTTACGCAAACAGGGCGGTTATGTACAGATTCATAGACAAGAATGATGAGGCTATCGCTGACTTAGAGAAGGTCATAAGTCTTACCGATGCCCCAGAGCAGGCCGAAGCGGCTAAGAGGATAATTGCAAATCTCTCCAAATAATTGAAATTTGCCTCCGATTGCAGTTCTCTTATTCAATTGTTAATGTGCTTACGTTTGTCGCAACAGCGACTGCTTAGAATCCTTCCTTTTTTACCCCGGAGCTCCACATCTAGACTCCAAGCGTGAAAATTGGCGGACCTTTTTTGGACGGTTGTTAATCGCTATGTTGTTGGTTCGAGCTGCTAACCTGAACGTTACGCGCCCCACTGGCGCGCCGTTACCGGCGGTATTGGTCAGGGATGTGTGAAGAGGAGAGGTGTAACGCTAGCTGGATGCATTCGTGTCTCGGCCAAGTAGTTGGGATTCAAGCCGGTTGGGATCGAACTTACCAGGGAGATTCAATATCTTAAGCAATGCTGAGCGCAGGTATTCGATTGTAAGCTGGACAGATTCCTGAAGAGGCTGGCGTTTGGCTAGCTCCTTCATCTTTTTACCGTTTGGCTTTAATCCGTGGACAATGGCAGACCTCCAACTATAGGAAATCTTAGTGGCATTGTAGATAGTTTTTCGATTAGCCCCATCTGTACCAAGGAATTCGGCTAGCCGTAATGCTGCCCTGTAACTCAACTCATCGTCTTGTCCACCTAGTAAAAGGGCTTCCAAGCTTACCCAAGCATCAATAAGTCTGTCCTCATAGCTTGCTCTTAGCAGGGAGGATTCCCACCGGCGGAGAGGCAGCTTCACATTATCAATATTGGGACTTGTCTGGAGGAGCTGCCAGACATGTTTGACCTGCGTCGCCTTGTCCTGATCAAGTATAGCAAGCGGACCAAGCAGAGGAGGAGTCCAACCCCAACTAATGCTTCGGCCGCCGAACGCCATCATCCCCTTACTATCGTGCTCTTGGAATATGACTGAGATTGGGGCGTTCATTACCAGACGTAGCGCGGTGACGGCGTGGTCAGTGTTGACTCGGGGCAACTGGTCTAGCGCCGCTCTTTGGTCTGTCGAGGGAGGTCGGCCTACCACAAACTGGTGTGCATGAAGCACAGCGGGCTTGTCAATGTACAAGTTATTCCACTCCGGCGGCCCCGCACCCAGCGGGGGCAGGCTTTGGTCACGATTTATCCAACGCTCAAGTTCTTCTATCGATGCAGGGAGAAGCTTTAATTCGCCACCGAAGTCTAGCGCATCGATGTCCATCTTCAAATTGCTCAGTGGTAAAGTTGTATGGAAGACAATGGTCTTGCTACGAAGCTCATCCCTTAACTCGTTGAACGTTTCGGCGAACCTGGTTTCATCCCAGCCAAGCTGTGTCCCTTCACGTAGATATCGCCATAGAAAATTCATCACGAGGGTACGTGTTAAGTTGGTCGGCTCCGGCTTCCGAATGAAGCCACCTGCATCGATAATGATGCCTTCACTGAGTTCGGGGTCGTTTTGAATAGCATCTGCTACAGCCGTATATTCTGATAACTTGAGTAATCCGAGACTGATTTGGAAGAGCAGATTAGACAATGCCGGTCTCTCGCCGTCTAGAGCCACATGTGGAGCTGCACCGGGTTGATTAACCACAGTCCAGATCGGCTTATTCTCGATTACAAGTCCTTCTAACTCTCCGCAGATTATTTTGGTAAGTAAGCAGAGAACAGTTCTAATCTGTTCCACTATCTCCTCCTATTGTCATCATTCTACTCCGTTATTAACTCCAGATAAAACACCTTAAGCCTCTGCCTCTACCGTTATAATACCCTATCAACTAGCCAGAACTGAGACGTGGCGCGCGTGGGATATGCCCAGGTGAGTGATGATATGGGGAAAAGACCGCCTATAGTTTATTACTCGTGAAGCTAAAGCGAGCTTCTGTTGGAGACCAGAGAGCTTCAGTGGTATAAGCGTAGAAGTCTAGGGGGATAAGAACTTTAGTTGGCGGATTATCTAGCGCCTTTAGCTTTTCCGTGCAGTATGCTTGCGATGAAGTGTTCCATCCACAATCACGTAATCCCGCATCAAGTTAGTTTCGTTGTCAATGAAGGAATGCATCCATTCAAGCGACTTGAGGGCATCTGCCTTGGGATTCAACCCTTGCCCATGTGCGTAATCGTTACGTAGGTCTGCCATGTTTTTGCACAGGGGGAAGGTTTTCGGTGAGAGGACTTTATTCTTTTTCAAAATGCTTCTGACTCTACTCATTTTGTCTTTCTGTTTGGCGCCATGTGGCTCTGCCTTGTCCCGCTGAAACCTCTCGAATGAGATTCCGCACATTGCGACGCAGGCATAGAAGTGCCCATCCACGAAAACGTCTCTGGCTTCCCTCATAAGTTTGCAATAAGGGCCGTCCTCCATGAGCAGAGGTGGTAGTTGAGCAAGCCTCTCCAATGTATCGGGAGTAAGGGGATTCACGCCTTGCTCCTGCTGGCTATTCGATAACTCTTCTAGGTCACGCTTGGCGGTATTCGGCCTGAAGTCGGCATAGGCAGGTTGTGTTTGGCCGCTTACTTTAACGAATGCTTCCCCACATTCCTGTATCCACCCGTAATAGCCCTCGTGCATGTTGGCTTGAGTGATACCAAGCACCTGAGATAAATCTTCACCGCTATACGCACAGAAAATATATTGCTCAGCACCGGGAGCCTGACAGACTATGCTGTATTGTGTAAGGGTAGGCATATAACCCTCCCACTATCTAAAAGAAAACGCTAATATAGCGTGGTTAATACGAGACCAGCAATGATGAATATGGCAGCGTACCATGAATAGTAATACCGCCGTGTTTTTCTGACAGTAAGGTCAAACCTGAAGGCAGGGATTATTTGAACCAGCCATGCGGGCCAGTGTAACAGTACAAATAGGAATGTAATCAACCATATTCTCAATGCTGTAAAGGGTGCCCTGACCCAGTTGGTTAAGAAATAATGGCTACACCTTTTTCCTGTCTTTGGTAGGTCTGAAAACATACGTTTAATTATGCCATTAGCGCCGAGTCGTCGGTCATGAAACTTTATTTCCGTGGCGTATTGCAATATTGCTGACACTATATGATTTATGACCATGAGGATAAACCAAGCAATCAACCATATCACTCCGATATTGAATATCCCCAATAGCGCCAATACCAGAAACAACCAGCATCCGATAAACAATGCGAAAATAATTGGTGTCAGAACAAAGTAGATAAGCGCGATGCTCCAATTGGTATATAGATTCCGATTGGCCTGAATTGTAAACCATGTAATTGCGGCATCATTGGGGAAAAATGCACGTGCGAAAATAGGGATTAATGATAGAAACACTGTATATATCGTACTCTTAAAAAGCTGTTCAACGATTATGTAGACACCTGCGATTACGCCTGAGATGCCGAGCGCCAGCCCTAGAATTTCCAAAGGCGTTTTTATTGTCATGTCCAAATTGTAGCACAGGATGGCAATCCACTGTGAACTGAAGGTTTGCCACCCTAGAATTGAAATCTTGCGAAAAATTAGCGAAAAAAGGACTCCCGACCGGCTAGAAATGCGCCATAATACAAACGTGGCGCAAGCCCTCACCTAGAAAGAGAGGCGGCCAAAAAGAATGAAGGAGTGCAAGGCGGTAAATAAAAAAGGCCGGTCGTAACGGCGGGCCTAAGTCTAATCGATTGGTAGGCCGTACAGGTCTCGAACCTGTGACACCCTGATTAAAAGTCTGTTAGCCGGTGCCCTTAATAGTCCCCTTACGTTTAGTTTGGTGTTTTTCTATACACCCCAAAAATCTTAGTTCGTGCGTATAGTACCGTTTTGTATTATCTCGTTTCATTCCTTCCGTTAGCTATTTGTTAGCTAAAATCCTAACTTAAACTTGGAAGCACCCTTATTAAAAGTAAGAAGCCCGATGTACCACCTAGTCCCTCCAGGTAGCATTTAGGTTTTTGCTGTCCAATCGCTCCAGACATTTCGTGCCTGGACGTACCATCCTGTATCACCGTCTGCCAAACAGTTTGTCGGCAAAATGTCGGCAAAATCTCTGGATGATTGAGGGTGGAATGCATAATCTCATGGTGCACCCACTTGCGTTTCCATCAATGCACAGTTATATTTAAGGAAAATAATAGTCTGTTACAAGTTAGATAACCTCTATGTGAGTAAGGAATAGATCATGAGCCAAAGCCGGAACCCTAATAATTGGGACCCTAGCAATCCCCACCCCCTCTCCCACATGAAAACCGAACTGGTCTGGGAAGGCAAATATGATGAGTACGGCAACCGCCGTCCGGTAAGCCTCCCTTCTTCACCTCTACCCCTTCAGCGTATAGAGACCATTGATGAACCTCGCGACCGTGAAAAGGCGCTTCAGTTAACTATGTTTGATGAGGCTGCCTTTAACAGGAAAGCCCACCGCGATGATTTCCGCAACCTGCTCATCTGGGGTGATAATAAGCTGTCGATGGCTTCCCTTCTGGAGCAGTTCCGCGGGAAGATTGACCTGATTTACATTGACCCGCCCTTTGACGTGGGTGCTGACTTTACCATGCAGGTGCAGTTGGGTGAGGAGGGTGAGTTCCTCCAGAAAGAGCAGTCCATCATGGAGGCTGTGGCTTACCGCGATACCTGGGGCAAGGGAACGGACTCCTACCTGCACATGATGTATGAACGTCTTACGCTGATGCGGGATTTGTTAAGTGAGACGGGGAGCATCTATGTGCATTGCGATTGGAGAATTAATTCGCTTTTAAGGTCGGTGCTTGATGATGTGTTCGCAAAGGACCTATTTCTAAATGAAATTGTATGGGCATATTTTGCCTTCAAGCGGAAAACAGCAAGGAAGTTTCCCCAAAAACATGAAACTATTCTTTCCTATCGCAAGGACTCGAATTCTTTCATCTGGAATACCCAATACAAACCCCATAGACCAGAGTACTTGAAGCGTTGGAAACAGGACAAAACAGGGCGGTATTATCGGGACGATGTTAATCCAACAAAAGGCGGTACTCGTATTATCTACCTGGATGAGGTAGAAGGTGACATAGTTGATTCGGTCTGGGATGACATTCCACCAGTTAATCCCGTAGCAGAAGAAAGAACAGATTTTTCAACCCAAAAACCCGAAGCCCTCCTTGAACGCATAATCAAAGCCTCCTCCAGCGAAGGCGACCTAGTGGCAGACTTCTTCTGCGGCAGTGGCACGACTCTGGCGGTTGCTGAGAAACTTGGACGGCGATGGATAGGCGTGGATTTGGGTCGCTACGCCATCCACGTCAGCCGCAAGCGGCTCATCCAGATACAGCGTAAACTGCACAGCGGGGATAAGCCTTATCGCTCCTTTGATGTCTATAATTTGGGGCGCTATGAGCGGCAGTGGTGGCAACTGGAGCGGCTTAAGGGTGCCGATGTTGAGCACCGGCGCATAGTGCTGAAGTTTTATAAAGCCGCACCGCTGGATAATCCGCCCAATCCACTTTTACACGGGAAAAAAGCGGGTGCGTATGTCCACGTTGACCAGATAGACAGTATCTTTTCCGAAAGTGAGTTGCGGGCGACGGCGGAGGCAGCACGCTCGTCTGGAGGCCGTGAGCTTCATTGCCTAGCCTGGGAGTTTGAGATGGAGCTCGCCCTCAAGAAGCAGGCGATTGAAGCGGAAACAGGCCTCACCATCCGCCTGAAATACATCCCGCGAGAGATAATGGAGCCGAACCGCACTGAGTGCCAGTTCTTTGAAGCTGGCTATCTGGAGGCTAAGACAGTCAGGAAAGGCAATAAGGTGGATGTGGAGCTGGTACATTTTACCCCTGCCCTGGCTGAAGCACCAGAGGCAGAAATGGCAACCCTACGCGAGCGTGCCATTAAATCGCCCTTTGATTTCATAGACTTCTGGGCGGTGGACTTTGAGTGGCGCGATGGTAAGCCGTTTGAGCACCACTGGCAGGACTTCCGCACCCGCAAAGAACGCTCCCTTAAAACCCGCAGTGACCTTGGCTGGGAGTACAAGGAAAAAGGTAAGCACCAGATATGTGTTAAGGTGATTGATGTGTTTGGCGTGGACACAACTACGGTGATTAAATTGGAGGGGTGAGTTTATGGCATTTGAAGTGACAGAGAAGAATGCTGCCGCCCTCATGCCCCTCTTCAAACCGTGGGAAGACCCTATTCAACACCGGCTACCCAATGCAGAACGGGGCGAACCAGCTATTATCCAGCCAGGACGCCGCCCTAGCAAATGCCCGCTTGTGCGCTCCATACGCGCCGAGGTGGATGGCTGGCGGCGGGGTGGCTATGCTGGTGTCAGCGATACCTCGCGCAACCTGCTTAACTACTGGTTCTACACCGAGCATCCTATTACTGACGAGGACGGCAATACCACCCAGTTTCGTTACCATTGGGCACAGCGCGAAGCTATTGAAACCATCATCTACCTCTACGAGCTGCGCGGCATCCATAGCGTGGCGGAGCTGATGTTTGAATTTGGCGACAACTCTATTGCCGACCTTGCCTTGGGCATTAACCCGGAAGAAGACCGCTGGCCCAAAGACTGCTGCAAGATCGCCACCGGCGGCGGTAAGACAAAAGTAATGAGCTTGGCAATTATCTGGAGCTACTACCACAGCCTCTACGAGCCTGATTCTGAGCTAGCTCGGCACTTTGTTGTTATTGCACCTAACCTGACGGTCTATGAACGGCTGAAAGATGACTTTTGTGACGATAAAGACAACCGCTCTGTATTCTACAAAGACCCGCTCTTGCCCGAAGAATGGAAGAGTGACTTTCAGATGCAGGTTGTATTGCAGGACGAGCCAGGGGGCTCGGCAACACAGGGGGCAATTTACCTGACCAATATCCACCGCCTGTATGAAGACCAAGAGAACAATGATGATAATGGTAAGGCTACAACATCAATCTTTGGTCCGCCGGTGAAACGAGCGCAAGCGCTGGATACAGGCGCGGCACTGCGCGAGCGAATAACGGCCCACCCGCGTCTTATAGTGATAAATGATGAAGCACACCACTTGCATGACCCTGACCTAGCATGGAACCGGGCGCTTGATGCTCTGCACAGCCAGAGCGTTAGCCGTGGCAATAAAGGCATTGGCCTCCAGCTCGACTTTACTGCCACACCCAAACATAATAATGGCGAACTGTTCCGCCATATCGTTTGCGATTTTCCCCTGGGAGAGGCAGTTGACGCTGGGATTGTCAAAGTCCCGGTGCTGGGCGAATCAGATGAACTCTTGGAGCGCGGTGATAAAAATACTCCGGCACATGAACGCTACGCCATACATCTGAAGCTCGGCTATCAACGCTATGAAAAGACCTACGAGGAATTGAGCCAAGTTCGCAAGCCTATTTTGTTTGTCATGACTGAGGATGCTAACGCTGCCAACGAAGTATCTGATTACCTAGATAGTGATACCTTCCCCTTAATAAAGGGTCGGGTACTGAACATACATACAAGACTAAAAGGGCGTATCAAAACCGTCATGCGGGGTGGAAGGGAGATCAAGGAGTTCATCGAGAGCGAAACAGGTATGAAACCGGATGACCTGCGAGACCTCCGTGAGATGTCGCGCGAGCTGGATAAGAAAGATAGCAAGTTCCGCTGTGTTGTCTCGGTAATGATGCTACGCGAGGGCTGGGATGTACGCAATGTGACTACTATTGTCCCACTGCGTCCTTACTCTACCAAATCTGGTATCTTGCCAGAGCAGACGTTAGGGCGTGGTCTTAGACGCATGTTCCCACTGGGAGAGACACCGGAGATGGTGATAGTTGTGCATCACCCGGCATTCCGCAAACTCTATGAGGAAGAACTGGCACAGGAAGGATTGGACATTGCAGTACTACCCATCCGCGAAGCACTCAAGCAAACGGTGACGGTCTTCGTAGACCACGGAAACAAGCCGGTGGAAGATCTCGAAATTGAAATCCCGCTTATATCAGATGCAATCGAGACGATGGCGGAGTTGCAGGGGCTGACCTTTGACGAAATAAAACAGTATTTTCAGAAGCGCTATCGTCCTCTACCTATCGGTAAGAAGAAAGAAGGCCCTGTAGATTACAAAGAACGGCATCTGTTCACCGATGAAATCGTATCACGCATGCAATTGGACGTAGGTTTACTGACTAACGCTTGGTCGGCAGCAGGTTACTTTGCCCAGATGCTTGGCCGCGCCTGTCGTGTTAGTAACCCGCATCAAGTCCTAACACCATTGATAGAGGAGTTTCTCTCCAAAGTACTGTTTGAGCGCGAGATAGACCTGTACTCCGGCGAAGTGGACCACAGGATGCGTGATGCCGATGTAACGGAACATATCCGGGCAACCTTGACGCCGCTCATTCTCGGCAAAATAATTCAGAAAAAGGAGCGCAAACGCATTAGTCGGGGCGTTTGTCTTTCTACTTGGAAACCATTTCAAGCGACTAGCACATCCCATCGTCCAGCCGTCCTCTTTAAAAAGACGATGTTCAATTTGGTGCCCTGTGATAATGAATTTGAAAGAGCTTTCGCCGATTTCTGCGATTACGCTGGGGACGCAGTAGCTTTTGCCAAGAACACCGGGCCGCAGAAATTAATGATCGACTATCTACGCCCGGACGGGCATCGTGCCTTATATGTACCTGATTTCTTAATTCGTACAACCGATGGTAACTACATTCTATGTGAACTAAAAGGCAAGGTGGATGCTCTGGTACCAGTGAAGGCACGGGCAGCAGTGGAGTGGTGCAAGGCAACATCTAAGGGAAAAGTGAGATGGCAGTATCTTTATGTGCCTTATCACCTTTTCCAGCAGAGTGCCGCCGGAACAATTGAAGAACTAGCTCGTACCTGCGAACCATCACTGAAAGCGCTAATCCAAGAGGCGGAAACAGGTCAGCAAGAACTCCCCCTGATGGAAGCAACAGCCCAGAAGGAAGCGGAAGAGCTATTTATGCGTGTCTTACAGCAAGCTGGCATTACTCAAACGCCTGCTGCTGTGGCGGATGCCATGCGACAGTCAGTTCTACTTCTGGACCACGCCGTACGCACAGGCATGCCGGAATACGGACACTCATTTCAGCCATTACTTCACCCCTTGGATGAGTATGCACTTCGCATTCTCGATCGCCAACTCAGTCCTCGTGTCCCAAGCGAGGCTTCTAAACGGGATATTTACTTCAGCCCTTACCTAGAAACCTTACCTCCGAAGATAAGAGTATTGCTCGAAAGGAATGGGCGTTACCTTAAAGACAATCTGATATTCGGTCGCTCGATTATGAAGCTGGGCACCTTGCTCTTTTGTTTACGCTACGCTAAAGAAGGTGGCGGCGAGGTATCTGGTGTGTGGAAAGACGTGCAAGAGATTTTTTCTGGCTCTGAAATGGCAAGCCTATATGGTGATCTTGAGAAAGTGAATACTTTCCGTAACACGCATGTAGCGCACGTAGAAACCAGACTCAATGATGCAAATGAAGCCTGGGAAGCAATGAAAGTCTGGCTCCGTACCCTTAATCAGATGGTAGCTATAGTAGGCTAAGTTCTGTTTCTCAATAGCTTTTTGGGTAGTTTAACTATTCATTGAGCTTGAAAAGTGCCCAGTGCACGATTACACGCTTCTCTGAAGTGCTATCGGTAGAGCTTCATCACGTTACTGCTTTGAAGAGCAGTAACAACTACTCTGTGGTGCTCTCTCTTGTGTTAAAGCTGTGCAGAGTAGGAAACCCCCAAGTGATAGGATGGCGCTAATACCAGCCTCTTTTCGCTTCTCACCCTCGGTGATTATGGCTGTTACTGCCTGCTTGATGGCATCGTTCAGATAGCCGACACATGTGTTGATAGGTTTATCTGCCATATAAGTATCCATCTTGAAGATATTATACTACGAAAACACTTAAGAAATCACCCCTGATATTTTTGCCAAGCCTTTCTTATTCTCATATCCACTTGGTCAGCCAATCTCCAAGCT
>SDBU01009830.1_pt1 | contig 10688 bp, 12 predicted proteins | sample 2277071 | NCBI WGS metagenome assembly SDBU01 (sample SAMN10397929, study PRJNA504765) | marine sediment metagenome | isolation source: marine sediment core GS08_GC12, 126 cmbsf | place: Arctic Ocean: Gakkel Ridge, Loki's castle | collected 2008
AGAGAAGATCTGGTTGATAGGCTGGCGGTGTAAGTGCGGTAACGTATTCAGCCGACCAGTACTAATTTATCGTGAGGCTTGACCATATTACCTATTGTTTCTTGCGAAGGCATGTTTGTTTCATTCAGGCAGCAGCCTTTTTAGATTTTTGAAAGTTTATTAAGAGATTATTTTACCTGGTGATCATAGCGGAGGGGTCCCACCCGTTCCCATACCGAACACGGAAGTTAAGCCCTCCTGCGCCGATGGTACTGTCTGATAAAAGGGCGGGAGAGTAGGTCGTTGCCAGGTATTTTTTTTGTAACCAAATCCAATTATATTTGTTTTTATATATGATGATGTAGTAGAAAATTGAATGGTAAGCAGGATAAGTTTTACCTCCTTTCCTTGTCCTGTGTAGAAAAAGTTTTAGCTGGGGATAGATTATATCTATCCCCTTTTTTTGCTTTTTTTAGAGGATATATTATAATATTAGCCAGATGAAGCTGCTTATCGTATGTCCAATACCGGTAGAGTACAAAACCTGCCGTCAGGTACTGTCTTTAAGAGAAATCAGCCCGCTCAATAACTGCCGGATGGGTCGAAAGGAGAGTGGTAATCTGGAGGTTCTCGCAATCGAATCCGGTCCTGCTAAAGCAAGGACAGCGGCTGCGGTTGCCTCGGCGATTATGCACCACCGGCCCGATTTAATAATAGACAGCGGTTCCTGCGGGGGACTTGAACCGGGAATCACCATGGGCCAGATAATTATCGCTGAAAGCTGTTATGAATATGATATTACCGGAAGCGGACTGCCGCGACGGGTAATTCCCGAGATGATCCTGAAGTCAGCATTAAGCTTTATGCCAACTGAAGATGGGGATCTACTTCAGCGTGAAGCAGTTGAAGCCGGAAGGGAAGAGGGCTATCGGGTCAGGGTGAGCAGCCAGGCCTGCGGCGAGTTTTTAGTTGCCGACTATTCGACTAAACAGCTGCTATACTCCCTGTTCCATGCTTCGGGCTGCAATTGGGAAACTGCGGGAGTATTTGTTCCGGTATTAAGGAGCAAAAAGCCGCCATTAAGCTTCCGGATTGTTACCGATCTGGGCGACAGTAATGCCTTATCTGATTTCCGCAGTAATGTGAAAATCAGATCAAAGGAACTATACAGCTATCTAAATGCTTTGATTGAAACCGGCTGGTTCAACCATTTCTGCGAAGTGTGGCAGCAGTTGGGAAAGGAGGTTTTAGAAAGATTGCCCGCTTCGGTCAAACCGTAGAATATTCTTGAAGTTTAACCGGGATAGGATTAAATTACTCTTTAGAGAGCTTAAAAAAACAAGTCAGGAGGACTATATTTGTCCAGAGCCTATGTAGAGACTTCCACCTGTCTGCTGGAAGGTATAGATGAGATGGTAAGAGAAGGTTACTATAATGACCGCTCTGAAGCGGTTAACGATGCCATAAGATTGCTGCTTAAGCAATATAAAGTATCCAAACTGCACCAGAAGGATGTGAAAAGAGATGAGGCTAAGTTGACCTGATCTGTGAAGTATGAAAAAGTACGCTTCCGGTAGCAAACAGGGAGCATGACTATAGAGGGCTTAAGGTGTGTTAATTCAATATGGTGTGAATCCTGACGGCGAAAGAATGGTTGATTTCCAGCTCAAAGCCAGGGGCATTTCCGATGAAAAATTGATTGCGATTATGTCGCTCATTCCCCGCCATCTCTTCATTTCCGGAAAAAAGCGCAGTGAATCCTATGGTGACTATCCCCTATCTATTGGCTGCAGGCAGACTATTTCCCAGCCTTACATGGTTGCTGTAATGACGGAACGGCTCAGGTTGGCCGGCAGGGAAAAAGTACTGGAGGTAGGTACGGGAAGCGGTTACCAGACGGCAGTGCTGGCTGAATTAGCTAAGGAAGTTTATACTGTAGAGAGGATACCACAGTTGCTCAAGCGCAGTAAAAAACTGCTGACAGAACTTGGTTACCAGAATATATATTTCCGCAGCGGTGATGGCTCAAGAGGATGGCTGGAAGCCGCACCCTTTGATAGAATACTAGTGACTGCAGCAGCATCCTCAATTCCCCCGGAGCTTAAAGATCAGCTGGCGGATAACGGTATATTGGTTATCCCGGTAGGAGGCAGCAGCAATTATCAGCAGCTTACCATACTCCGGCGCTCAGGGAATCATTTTACAGTTGAAAAGGGTTTAGGCTGCAGGTTTGTGCCTCTCGTCCGCGAATAATCTTCTGCTTAAGGTGTATTGAAAAAAAGGTTATTCTTTTCTATTCTGTGTTGAGCGAGGAGATAATATGGCAAATGAGCAGAAAGAAACTCTACAGCTGGTTACCTTCCAGTTGGGTGAGGAGAAATACGGTATTGATATAATGGACGTTAAAGAGATTCAGAGATCGCTGGAAATACGCGCCATTCCCAATGCCCCGCTTTATATAGAAGGGATTGCCAATTTACGGGGTACAATTATTCCAATTATAAACCTTCATCAGCGTTTTCATTTGAATCATGCCGACTTAAGCGAAGAAGAGCTGTTGTTAAAGGGGACCATTATTATAAATATCAATAATATGTTATTAGGAGTAATTATTGATAAAATATCCATGGTGATGACCGTCCAGGTTAAATCTATTCAACCACCTCCCCAGATGATATCGGGAATAGGCAGTGAGTACATTCAAGGTGTAGTAAATGAAAAGGGTGAGTATTTGATCATCCTGGATATAAGCCGACTCTTTAATCCAATAGAGCTTCAACGTATAAGCAGCATAAGTGAGTAAAAATAAAATATGGCAATTCCGATTTTCCGTCCTTCTATAAAACGTAGAGATATGGATAGGGTGCTGACCTGCATGGTATCAGACCGGCTGGGGCCCGGACCGCTGGCAAAAGAATTTGCTCATTTTTTTTCTGACTATCTTGGAGCTGCCGGAGGGGTGAGTACGGTAAACTATCACATGGCAATCTTCGCGGCTTTAGATACTTTCGGTGTAGAGAGGGGTGACCGGGTAATTATCTCAAGCTTAGCTCCTCAAGCTTATCTGGAGGTATTCCGGCAGAGAGGTATTCAGCCCCTCACAGCAGATGTGGACCCTGATACCTGTATGATGCTGCAGGACGCGGTAAAGGCTTTCCTGGATAAAAATCCCAGGGCTATAATTATCAACAACACTTTAGGTTGCTATCCTGACACGGAGGTCATTGATGGTTACAGTCTGCCGGTAATTACCGATTTTTCTCAAGGATTTAATAACGCCAATACTCCCGGGAAGGCAATGCAGGGCGATATTATGCTGCTTTCTTTAGCCGTGGATAATATAATTACTGCGGCGGGGGGGGGGCTGGTTTTGGCCCGCGGGAAAAAGGACTATAAGAACCTATCAAGTATCTTTGAAGAGCAAAGCGAGGATCTTCTGCTTTGCGATATGAATGCCGCCCTGGGGCTTGCACAGCTTAAAAGTATTGAAAAATTTATTTCTACCAGAAAAGAGATCGGTGAGATTTTCAGACGCTCTCTGAAAAAATCGCGCCACCGGACTATCGCTTCCGGCCAGGATTCAGAAATGAGCTTCTATTCCTTTCCGGTTCTTTTGGAATATGGTATAAAAGAGGTCAGGCAGTATGCGTTGAAGCAGGGCATTGAGACACGCCACGCCTTTCTGAATTCCCTGGTGGCAGCAGAGGAACACCTGAAGCGAAGCTGTCCCAATAGTATGAGTCTGCTGTCTCGCTGCATTTTGTTTCCATTATACCCCTCACTGGGCAAGAGGAATGTGGAACTGATTTCCAGAGTACTTTCCACTCTTCCCTGACCTTTAAACCGCCCAACTTTACAAAAAAGAGCCGTAAGGGTATAATTTTGCCTGCATGTAATAATATATGGATATAGAAAATCAGCGGATACTTATAATTGTTAATACTCTTAAGGAAGGGACTTCGGCATTGCTTGAAGAGGCAAAATCCTATTTTAAAGAGCGGGGGAAAGAGGTTTTAGTGATACCGGTGAATAATAATTTTTCGTCGGGAGGATTGTCCGATAAAGATATCGCTATTACCATGGGCGGCGATGGAACCCTGCTCCACTGTGCAAGAATTCTGGCAGGAGCGGATATTCCTATTTTGGGAGTAAATGCCGGTGATTTTGGCTTTATCACTGAAATTTCGAAGGATGAATGGATTGAAGCCTACGAAGAGTACATTGCCGGTAAGCTCGAGGTGAGCAGGCGGGTTATGTTCAATGCAAATGTCACCAGAGAGGGATCAATCATTGCCTCTTTCCGGGGTTTAAATGATGCGGTAATTCGTTCAAGCAGTGTTTCCAGGATTATCCGTCTACGGGTATTTTTATCTAAAACCTATATAGGCAGGTACCGGGCTGATGGTGTGATACTTGCCACTCCCACTGGATCCACTGCCTATTCAATGGCTGCCGGCGGCCCGATACTGCATCCGGAAATGGATGCTTTTATTCTTAACCCAATCTGCCCCTTTACCCTCTCCAACCGTGCAATAATCATTCCGGGTGATGAGTCGTTGGAAATTGAGATTGAAAGGGAACAGCGGGCCGGTATAATGCTTACAATTGACGGACAGGATGTATTTCAGCTAACTCCGGGCGACCGGGTGGCGGTGAAAAAATCCAGCAAGTGTTGTTTAATTATTCGCTCTAATAAGCGAAATTTTTATGAAGTATTGCGTACTAAACTAAATTGGGCGGGAGAACCCAATGCTTGAAGAACTGGTCGTTCGTAATTATGCCTTGATCGAAGAGTTAACTATTCAATTTACCAGGGGTTTAAATATATTAACCGGAGAAACCGGAGCCGGAAAGTCCATCCTCATAGGTGCTTTAGGACTTTTAGCCGGTCTTAAAGCAGATGTTGACTCTATACGCAGCGGTAGGGATGAACTCATGGTTTCGGGTATTGTTAATGTGCAGGGAATACCGGAGGCTTTGAGCCTGCTTAAGGAGCATGGTATTGAGCCTGAAGGGGGAAGCATAATAATACGACGGGCAGTGAAAAAGAACGGGCGCAGCTCGATTTTTATTCAGTCCTCTCCGGCTACCCAGAAGGTGCTGCGAGAGCTCTCCCGTCTGCTTTTTGACCTGCACGGCCAGCATGAACATCAATCGCTGCTGGAGGTTGAGAACCATAGAAAGCTCCTCGACCGCTATGGCGGTCTGGAAGCTGCAGCTTCCAGTTTTCAGTCCAGCTATGCCGGATTAATCAGGCTCCGGGAGCGCTATTCAGCTCTCCTGACCAACGAGAAAGAACAGCTCCGCGAAATAGATTTACTGGAGTTTTCGATCAAGGAGATAGGAGATGCCTCGCTTAAGATCGGCGAAGAGGAAGAGTTGGAAAAAGAGCAAAGGATAATGGTAAACCATGAAAAACTCTTCCGTTCTTTGGAAGAGGTCTATAACTCCATTTCCGAGAATAGAGGCGGAGCTGCGGTTGATCTCAACCGAGCAAGGCAGGCTCTGTCAGAAGCTCTTGAAATTGACAAGGGCCTGGAGGGACGGCAGAAGCAGCTGGATAATGTCTATTATGAGCTTGAGGATTTAACCGAGAGTATCAGAAGCTACCGGGCAGGGATTGAGTTTGATCCCCAGCGGTTGGAAGTAGTTGAAGAGCGACTTGCTGTTATTCGTCGTCTTCAGAAGAAGTATGCACCCAGTATAGAAGAAATCCTCAAGCACTGCCGTCTCTGCGAGGAGAAACTGGAAAGGATAGAGAACCGGGAAGAAGAAAAGGAAAGTTTGGCTAAGGCAGTGGCTGAGCTCGAAATAGAGGTAAAGCATAAAGCTAAAGAATTATCCGGTTCAAGGAACAGTGCCGCTGAAGTACTCCAGGTCAAGGTTGAGGAGGAATTGCAGCAACTGGGAATGCCTAAAGCACACTTTAAAGTTGAGGTGCATGAACGCCGCAATAAGGAAGGAAAGCTGATCTACACTCAAACCGGAAAGGATCATGTGGAGTTTTTGATCGCCCCTAATCCTGGTGAACCCTTTAAGAAGCTTGTTCAGATTGCCTCGGGCGGTGAGATATCAAGGGTTATGCTGGCTATCAAATCGGTTCTGGCTGAGTCTGATCACGTTTCTTCTCTAATTTTTGATGAAGTAGATGCCGGAATCGGGGGCGAGGTTGCACTTTCGGTGGGCCGTCACCTTAAAGGTTTATCCGCCTCAAAACAGATTCTGTGTATTACTCACCTTGCAACTATTGCGGCTCAGGCCGATAATCATATTAAAGTAGAAAAAATACTTCGCAGTGGCCGTGCCATTGTGCGTGTAGAAGGGGTTAAAGGTGAATCCCGCCGTGAGGAGATTGCCAGGATGCTTGCCGGTGATAAAAGCGGGGAGACTTCCTTAAGGCATGCCGATGAGTTGTTAAGGAAATATTCTCTTTGAAAAAGCGAGGATGGTCTGTTAATGAAAAAGATTAGTAAAGAAGCAAAACTGAGATATAATGATAGGATAAAAGAATACAAAACAATAATCGAAGCGATCAACTCAATATGCAAAGAGTTGGATACCAAAATCAAATCAAAACCGGAAGAGGTCAATTATGAAAGGCTCAAATTGTCCAATGAAAATCTTAATCTGTTATCCTACTATATTTTGATGAACTCTCTTTCTTTATCTTTGCTGGGAATTAAAAATGAGGGTTTCTTAAATGAAGCACGCAAGTGTTGTTACAAGAGTATTATCAGCCTTGAGGAAATAGTTACTCCGTATGTGGATTCTCCTTTTTCGGATTATGAAGAGGGGTTGCTCAGTGTTCATCGCTATTCAGATGAGGACAGGCATGAGCTTGTCTGCAAGCTGGGATATTCAATTGATTCAGTTAAACAGGGCTTCGGTGAGAATTCTAAATGGCGTTGGTCATTTGTTGAGCTCGAGGGCAGGTTCGCAGCTGTTACCAAAAATCTGATAAACATGAAAACCTTTATAGCTCAGCTGGACCCCAGGGTTGAAGGATACTCTAAAAGACTGGCTCATCTCAATTTAGCCCAGCGTCTTCTCCAGCAGACTGCGGACAGGTATCGTGAAAAATATGAATTATCCAGCTTAAACCTGGAGGATATGAGGAAGGCTTTGATTTTCCTGTCAGCCCTTAAGCGGATTCATGTTCTGCTTGGGGAGGTTGAAAAAGCGGAAGTAATAAAAAAGAAGATAGATGTCTGGAAAACAAAGCTGGAATCTGATCAATTGAGGCTTGAGCAGGCTTCCAGGAAAGCAAAAGTTTCCAGAGCACCGGAAAAGAAGGGCATCAGCAGATAGTTTTTGAAATGCATAAAAAGAAAAACCCTGGTAGATTGCTATTAATTACCTTTTTAGTGCTAATAAGTTACTCATTTCTATTCCCTTATCCTCTGGGCAGGGAGCTGTACCTCAAACCAGTCTGGGCTAAGGAATTAAGGGCAGGCAACTTTAACGGAAAATCTGAAAACGAGCCGTTCACCTGGTTAAAGATGGGTGATTTCTTTGGTTATTTTAATCTTTCCGGTGATTTTTATTATGTGGGCCGGGTTTTCTTCGATGTTGCTATGTCAAATATCGGATTTGTTAATTTTGCAAAAATAACGGAAAACCTGGTGTTTATTGATAATAAAGGCCGTTTCTTATTCAGTTTTAAAAGCTACGGCTATCCGGTATTGGCTGATCAGGGCGAGAGGATTTTTACTGTAAACACTGATCTCTGCGGAATCCAGGAATTAAACCGGGAAGGGGAATTGCTGTGGCAAAAAGAATTTGCCACACCCATAACCACTCTTTCTATAAAGGAAGATTACCTGCTTATAGGCTTGCTGGAGGGCAGATTTGAGCTTCTTGACAGGGAGGGGCTGCTTGAGTTTGAGTTTACACCAACCGGCAGCCGAATAGAGACTATACTTGGAGTAGCGGCGATGGAGGGAAGGCTGGCTGTTGTTTCGGGCATAGACCCGCAGCAGCTCTCTGTTTTTGAGAAAAAAGACCAGGGTTTTGCTCCTGTTTTCTCCCGTAATCTGGACACGGATTTTCGCCGGGAGGTAATAATCGATTTTTCTGAGGATGGCAGGTATCTGATCCTTGAAGGTTCTAATGAAGTTAGCGTGGTTGATATGAATAATCGCAGGAGCTATTCTCTGCCCACAAGCGGGAGATTGAAAGATTTCAGCACAGCAAATGAAATACTGGTAACCCTATCAGAGGTTGGCGGAAGTACAATATTCCAGGTATCCGGATTACCGAATCAACTGCAATACTCCGAATTAATCAGCACTGAGCATGTATTCTTAAGGCAAATAGATGAGCATTTGTTTTTAGCTATTAATGGTCACCTGGTGCGTATTGATGTCCTGGAGGGCTAGAACTTTTGAGAAACTTGTTTGTTTTTATTTATCTTCTTCTTTCATTTACAGTAAATGCACTTGAATGGCCTGTGGAGAAGATAATTTTGACTGCAACCTTCGGTGAAAGCAGGCAAAATCACTTCCATACAGGTATAGATCTCGGCGGCGGCGAACAAACCATATTTCCTATCTCTCCCGGAGAGGTGGTCTTTGCTTATGAGAAGAGAAGTGATTATTCATCATTGCCGGTGGGTCTGGGTAATTTTATTGTTCTGCAGCATCAGGAGGGTATCAGGTCCATCTACTGTCATATAAAGGATGATACACTAAAGCGGTCGTTAACCGAGTTCAACATGCAAGATCCTCTGGGGACCATTGGTGACAGCGGCCATTCTCAAGGTAAGCATTTGCACCTGAGCCTTATTGATTCAGAGATGAAAACTATTATCAATCCCTTTCTGGTACTGCCACCGTTAACTGACAGGCAAGCCCCTGTTATCCGGCGCCTTTTCATGAAAGGGGAGGGGGATCTGATTGAGCTTAGAGAGGGGGATGAGCTCAAAACCGGGGAAGTGCATATTCTGGCAGAGATTTACGACTTAAGGGAGGATGTCTCCTTCATCTGGAAGCTAGCTCCCTATAAGATATTGCTCTATGTTAACGGCCAGGAAGTGAACCAGGTGAGTTTCAACTTTCTTCAGGCCGAAGAGGGGCGTTTGGTGCTTAGTGACACCAGGGAGGGTTATGGAGATTTGTATGTATCAGATTGGATATACAAACTGGGAAGTCTTGATCTAACCCCGGGGGAGACACACATGCAGGTTTTCACCCGTGATTTTGCCGGAAATGTAAGCCAGCGTGAATATTTTTTTCAGGTAAAGAACTAAACGTTGATGAAAACCTTTTCAGCTGTTCCCGGAAAAGAACGCTCACGGGAGGTTGCCTGCAATTTATGTTTCTCAAATCATTATAAAACCCTACTTAAAAGCACTGATTTTCTTTTTGTAAAGTGCAGCTCCTGCGGTTTGATCTACCAGAATCCTCAAGTCCTTTTTGCAGACCTCAAGGAACGTTACACTGCTGATTACTTTAAATATGAAATTAATAATGAAGAGAATTTTTTCAGGCTTATGAAGCTGGGCCTTAAAGATATTGGTATGGATCGGCTTGAACCGGAGAATGGCCAGGGGCGTTTTCTGGATATCGGCTGTGCCACAGGGAAATTATTGGAAGATATGCAGGGGCGGGGATGGCAGGTCCAGGGAGTGGACCTGTGCCGGGAATCCGCAGATTACGGTTGGAAGAAGCGTAAAGTCAAGATATTTACCGGTACCCTTGAGCAGGCTGCTTTTCAATCCGGCAGCTTCAATATTATTCACTCCTCCCACCTCATTGAGCATGTGCCTGATCCCAGGGCATTCATCAGAGAGATAAAAAGGATACTACTGCCTGGGGGGCAGGCTATAATAACCACTCCCAATATCTGCGGTTTCCAGGCGCGGCTTTTCAGCCATAGATGGCGGTCAGCCATTGCGGATCATCTTACCCTTTTTTCAATATCCACCTTGAAGCGGCTGCTCCGCGAAGAGGGATTCAAGGTCCTTAAAATAAAAACCTGGGGTGGTCTGGCAGTGGGCACGGTGCCCCTGGTTATCAAAAAACCCGCGGATTATCTGGCTAAGAAATTCGGATTTGGTGATGTCATGCTTTTCCTGGTTGAGAAATAGTGAATCCAATAATGGTTTTCTTCAGTTTTGTCTGCCTTTCCGGCAGAAATTATTCTCACGACCGACTCGCTTTCTCGGAAACAGTGACACCAGGCCGGTGTTTTATAATGATAGTGTTTTTTGAAGCCATTTCTTGAAAACAATATCCTGAATCATGTAAGTTCCATTTTTTATAATAATTTCTTTCTTTACAAGACTTGAGAGGGCTTTTGTAACCAAAGATCCGGTTTTTAAATTAACAGATTTTAAAGAGTCAGCATTAAAAAGGTTTGCTCCGTTATTCAGTAGGATTAACTTTAAGGTTTTCTTTTGATTAATACTTAAAGTTTCCCATAATACTGTGTATTCCAGACTTCTCTTTTCTATGATTTTATTTTCCAGATCATTTATGATTTCTGGGGAGTATTCTTTGTTCCTCGGTATTTCCCAGAGGTGAAACAGGAAATTCTGGATATACATTGGATGGTTTTCAAATCTAGATACAATTTCTTCTATTAATTCTATAGGTAGAAAAACATTTTTTCGGCTGAATAGATTCTTAATCCAGGGTATGTAATGATCTGTTTATATTTTCCCTCATGGCTTACTCTATTTAGTGTATAAATTATTACACCCTTAATAT
>SDBU01009831.1_pt1 | contig 10687 bp, 17 predicted proteins | sample 2277071 | NCBI WGS metagenome assembly SDBU01 (sample SAMN10397929, study PRJNA504765) | marine sediment metagenome | isolation source: marine sediment core GS08_GC12, 126 cmbsf | place: Arctic Ocean: Gakkel Ridge, Loki's castle | collected 2008
GCATGGCGTTGGTCATCCTCCTGAATCCCATCATTCATGTCCTCATTACCCATATACCGGGCCAGAAATTCTTTTTTACTCTCCTTTTGACCAGGTTCAGGTAATGGCATTATAAGTTCAGCATACTCGTTCGATTTCTTATCCGGCCGCCATATTCTGAGGTTGGATATTGCACGCCGTCAAAAAAAATATCAACATATGCCCGCAATGCAGTATCTTTTGGACAAGTCGTTAATCTCAAGAGGAATCTCTGATCGACGAAGTTAATATCTGCAAAATGAGACGATGCCCGTGTCACTACCTCAGTTGCCGATGTTGTGATAAGATTTTGGGGGAAAAAACTAACCTCAGACCCACCCGGCACGCATTGTTTGAATATGCCGGCCTTATTCCATGTACCTGTGGCCGTGCCTCTGTATAAAAGTAGATCGATGCTCGTAGTAGGCCAATGAAGCGAGCTATAGGGACGATATCTAATTTCTTTCAAAACGCCGGTATAAAAAAACGAACTCGGAAAATTGGTAGCCACTAAGGTACTACCTTCGATATTTACAGTTTCTTTGGTAATCATATTGGCCTCCAATAAAAAAAGCCCTGGCCGGAGGCATAAACCTCTGACCAGGGCTTCGTTTTAAGAGTATCCCTGAATATTAAATTATAGTGTAAACTATCTTATTTTCAATGTCAAGTTATTTTCTGTCTATCATTCCAAATCTCAACAGCTTCTAATTCACCCTTGCCATAAGGCCCGGATGCCTTGCAGATTCTGCAGAATACAAAATAGCCTTGTTGTCTATGTATATCAACAATCAATTCCTTCTTATCATGCCTGAATGGACAGGGCTTCATCCGCAGTTTGACACCTGCAGGAAAATGAACTTTCTCATATTCCCCGATAACCAGGGCCAGGATTTCAAGTTCATCGGTCTCCTTCTTTGTTGTGCCTTCCGGTGACTCCGATATGATGTCATTGAGTTTAGACCTCCGATCTATCGCTGTATCATACTGTTCATCTGTTTTTAGTATTTTGACCATTATAATTGTTCTGGAGTTACTTTTAAGAAATTATCCTTATCAACCGATATTCTACAAACCCAATCTTCCGTAACTTCTTCTAGGACTTCACATGGAATAGCCTTAGCACCACTCACTGTGCTACCTTCATTCCTGAAAATAATCGCATCTACAGAAAGGCAATCTGGATTCTTTAATTGCTCAATGGCCTTTGTATCTATATATATTTTCATAATCACATAATACCCTGTAAGATATCACAATGCAAGTTATTTATTCCGGGTTGATAAAGCAGCTGCATCCATCGTGTAGTGGACCGTGAAATCTCGGTGTCTTAATCGGCATCGGGCTTTCTGCCCCCTCTGGCTGAAAATCTGTATTGCCAGCCACGAAAGGTTGCCCTCTTCCTACTACTGTCCCCTCGAGGCTTGTGCAATAAGGGCAAGATTTCCCTCGGGTACGCCATACCAATACAAAGCCAGCGGTTAAAAATGTCATGGATGCTACCGCCTCGCCCAGCCTTTGTGTTTCCCTGTTCGCTACCTTCTCCGGCCTTCTCTCTACCCATTCATCCGCCCTTGTGTCAAGAGTCTCCTGTAGGCTCTCAAAGTCGGTGTCCCTTATCAATGCTTGGAGCTGGCCCACGGATGAATTGATATGCCTCTGGGTGTACCCCTCCAGATAATCATCAATAAAAACCTGCATCTCCTGTGTCATTTCCGGCTCTGCCCCGATCTCCCTGGCTGCCTCTGCCTGCATTGCCTCTGCATAGGATAGCAGGACCGGCATGAAATTCCGCTTAATGTCATTTGGCATAATCCCATAAAAATCATCTATCCATTCATTTAGGCTGGTTATGTTTCGCTGGCCCAGATGCTGTTGAAACGCTCGCTTTAAAGCAATGGTCTCCTTATTCAGAACCCTTCTAGCAGCGTCTATAAAAAGCCTGTGATATGCTTTCTTGACGTTATCTCTGCCCGCTGGGGGGTTGGCCCTAACCTCAAGGCTTTTTCCTTCTGGTACTGGTAAAGCTTTAGGCGCTACTGTAATCGGAGGAACTGGATTTTTGCTTTGTTCTGTTATCCAGGATAAAGGCTGCATGTTCATTTCAACAAACCGTTCATCGCCACCTTCTACCGGATTCCTGTTCTCAAGAGCTAGGATATCATTTATGGAATAACTTCCAATCCTAAAGCCTGCACCATAGGCGGCCCATCTTTCGGCTATCTTACCCCTAAGCAAGCCATCCACAAGGTGCTCAAAGTAATAATCACCCTGCTCATCTTCTCTCAATAGCTGTGTTGAGTAATACTGTTCGATCCTTACAAGCCAAGGCCGGATAGTATCTGTCACCCAATCGATGTTCAATTCTTCAATGTTGGAAAAGGTAGCATGGCTTAAATCCTGGAGCTTATGAGGTGGAATATTCAGCAACCGGCAAACCTCCTCCACCTGGAATTGACGTGATTCTAAAGCCTGGGCATCTTCTGGAGAAACGCCAAATTCTTTTAAAGTCATTCCTTCTTCAAGGATAGCCAACCTGTGAGCATTTGAAAGGCCCTGGCTCGCCTCATTCCAGGCTTTTTTTAGCCTATCCTGTGCCTCTTTGGATAGCTTTCCAGGATGCTGGATTACAGCCGGTGGTTTTGCGCTATTCCCAAAGAAGCGGGCTCCGTATTCTTCTAATCCCAAACCAAGAGCAATAGCCTCTCTGCCTTGTTCGATATTGCTATATCCCATTATTCCATTAGGGGTAAAGCCTCGGATATGCAGCATATTTTCTTTAAGAATGATTTTGGGTTTTCCACTAGGCAAGGCATATAAATAATAGAGTTCTCCGGCTGTCCTATCTGCTACTTCAACATCAATATTACTTGCACGTCTAACTTCCATATTGCCAGGTAACATAGGCCACAGGGCTTTTGCCCTACGATCTCCACTCTCCCTCTCAATCTCCGAATAGGCATTACCCCATACCATAAGATGGCCTGCCGATGTCTCCCGGTAAGTCATTGAAGTCATTTCGGGATTAGGCTGTAAATGCATGGGGTGATAGAGAGGGTGGCCGATAGCCCGTACCTTGCCCTGGCCTTGACGCTTGTATAAATGCAAAGGCAATGAGGCGATTGTTTCTGCGATTTTTCTTACGCCAGCAAATAGTGGAATATTGAAAAGCGAATCTTTTTCATTAAGCGTGCGGCCTGTATAGGTTCGGATGCCCCCACCAAAAAGAGACAAGAGCATTTGATCGGCATTACTAGGGTGAGCCCTCCGTTCAATCTTCAGCAAGCTTGTTGCGATTCCCATGAGGCCCCCTGGCTATATATTAAAAAAGCCCTACATGGTAGCTGACAAGCCACCACATAGGGCTTCGTTTTAAGAGTATCCCTCAAATGAGTCTAATTTAATTCATTTTGCTTGTCAAGACATTTCATTCTACATGCCAAAGGCCAAATGTCCTAATGTATGTGTAACATATTTTATAATTCGCTTTTGTTCTTTTTGATCGATAGGTTTTTCTAATTGTTCCATTTTTTTATAACAAACTCTAAGCAGGTTCTTATACCGCCACATTTCAGCTACATGCCTTCCTTCAAGCCATTCAATCATTCTATAAGCGCGATACCTTTCTTCTTTTTCTGGAATATTTAATGAATCTAAATGTTTCTGTAATTCGTCTTCACATTCCCTGCAACTCTGATAACAATAATTGATATCGAAACAATCATAATGAGTAGCTCCAAATTTACCACATTTTGTGCATTGGTATTTATCACAAGTTATACAAGCATCAGCTAACATATCTTATCCCTCCCAATGTCAAGTTATTTTGTATCCCTCACTATCTTGTCATTGATGGCAGTGACAGTAATATTCAACTTGACTATCTCATTGCGGATCTTGAGTACAAAAAAGGGCATCAAGAAGGCCAGAACAGCCAAGACGATAAAGAAGATTACTCCGATGAATATTAAGATTGCGTTAAAGCTGGGGTCCATTTTAAACCTCCTTGATATTAAACTTAACTTAACTTAACCGAACTCAACTTAACCCAACGTAACTTAACCAAACGTAACTGAACGGAACCTAACCCAATTCAATCTATACATTCAGCTTCTTCTCCATCTTAGCTATTTGTGCTTTGATTGCATCCAGCTCTTTCAATCCATCAATCTGCGTCTTAACAGCCTGCTCAGTCTGCTTGATAGCCTGAACCTTCCTTTGTCTAACTACCGTCAATGTGGAATTCATATGGTTAAGAAAGTTAGCCCTCCATATCTTTTCATCAACTGACATCTTGCTGGTATCACAATGATTGGCCTCGAGTTTGCCTTTATCTAATTGTCGCCTTGCTCTAGTCTTTCTGAAACCGGCATGTTTCATTTGATCTGGATGTCTTCCCATCTTGTAGCCTTGCTTCCTGACATTGAGGAGCATTTTCTTGTGATTGATAAGCAATGCTTTATTGGCTCGATATATCAACCCACGATCCCCTTGAATATCAAAGCCACTCATAGCTTTCAACTTTGAATATGATAGGAATATCCCTATCTCAATATCTTTTATACAATCATAAAAGATTTCCCACATTGCCTTTTCGCCTTTTGGCTCAAATAATTCCCTCATGGTTTCTCCTTTGTTTAAGGATGACTTAACCTAACCTAACTTAACGCAACCCAACCGAACCCAACCGAACAAAACACAACGAAACTCAACCGAACTCAACAGAACTCAACTTAACATAACCGAACCTAACTGAGCGCAACAGAACTGAACCTAACTTAACACAACAAAACCCATCTTAAACCTTCTCAAATTTATCAAGGACAAACTGCCCAAATTTGCCGGGCCGCCTGGGTGAATGAGGAGCCTGATCTAAAAGGCCTGCCATGTATCCACCCCTATCAAAAAGATTCCTTACGATCTCCTCTGTCAAAAGCCGATTGGTGACATCAACAGTAAACTTGAGATACCATCCTATTGGGATAGCGGTTCTAATTCTCAAGATCCTTTTGCCACCCACAACAGCCGGGCAAGTGAATATCCAGTCTTTTTCGGCAATCTTATCTAAGGTAAAGGTGCTTCCTTTCTTGCCTTCCCAGAGAATAGGCACTTCAAATTCCTGAATAGTTGCGCCCGTAGGCACAACCTTGGTCATGGCCATTTTGCCAATTTTAAAGTTTTTAGAAGCAAAAAACATCATTGCCTCGATACATAAGGATGGCATTATTACGATACCATCTGTATCAATATGGGTAGTCTCTCGCCATTCTTCGCTATAGTCCGCATCGGGCGCATTCTGGGTTTTTTTACCGAGTACACACTTGTGGTGTAACAATGGCGTTATTCCCTCTAGGCCCACTTTGACTTGATATAGAATCTCTCTTGGCATGATAAAACTCCTTTAATTGATTGTTATTGATTAACTTAACTTAACCTAACACAACTGAACGCAACTTAACCCAACCGAACAGAACAGAACCCAACTCAACACAAATTGATTGACAGATTATTATGCAGGTGGTAATCTTTGATTAGCCATTGGCAATACCTCCAGTTAGGTGTTGTGGATGGTTGGAAACGGCCAAGAGCCTATCTCTTGGCCGTTTTGTTTACTATACTAGGGTTTGGAGGGTTTGTCAAACCAATTTTGCCTAAATCTATTTATCTTGGCATTAGCACTGGTTGCCACTTCTTGCAATACAGTATCATACTCTTCATTACATTTCGGGCAAAACCAATACCGATCACCTTTTGACATAAATAAATCATAACAAAATACAGCCGCGGTATTAGTTCTTTCACATCTCGCTACTACTGTAACAAATTCAACCATATTTCTTTCTTGAAACGTTCCTAATAATGGTTCCTTTCTTATTTTCTGTTGTTGCTCAACTTCCTCTTCTTTTCCGCATTTATCACATTTGAATTTAATGCTTACCATTTATGACCTCCTCGGTTTAAGCTGCTTATAATTAATCTTTCTATCTGTGACCTTTTGTAAAATGTGAATAGCATTTCTACAAATATAACAGGCAAATTCTTTCTTACCTTCAGCATCAGTAAATTCCCTGAAAATTTTCGCTGTTGTATCCACATAATATTCTCCATGATCCTCCATAAAGTAAATAAGCTCGATTTTTTCTCCTATTAATATCATTCCTCTCTCACCTCCTTCCCCTTATCTATCAATTCCACTCGCTTGCTCTCCGGCAACTTCTGAGTTTCCTCAAGGGTTATATTTGTAATCCCGCCCCTGTAGAAATTAAATGTCAGCTTGCCTGTTTTTCGTTGCTCCGACCAGGCCATGAGTAATTTTAGGACTTGATCCATTAACCTATATCCATCTATTTACATTTTTCATAAAATGATCTAAGAGAGATGACAATTCAGGATCATTCTGTAAATAATCCTTGTTGCGTATATCCATAAGATCGGTAAGTTTAACAAGAATACGCAAAAGACAAAGCAAATCATCCTTGGCAAAATGTTTACTATCATCTTCATAAATTCCCAACTCAGCAAAAATCCGATCAAGACCTTCAATCATAGCATTGATACGGAAAAAAGCCTCTGTCTTTACATAAAGCATGTTCTTCACTTCGTTTCGTGCTATTTTCATTTTATCCTCCTCACATTCTAAGGGCATTTCCCGAATTGCCTCAATAACTGGAGCTGTTTCTTTATTAACTAATTCAGGATGTACTGATGCGGTAATAAAAATCTTTTGAAAAAGTTCTTTCAACAAGTCTTTTTCTGATCGTAGCATATTGGCTTCAAATCTAAAATAGTGCATTTCAGTCAAACCCACTTTAATTAATTTACAGCTCATGTCCACTGGATTATCCATTTTGTTTGATACCTCCTTTTTTAATTATCCTTTCAACGCTGAAAAGAGTGCTAGGGTTGTCACAACGCCTCCCACCACAGATAACGCCAAATCTAGGCCTTTGTATAGCCACAAGCCTGCGCCTAGAATGAATAGGCCGCATAGCAGAGTTACGTCGATTTTATCGAAGGGGAGTTTCATTTTAGTTCTTCCCCATCAGGCTCTTCATATGTCGTCCCCGGCCACATCTCTCCCCCAGGCATATAAATCAATTTCGATTCCTTGAATAGCTTGCGGGCCTCTTGCCGCCATGCCTTTCTGGGTGATACTAGGGCGATGATAACTGTTAATCCCTGAGCCTCTGCAATCGAAGCAAAACCCGCAATCCGCATAATATGGTCATGCCTGCCCTGATCTGAAAAATCGGCAGGAACTATACCCCTAACCTCATCACCATCTAAGACAAGCGTGGTCTTACCTTCTCTTGTCAAATTTATTGCTAACCTATATGAGCATATCGTTTTGCCCGAATTAGCACGGCCTGTAAGCCAGTATATCATACTTTATACCCCAGCTCTTCCATCAAGGCCACATACTTCTCTTTCTCAGGGTCTTGGATATAGTCTAATATCGAAGGGTAGACTTTCGGTTTGTGAGCCTTGACATCTTTGATATGCTTGTCGGTGAGCTCTGTTCTGGCGCAGGCCAACCATTTATCAAAATAGGTAATCCAGTATTCAGGCCTTTCCAGCAAATCCTCATATCTTAAATCAAGGCCTGGGTCTGACCCATCTCCTCTGTTTCTCTCTATGCAGGATCGCCACACGCAGGCAGCTCTAGTATGGATATTCCAGTAACTCCAAAACTTCTGATCCTCTTCAGCAAGAAACCATGGCGATCCTGAATCTGTCACCCAATCTATAGGTTGATAATTGTCATCAAACCATCCGTGCGCTATACTGGAACTGATTACATCGTTGCCATTGCGGATTATATTGATTACTATGGCACCAGGGAAAGTATCATCTGGTAAATCCCATAGTGCAAATTCAGTTGTCTTGATAATGAAAAGGCTTTTCTCTTCTTGTAGGTGCTTGATGGCATCGGGGCGCTTTACAAATTTAATCCATCTTGCATTACTTTCCTCATAAGCTTTTGGAAAATAATTGCTCATGCAACTATCATCCATAGCATTGAAATTGATATTCCTACCCTGCACAAGTGGCAAAAAATAATCTTCAAAGAGAATGGCCCTTAATGCATCACCCATATAATAATCAGGTATCAATTTCAAGATAGCCGGCTCATAAAGATAATGACTTGGCTGCATCGAGCCCAATAGTTTTCCGAGGATTGAAGTGCCGGACCTACCTACCCCGGTGATGATAACAACCCTGTCTTTGAAAATGGCCTTGTAGTCTATGCTGAGTTTCAATGTGGTGCCTCCTTTAGCTGCCATATCGGTAAGTTACTAGTATTTGCCTGTACTTTTAATATCTTCTTATTGACCCAAGAATCAATAACTTTCCAAAATTCACCATAATTCATATTGAACGATTCAAGATATTGTGGCCAGCACATCTCAGGTTCCACTCCATCCTTCTCCCTCACAATCTCCAACCCCTCATCCCTGGTTACCCGGCCTGCCCTGATAGCCAAATTCACATCCGAGGTCGCCCGGCCAAAGCCAAATTTGAGAAACATCATATAGGCATGGAGGTCTTGCAATGTATCATCTAATTGAGCATAATCTGTGAAAGTGCCTATTTGCTGTTCTGTCTGGAGGCCACATTTCTCTACAGCCAGCTCCCGGTGCAACTGATCATCCCAAGGCTCGAATTTGGACCAATGGGTTTGGAATAGGTTGGCCTTATCCATCTCTTCTTGTGTGGGTAGGCTCCACCACAGCAAATCCTTTTGAGAAAATTCATTGAGATATTCTGCAGGATCATGGCCGGAATAATAGCAATTTACCAGATAGTCTCTATCAATCTGCGTTTTGGCTTCCAGGGATCCACCATATTCGGCTTCCCCCTCTTCTCCCCACATCACAAAAGGGATTCTCATATTCATGGCCATTTTGGTAATACTGGTTGATATGCCCATAACGAAGCCTAGTTTTGGCCGGCCCTGTTCGATAAAGCCTTTCTTGTTTAGGGCCCGGTATATCTCAGGCTTTGGATTGATATGGATATGGTCAAAGCCGGAGGCGATAAAGTTTTGTAGATTTTGTCTGCCTATCTCTGTAGGCATCGGGGCTGCAAAGGTTATGCAGAGCGGGTGCATTCCGAGTTCATGCTTCATTTTCCAGGCCACATAAGAGCCATCCTTGCCACCGCTGCAGGGGACAATAACATCCCATCCCTTACGGTTCCGGTATCGATCACAGAGCCATTCCAGTTCTTTGCGCTTTGTATCCCAATCAATGGTTTTCTTGGTATCGGACCATTGACAGGCGCTGCATTTTCCAGACACATCGAAGGTTATTCTTGGGCGGGTTTCGGGGGTAAGGCAATGGGTGCAGTAGTTCATAATTTCATCCTTTCTCTAATTGCATCCCGGTGAATCATCTCACTAGGCGTAGGCTTCTTGATCCCATCTCCTGAAAGTGCCAACTCAACATTTCGGATGGCCTTTACCATGGCCTTTAGCTCCCCCGGCTCCAGGCTCATTTTCTGGTCAGGACCGGGCATATTTCTATCTAGGGTAAAGTGCTTTTCTATCACGGAGGCTTCCATGGCAACGGCGGCGATTGGGATTTCTATGCCGAGGGTGTGGTCGGAGAGGCCAAATGATTTTCTGAATGTCTTTAGAAATGCCATTGCTCCTAAATTAATTTCATCAACAGGGACTGGATAACCTGTAACACAATGAAGAATTGTAATATTATCATTATTGCTGGCTATCCACGAATAGGGCGCTGTTTCAGCTTCTTCAGGATGAACGATTATGCAAATTGCTTTGGCTATTTCTGTCAAACTTGCCATCCCTGTAGAAAGAAAAATCTGTTTTGGCTTGATTGATTTCACTTTCTCAAGATACTTCCTGTTCGTCACCATCCCACTAGGCACCTTCCAAATGTCCATACCAAGCTCGGCAAGGAAATCTATGCTCTCGAAATCAAAGGGGGTGCAGAACCATTTGAGGCCAACCTCTTCAGCAATCTGTTTTATCTTAGCCATCTCATTAAACTTAAATCGATATCGCTCCAAGTCTGGAAATCTGCCTCTTTTCCATAGTTGAAATTTGATTGCATCGGCTCCAGCTTCAGCAGCAGCACATATCATTTTATTTGCTGTTTCCATATCAGAATTCGCGTTAATCCCGGCCTCGGCCACTATAAAAGTCTTAGGCATCTTTCTCCCCTTTCGATGTATATTTAAATCCATTAGCTACTTTAATCCCACCAACAATCTGTTCTGCCTGCGTTAGATAATACAGACCACAATCATAGGTATTCGGCGCATCATCGGAGATTATAAGCTCCTCATGTATTTTTTCACCCCTGCGCCTGCCCGTATAGACAAATTTAACCTCTGGCCTAAATGGATTGCCTGAAGCTGTTGCGATATTTCTGGCTATATCTACGATTTTAAAGGCTGGCATCTTTGGACTGAAGACTTCTCCTCCTTTCTGAGCCTCCAGCACCAAAAATGCCAAGTCAACCGCTTTCTTTAATGTGATGAAAAACCGGGTCATACGAGAATCAGTTACCGGCAGATATCTGGATCCTTTAGCGACAAGGCCCCTGAAATATGGAATCACCGAACCCCTGCTGTTTGCAAAATTGCCATACCGGATTACACTGAACCTGGTGACCCCCGGAGAATAAACATTGGCTGC
>SDBU01009832.1_pt1 | contig 10686 bp, 12 predicted proteins | sample 2277071 | NCBI WGS metagenome assembly SDBU01 (sample SAMN10397929, study PRJNA504765) | marine sediment metagenome | isolation source: marine sediment core GS08_GC12, 126 cmbsf | place: Arctic Ocean: Gakkel Ridge, Loki's castle | collected 2008
TCCGTAAACATAAGATATAGGAACCAAAACAGAAAAATCCCGTTTATGGGCGCACCTCAGAAATCTGGCAATAATTGACTTTCATCGTGCGACATGAATATCGCAGTATTCAGTCAATCCGTACAATAAAAATAGTTTGAGTATGTGAACAATACAATCCAGAGACTTGAACTCTACCCTTCCCTTTCCGCCAAAACCATCGCCGGAAGATCTATTATCTGTGTCAGCTGCCTAATCAGGGGAGAATCTGAGGTAGCGGTCAAAAGGTTCAGATGGGTGATATGGTGATCGGCTTGAGGAGATGTCGTGGCCTCGCCTATGATATCTGCAGCCTCCATCTTTTTCAGCACCTTCTGAGCGAGCCTTCCGGACCCAGAGATCTGGCTGTCAAATATCCATCGCACTGTGCGTGGTTTCATCTGGGAAAGGAACTCTATGATGAGGTCGACTGCCTCGTATGTACTATCACATATCTTATAATTGCCGAAAGCAGCGCAATCGTCACGGAGCATGCCGTCCTGGCACAAAAAGCAATTGCCGCCTCCAAGGGCCGCCTCAAGCGATATTATGGCATTGAATCCGTCTATCACCAGATGGCGATCTTTGAGAAAAGATGCCTGCTGGAGCTTTGCCTGCCTGGAATGTATCTCATCTGCGGAATGTGTCATCCGATAGACTATATTGCGCTCCGGTTTTGTGAGGGTATGATGGTCCGCCACAAAACGGAGGGCATAATCCTTGCGATATCCCCTATCAAGTATCATCCTCAGGTCGTCTATCGCGGCCTCTATCAGATCATTCCTGTTTCCCATCTTTTTTCATCCTTTCAATGCCTCCACGACCACATCTCCCATGACGGAGCAGGATACTTCTTTGCAGTCTCCCCCGAGGATATCACAGGTCCTGTATTGGGCTGTTAGAACCTTGAGGACCGCCTCTTCAATGGCAATAGCCTCGTCTTTCATGCCGAAGCTGTATTTGAGCATCATCGCAGCGCTCAGGATTTGTGCCAGCGGATTCGCCTTGTTCTGTCCCTGAATGTCCGGAGCTGATCCGTGGACTGGCTCATACAAGCCGAAGCTCTCCTTGTTTATTGAAGCCGAGGGCAGCATGCCGATGGAGCCTGTTAGCATGGAGGCTTCATCAGAGAGGATATCGCCGAACATGTTTCCTGCGAGCATCACATCAAATTGCTTCGGATTTCTTACAAGCTGCATGGCTGCATTGTCGACATACATGTGGGTCAGCTCGACATCTGGATAGTCTTTGGATACATCTGTGACGACCTTGCGCCAGAGTATCATGGTCGATAGCACATTGGCCTTGTCGATGGATGTCAGCCTGCCGTCCCTTTTCTGTGCTATCTCAAATGCAGTATGTGCGATCCTTTCGATCTCAGACCTCCTATACCTGAGTGTATCAAAGCCCTCATCGTCTGTGAGGCCCTTTGGGTCACCGAAGTATATGCCAGATGTGAGCTCGCGCACAATCATGATGTCAAGGCCGCCTTCGATGATATCAGGGCGAAGTGTCGATGCGGCAGCAAGGGGCGGAAATATCTTTGCAGGACGAAGGTTAGCATAGAGGTCGAACATCTTTCTAAGAGGAAGCAGTGCCCCTCGCTCAGGTTGTTTTTCGGGTGGCAGATGCTCCCATTTTGGACCACCAACTGCACCGAATAGTATCGCATCAGACTTTTTGCAGATATCTGTCGTCTCTTTTGGCAAAGGCTCGCCCATCTCATCGATGGCGGCGCCGCCAACAAATGCAGTTTCATATGAGAAGTCTGTATCAAGCACATTGAGGACCTTGAGGGCCTGTTCCATGATCTCAGGTCCTATGCCGTCGCCTGCGAGGACCGCGATCTTTTTGGCCATTGAAGTTAAAAATAGGGAATCCTAGATTAAAAGGGTTTTCAGGCCTTTAGCTGAGCTTTTGTATACTCAACAAGGCCTCCTGCCTCCATAAGGTGCAAAAGGAAGTCTGGTAAGGGGGAGAATTCTGCTTTCGCACCTGTGGTCTCATTAGTCACGATACCCTTTTTGAAGTCAACAGATACTGTATCCCCGTCTTTTGCCTCAAGATCTGTCTCCACTAGGGGCAGCCCGATATTAATGCTGTTTCGAAAAAATATCCTGGCAAAGCTCTTGGCGATAACGCACTTGACACCCGCGCCCATCAGGGCCCTTGGGGCATGCTCTCTTGATGAGCCGCAGCCGAAATTGTCTGTGGCTACGATGACATCGCCCTCTTTCACCTCAGAAGCGAACTCTGGCCTTACCTTTTTAAACGCATATTTGGCAAGCTCCAATGGGTCGCCTGTGACAAGGTATTCTGCAGGGATAATTTGATCTGTATCTACGTTTTCAGCGAATTTCCATGCCATTCCAGTTATCTTTTCTTCCATCTTAGTCCTCAAGGTCATTGGGGTCTGTTATGCGGCCGGTTATCGCAGACGCTGTAACAACAGCTGGATTGGCAAGATACACCAAACTGTCCTTGTGGCCCATCCTGCCGATAAAATTCCGATTGGTTGATGACACTGCGACCTCGCCGTCTGCCAGTATCCCCATATAGCCGCCAAGGCATGCACCGCATGTGGGGCCGGATACATAGGCACCTGCTGCAGAAAATATCTCATAGAGGCCTTCTGCCACCATCTTGTCCATGACATCTTGTGTTGCAGGGACTACGAGCATCCTGACATTGGAGTCTACCGTCTTGCCCTTCAAAAGAGCTGCAGCTATTCTCAGATCTTCTATGCGTCCATTTGTGCATGATCCCAGATATGCCTGATCTATCTCCACATCTACATCTTTTGCGGCCTTTGTATTTTCAGGAAGGAATGGTGCAGCGACTGTCGTCGGGATATCCTCTGCAGCGTAATTCAGAGTTTGCGCATAATCTGCACCAGGATCTGCTGTGACCTTCTTGTATCCGCCCTTTACCCTGCCTGCAAGATAGTCATCCACTTTGCTGTCTGCGGGTATTATGCCTGCCTTTGCGCCAGCCTCGATCGCCATATTGGAGATTGATATCCTGTCAGCCAGAGGAAGCCCCTCAATAGCGGCCCCATACCATTCTTGTGCCATGTAGAGGGCGCCATCGACACCGATATCGCCTATGACGTGCAAGATGACATCTTTTCCCATAACATAGTTTCCGAATTTACCATCCACAGTTATCTTTTGAGTCTCTGGCACTCTGAACCAGAGCTTTCCAGAGGCCATGGCACATGCCGCTTCTGTTGATCCTATGCCGGTAGAGAATGCACCGAGTGCTCCATAGCTGCAGGTATGGCTGTCTGCCCCCACTATGAGCCTGCCTGGTGCGACAAAGCCCTTTTCTATCATGAGTTGATGGCATACTCCACCACGACCAACTTCGAAATAGTTCTTGATGTCCCATTTTCTTGCGAAATCCCTCATCGCCTTGGCTTGTGCCGCTGATGCCACATCTTTGTTGGGGACATAGTGGTCTGGGATGAGGATGCACTTTTCCCTGATAGGCTCTGCTCCCATCTTCTCAAACTCATCAAAAGCATTGAAGGCTGGAAGCCCTGTGACGTCATTGACCATGACATAGTCGATCTCAGCCTCCACAATTTGTCCTGGGACGACCTCTTTTAGGCCTGATTTCTCTGCCAGGATCTTTTCGCTGATGGTAGGCATCGTATACTCCTATATTGAAACATCGGATAATAACTATGCCTTCTTGGCCATGATGATATTGAGGCCGTTTATCATGGCATCAACTGATGCGAGGACAATATCCGCTCCCGCACCTTCTGCTGTGACCATCTTGCCCTTGCTTCTCAGCTTCACAAGGATGCGAACTACAGCATCTGTACCACCAGATACTGAATCCACATGGTATTCAGCGAGTTCAAATGGCACATCCTTCACACAGTCTTTTATAGCCTTCAATGCAGCATCCACAGGCCCTGTGCCAGATGCGGATTTCACCACAGTCTCTCCATTTTTACTCAGCCTTACTGTAGCAGTCGGAGTTATCGTGTTTCCGGCAAGCGCCACAAGCTCCAAGAGCTTCAGGACCTTTTTCTTTTTTACTCCAAGGACGGATTCTGCTATGGCCTCAAGATCCTGTGAGGTCACCCTCTTGCCCTTGTCTCCCAGAAACTTTATCTGATCGAAGACCTCTTTGGCTTTTGTGTCATTCATAACAATGTCTGCATCTGAGAGGAGCCTTTTGACTGCCTTGAAACCAACGTGCTTTCCGAGTGCGAAACGCCTTTTTGCCCCCACTATCTCAGGCTTTATCGGCTCATATGTCGATGGCTTTTTCATTATGCCGTCAACATGGATGCCCGCCTCGTGAGTGAATGCATTCTCGCCGACTATGGCCTTGTTGGGGGGGACCGAGATGCCGGTCAGCTTCTCAACGAGCTTTGATATCTTGTTCAAGCTCTCTATCTTGAGCGCGAACTTATGGCCTGTGCGAAGCCTCAAAACGACTGCGACCTCTTCAAGCGCTGTGTTTCCAGCTCTTTCTCCAAGGCCGTTCACCGTGACATTCACGCATCTTGCTCCTGCCTTGACAGCTTCTATCGTATTGGCTGTGCCCATGCCGAAATCATCGTGGCAGTGGACCCCCACTGGCACCTTGGCATTTTTACAAACCTGGGTGAACATCTTGTAAGTATCATCAGGCAAGAGGATGCCAACGGTGTCTGCGACCGTGAACCTGTCAGCCCCCGCATCGACCGCTGCTCCCATGACCTGGGTAAGGAAGTCGACTCCGGTCCTGGATCCGTCCTCACAGCACAAATCAACCTTCACTCCTTGACCCTTGATGTATTCTGTGAGCTCGATAACGGATGCCAGTATCTTTTCTCTCGTGCTTTTTAGCTTCCATTTGATGTGCAGGTCTGATGTTGGTGCCACAAGGAAAACTGAATCGACCCCACAATCCAATGCAAGATCCACATCAGCCTTCATAAGGCGGGCAAAACTCGATATCTCAGCAGACAGCCCTTCTTTTGCTATCCCCTTAATGGCTTGCCTCTCCTCTTCTGATGTGCATGCGGATCCCGCCTCTATCACATCTACTCCGAGATTGTCCAGAGCCTTTGCTATCGTCAATTTGTCGTCCACAGTCAAGTGGACCCCTGGGGTCTGTTCCCCGTCCCTTAATGTCGTGTCCAAAAACAGTATCTTGGCCATTTTTCGTTGATCATTATGCCTGCCCCAGAAAAAAAAGAGGGTGCGGCTTTCGGTTTTATCCTATGAGGTTTGTATTATTCGGAGCCTAAGCTCCAATAGTGATGACCTGTATCAAAGAAGCTATCCCGACCCCTGCGCCTTTTTTCGCCATTTCCATAAGGAATAGTGACAAGGAGATATTTATACCTTTATTCACGGCCTTCCCTGATTATCATGTGGAGAAACACAAGAAGGCGATAGATAGAAAGAGTCCTGATGAGCAGGCCCCAAAGATCCAGGAAAAGGTCCAGCCGATGCAGGCAAAGCCTTGCTGGCAGACAGAGTAGGAGGACAGGTACAGAAAAACCATAAAAAAAGAGCCTCCCATGATACTCCAGCCCAGGATGGATGGCGATGATCCTGTCTATTCTGTCAAGATGGGATATGCATTCCACATGAGGCCTACGGAGAATCTGTTGGCAGGTATTCATTATCTAAGAGGGTGCCTGCCAAGGGAGAAGTACTTTGACTTTGAGGTCTCTGACGCAGAAAGGAGCGAGAAGCTGAGTTATCTGGACTCATTTTCACGAGCTCTTCCAAAGACCGGATTATTCAGACCGAACAATGACATCACCCTGAAGGTGAGGGGAGAGGTCGATCCGGAATGGAAAAAAAAGGCGGGATTCATGATAGCCAATATGCTAGCTGACGCAAGCTTCAACTATTCATTGGTTTTGCCAGGTCCTGAAGCGAGATTCAAACTTCTAAAGAAGGTCATGACCTGATCGCAAATGACCTGATGGCCAAGATATGCGGCACATGCCCTGTAGATGCTCTGTCAGGGACTTATATTAATGGAAAAACCGCATAACATTACTAAATTTTGGCTGTCTCTTTGTAGGGGATAGATTATAGAGGATGAGGTGAGAGGGCATGAAGATCGATCTGGGCTGCGGATATAATAAGAGAGATGGTTTCATCGGCGTAGACGGTTCGAAAAAGGATGGCGTAGACATAGTCCACAACCTGAATGATCTTCCGCTCCCATTCGATGATGGATCCGTTGAGGTCATCAATCTGTCACAGATCCTGGAACATCTTGATGAGCCATTAGATTTTCTGAATGAGTGCCACAGGATACTCAAAACCAATGGCATAGTGGATATCAGGGTCCCCCATGGAAGCTGTTGCAGAAGCACTTGGGACAACCCAGAACATAAGCGGGGTTTCGCGATCGGCTGGTTCAAGTGCCTTGAGAACGACCTTTACATAGTGGATGGGGGACTGTTTGAAGTTGTCCATGCAAGACTGCACTATAGCGCAACGAACTATCGCAAAGGCAAGGGTCCAAGGCCCCATGAGAGGTTCCTTGATTTCTTAGCCAATGACATAAACCAAAGATGGTTTGAGAGGGTCTTCATCTACTGGTTCGGCGGCTATGAAGAGCTGGAAGTTAGACTGAAGAAAAAAACAGTTTAAGACCTGCTCACTTGTACCTGACCCTTGACTCGATGGTCGCAACGCGCGACAATGTCTGGGCATCTGGTCCATATCCAGCCAATAAGGCATCCCATATCGCCTTGCTGTCTGAATTATGCGTAGCCTCGATCGACTTCTTGAAGACCACAAGATCCATTGCCCGGTCTTCTATGCGCTTTGTGTGATATGAGAGTCCGAAGTCTATCATATGGACGGTGCCAGCGACCCATATGAGATTTGACGTTGTCAGATCATTGTGGACGATGCCTGCATCATGGAGTCTGCGCAGAATTTGTCCGATCTGCTTGGACGTTTCTTGTATTTCAATGCCTTGTTCAAATCTGTCCTTTACAAGCGCACCAGCAAGACGCTCCATCTTCAAGATGAATGAGCGCTCATCCACATCAAAGACCTTTGGCACAGGGACTCCTGCATCTGCTGCCTTTTTGAGGTTCTTGGCCTCACGCCGGGTCCGCGTCTTCCTAAGGCTCTTATCGAGCTTGGGATGGCGATAAGCCTTGACTACCCTTTCCTTGATGAGGGTTTCCCCGTCCGCATAAAGGTTCGCCTCTGCTCCCTTGTAAATGAGCTCCACGAAGTTAATAAGGAGTTGTCATTATTATTTAGCTGTGGACGACTTATCATATCTCCTTTACAGGATGGCCAAAGGGCTATTGGGCACAGTTGAATCGGAGATGGGCTTGGGAATGGAGCCATTTTGTGAGGTCGTGACAAAGCCCGATGGGATGAGCATAACATGTGAACTGACTGGTGTTGAGTCAAAGGATATCCTTGTGACCGGTCAAAAAGACGGGATAAAGTTAAAGATATCCAAGGGGAAAGTGACAGCATTCTCCCATTTTTTCGATGGTAAGGGAATAGATCCAAAAAACCTCGACATCTCCTTTCTCAACGGATTCTTGTCAATAAACGCCCATTTTGCTCCGGACTTTATTAATGGAAAAAGCGTATAATTTTATTCAATTTTAACTGGTAGCTGATATGGATGTAGATAACATATTCACAAAGATCGAGGATGTGATGGATGATTACTCTATGCCAAAGAGAGTAAAGGCCGCGCTCACTCAGATCAAGACAGATCTTGGCAAGGACAATAGCAGAAAGGATGTCGTTGTCACCACAGCCATCTACACCCTCGATGAGATCACCAATGACGTCAATATCAATATGCATGCAAAGACTGTCATATGGGACATAATCAGCGATCTAGAGTCACTTAAGGACTGAATCATGGATAAGGAGCTCATTGTCAGGAACTCGATCGAGGTCGTGACCGATTCAGATCTTGACATGGTGCTCCAAAAGAAAGATCCAGTGGTCTATTGTGGATATGAGACTTCTGGACCGGTACATATCGGCCATATGGTCACAGTGACAAAGCTCTTGGATTTCATGAATGCAGGTTTCAAAGTGAAAGTCCTTTTTGCTGACATCCACACAAAGCTAAACAGAAAAGGCTCAGGGGAATGGGTCGATGCTATGGTTGAATACTGGGAGAGATGTTTTTCAGCGATGGGCTTATCTGATGCCGAATTTGTCAAAGGCTCATCATTCCAGTTCGAAAAGGGATATATCGAGGATGTCCTGTCGCTTTCACTTTCCATCACAATGAAAAGGGCTCTCAGGAGCATGCAAGAGGTCGCCCGCGACATTGACAATGCAAGAGTATCTCAGATGATCTATCCGCTAATGCAGATAGTCGATATCAAGGCCCTTAATGCGGATGTCGCATATGGGGGACTTGAGCAGCGAAAGATACATATGCTCGCGCGAGAAGCATTGCCTGACCTTGGTTTTCGAAAGCCGGTCTGCCTGCACACACCCCTTTTATGCTCTCTAAAGGGTCCGGAATCAAAGATGTCAAGCTCAGATCCTACGAGCATAATCGGCATCGATGAAAGCGCGAAATCAACGGTCCAGAAGGTTTCAAAGGCATATTGCCCGCCTGAGACAGAGAATAATCCAGTTTTAGACATAGCCAAGCTCCTGATATATCCCCGGGTGGATGAGATAGCGGTCAAAAGGCCTGAGAAATTCGGAGGAGACATCACATTCACATCATATGATATGCTGGAAAAAGCATATGAAGACGGATCCCTTCATGCCGCAGACCTGAAAAGTGGTGTCGGCAATGCATTGGCTGATATCCTCACTCCTATCGCAAAAGATCTTGAAGGCATCGAGATGCCTCAAGCTAAATAGAGATATTTATCTCAAGCTAGATAGAGATGCTTATGTGGCCCCAGGCGCTATCTCTGCTCCATACTCTGAAAGGCTCTGTCCCATCTTTCCCATGAGCTCTCTTGCCTTTGCCACTTCCTTAAGGCATTCAGGTGCTTTGGCAGGATCTTGCAGATCATCACATAGCTTTTCATTCAGCATTTTGACTGCCACATTCACCATGCACTCATCAGCCAGCTTTGAGTCCTCAATGCTGCGGCATAAAAACGGGTCGGGGGCTATGTCTGAGACACGTTTGTAGCAGTAGTCCTTGGCCTTTATCGCATCAAGTTTATCGCAGTATTTCTCATCTTCTGTGACCATCGCCATGCACCTGTACTTTGTCGAGTTAACAGATATCTTCGCACATACTGTGAGCGAGCGAGTGTCGAAGCCGACACGGTAGTAGCAACTGTCCTTTTTGTTGATGTCTTGGGCCTTTGAACATAGCTCGGGTTTTTTAGACTCGATTGCGATGCCCATATAGCATTCGCCCTTCTCGAATTCGTCTGTGAGGCTGTCGCATATATTGACCTCTCCTGTCTGTTTTGCGACAAGTCTCTTGCATTGCTGATTCCAGAGCTTGTCAGTCACAAGATCACAGGTCTCCACTGACTCGGCATTAACAGCTTCGTCGAAGATGCATCTGTCCTTGTCTTGGGTGGAATCTGAACTGTCACATATGCTAGCAGGGTCTTCCACAGTCTCTTTGACGGTGGCACATGACTGGCAGGGACCTCCACAGTCCACGCCCGACTCAAGTCCATTCTTTGATCCGTCTGAACACGTCGGCTCTTGGGTGCAGCCTGCGATAAGAACCATCACAGCAAGCACCACAATTGATAAGGCTCGATGCATGGAACATATAATGCCGGGGCGGTTTATAAGGATTCGAGTTTAGCTTCGGTAGGCTCCGAACCTGCACCATATCTCTTTTGTGCGATTATCTCGCCTGTGAACCCGTCAAAGAGGAAGTACTCGCCAGCTCCTGACTCTATAAATGCCGCAGACCCGGCAACAGGCTCTTCAGTGAGGACTGCCACTGCCCAGATGCCGAGTTTCCGCTCTCTTTTTGAGATTCCTGTTAATATCTCTTGGCTTGTGAAGTTATCAAGGATCGGTGGAACTATCTTATCCCCCCTAAAATGCGCTATCCTCTCCTTTGAGAATTCAGCTTCCCGGATTATGTCCATGACATTGCCGCGATGGTTCTCATAGTAGGGGGCAGCGAGTATGGAAAGAGACGCCATGGAGGAGATAAAATATGTCTTGACCATGACAGGATCCTTGATCGATGATGCGTCTAAAGCTCTTGCCTTTGCCTGACCGATAGTCATATAATTTGAAGTCACTTGAGTTCCAAAGGCTGCGATGATGATATAGACGATAAAAAACGCTATGAGGGGGTCGGCTATCATCCCGGTGATATGGGTGATGTTTTCTGTGAATTTAGGATGTCTTCGCCTTAGGAATCTGTTTGTGAGGTATGCAAATATTCCAAATGCGAAGATGAATCCTGTGATTATGCGAATGGCATTGTTTGATTCTCTAAGCAAAAGGATGGTCTGTGTGACTCCATCGATGGTTATTGGAAGGACTGTGATCACAGGGAACCAAAAATTTGAGAATTGTTTTGGCGGGTCTCGCATTAGGATGGACGCGCATCCTGCAAGCGTCCCGACATATATCCCGATATCCCGGGCACATACTGGAAATGGCACACCACCCCACATAAGGGAGCGATATGGCAACTGATGACATAGCTGTAAAAGCCCGGCCATAACATGGATGAGTGCTCCCACAT